>ERZ1673744.1730-NODE-1730-length-18320-cov-5.670736_pt1 | contig 18320 bp, 18 predicted proteins | sample MGYA00580207_ERZ1673744 | MGnify/ENA primary metagenome ERZ1673744 (study PRJEB41218, sample SAMN15661751) | gut metagenome | host: Homo sapiens | place: Canada: London | collected 2015-08-20/2019-03-30 | study: EMG produced TPA metagenomics assembly of... | reverse complement strand
CCCCCCGCAAAACTCAAGCACTGCAAGGGGTTAAAAGGGCTTAGCATTTTGATTAACAAATGTATTATACTTTACAAACGAAATACAATGAGTTATAATGATGAAGTAAATCATCACTTAATATTGAGGGGTTATATGGAATTAAAAAAGTTATATATGAAAAAGTTAAAGAATGTTCGCAAACATGCGTTTACCCTTGCAGAAGTGTTAGTCACAATCGGTATAATCGGCGTTGTTGCAGCTTTAACTATGCCGACTTTAATGGCAAACCACCAGAAAGCAGTGCAAAAAGCTCAGTTTAAAAAAGCTTATTCATTATTCAGCAACGCGGTATTTCAGGCACAAGCACAAATGGGTTACCCGGCATACTGCTCTTATTGGGACGGAGCAAGAGCTTGCTCTACAAAATGTACTAAATACAATTCGTATAATGAATGTATCTCTTGGACTTGTGCTGACGGTTCTCCCCTTCCTGCAAGATATAACGGACCAAGAGAAAACTGCGATAAGTTTGAAGAAGAATTATTTACAAAAACTTTAAAAACAGTTAAATTTTGCCAGAATAAAGCTTTAGAAAACGGCTGCATTACATCTGCATATAAAGGTGTAGATCAGGTTAAATCAGAACAAAACCCTGATTCTGAAACAGGATTTAACCCTGACAGCGGTTATGGTTCAAATAACATAAAAAATAAATACTCTGCTTGGATTTTAGATAATGGTATGGTTATTATTAAATACGGTACATACAAATCTAATTTCCCTATATATACTATTGATATTAACGGTCATAAAAAACCAAATAAATGGGGACATGACTTATTTACATTCCAACTTCAGGGAAATAATGACGGCATAAGCAAAGTTGCACCGTCTACTTACGCTATTGAAAAAGGCGGAAAATCCACAGAAGCAATGATGAAAGAGTAAAATATTTTTAACTTAATATAAAAAAAAATATTTACGGTTTTAATTTATCCGTAAATATTTTTTTATGTATATGTTATTTATTTTCCCAATTCATTAGCCTTTTTAGCAGTCTTGGAAATTACATCATAGAAAAGTTTATCAGAACCTTCTTCATTCATTGCTGTAATTCCTACAAATGTACATCCGCCTTTTGTAGCAACATTATCAATCAATGTTTGAACAGGTATTTCACCCCTATTCATTACCATTTTGGCAGACCCAGCAGCTGTTTGAGTTGCCAGCATCAATGATTTTTCATATTCCAGACCGAGCTTTTCGCCTGCTCTTGCCATATCTTCAATGACCTTATAGAAAAATGCAGGACCCGAACCTGATATCGCTGTCACTATGTCAATTTGCTCTTCTGAAACTTCAATACATTTTCCAATGCTTGAAAGCATTTCCATTACAAATTCAACATCTTCTTCACTTGCGTAAGCCCCTTTACAAACTCCGCTCATACCCTCTAAAACCAGAGCAGGAGTATTCGGCATTACACGAACAACTCTTTTTCGTCCGATAACCTTTTCGATTTTTTTTGTAGATACACCTGCTGCAATAGATACAATAAGCTTTTCAGGAGTCAACTCATCTTTTATTTCTTCTAAAACATCTACAACATAATTAGGCTTTGTAGCTATAAAAATAATATCACTATCCATTGTTAAAAATCTGTTATCAGTTATAACTTCAATATCCAAGCGGCTTTGTGCAAGCTCAGCAATTGCACAGTTTACCTCAGAACCCTTCAGATTTTCCTTAGGCAGAAACTTTGAAGAAATTGCTCCCTTTATAATTGCACTTGCCATTTTACCGCAGCCTATGAAACCTATTTTACATTTTTTGTTCATATTATTTAACCTGCCCCTCTATTTGTGTTGACTAATAAGTTTTTTTCATTTAACATTAAGATTATACGACAAATATAAATAAAAGGAATAAAGAAATGAGACGTACACTAGAAGGAACAAAAGTAAAAAGACAACGCGTTAGCGGATTTAGAGCAAGAATGGCTACACCCGGCGGACAAGAAGTTTTAAACAGACGCCGTGCTAAAGGTCGTCATAAATTAGCTATCTCTGCTAAAAAACGTGCTTAATTTAAGTATATTGTAAGTTGAGAACTAATCGCGAAGTTTTTAAAATAATTTAACACAGCAGGTCGGAATATTTCAGGCGTGCTGTGTTGTTGTACAAATATATGTTAAAGAAACAATTCAGACTAAAAAATAAAGCTGCTTTCAATGCAATTTATAGAATTAAAAACTCCACACATAAAGGCGGAGTTACTTTATTTGCAGGTAAAGAAAAAACTGATTTATCAGCTACTACGAGAGTAGGCTTTGTTGTAAGTAAAAAAACTCACAAACGTGCAGTAAAAAGAAACCGCCTTAAACGCCTTATGAGAGAAAGTTACAGACTTTTATTAAAATCCGGTGATTTAGGTAATTCCCAAAACTATATGTCATTAATATTTATCGGTTCTCAAAATGCTCTTGACAAAAATTTTGCACAAATCCAAAATATCATTAATACTCTTATTAAAAGACTTTAAGGAGATGAAAAAAGATTGCTTGAAGGAATTTTTGTAGAAAAAGTTTTAACACAAGAATATATCCGACCTTATCCTCAACAGCCCCAGGAGACTTCCGGATATTTTGTTGGTTCACAAGCTATATACAAGTATTCTCTTAAATCTTCAGATTATCCCACAATAATTATTCCTGATCCTTTATACGACAATGACGGTGGAGTTATCAGACCCGGATTCTACGAACTTGCTCTGAGCGATTCGAGAGATTTCCTTATTCTTTTGGAATCCAAAAATCCCCGTGCAGTTATTCCGGTTATTAAAGTTGAAGAAGATGCAACTGAAGAAAGCAGATTAAACAACAAAACCGTTAAAAAACAGCAAAAAAAAGAAGCAAAGGAACGAGAAAAAACGAATAAAAAACGCGCTAAAGCCGGAATGACACCTGATGAACCGAAAATTTACACAGAAGCATCTATTGAATATAACCCAAAGGGCGATTATTACCTTATAAAATATCAACGCGGAACGGTCAAAGCGTGGGGAGCTTTTAAAGGCTAAATAATTCTTGATTTTTTAAAACTTAAAGAGTTTAATATTAATGTAAGAAAATAATAAATAGGTATACCATGCTTGCAAATTATCATATGCACACAAATTATAGTGATGATTCTTCCTTTAAAATGGAAGATGTTGTTAAAAAATCAATTTCCTGCGGGCTTGATGAAATATGTATTACCGACCACATTGATTGTATGACAGGTATTAATCCTCATTTTCCATATAAATCTTATGAAAAAGAATTTAACAACTGTAAACAAAAATATTCTGACAAAATAAATATAAAGCTAGGAATTGAATTTGGTATGCAGCATTCAACAATACCTCAGTTTGAAGAAATTTTTAAAGAAGCTGACTTTGATTTTGTTTTAATGTCTTGCCATCTCATAAACGACGAATGGTTTTGGTCAAATGAATTTCAAACGGGTAAAACTCAAAAACAATACAATGAGCAATATTATGAAGAAATCCTTCGTCTTGTGAATTCTTTTGACAACTACTCTGTTCTTGGCCACCTTGATGTAATAAGAAGATACGATTTAAACGGCGAATATGAATTTGAAAAAGTAAAACCAATTGTAGAAGCTATATTAAAACGTGTAATTTCTCAAGGAAAAGGAATTGAATTAAATACCTCAAGTTATCGATACAGATTAAAAGATTTAATGCCTTCAAAAAACATTTTAAAATTATATAAAGAACTAGGCGGAGAAATTATAACAATAGGCACAGACTCTCATTGCCCCGAACACGTAGCCTGTCATTTACAGGATGCACAAAACATCTTACAAGAACTCGGGTATAAATATTTTTGCACCTTTAACAAGATGCACCCTGAATTTAATGAACTGTTACATCAAGGGGTTGCAATTTAATTTTCAGCGTATAATAATGAGGTGTAAGCGAAATAACGCGGGATGGAGCAGTCTGGTAGCTCGTCGGGCTCATAACCCGAAGGTCGTTGGTTCAAATCCAGCTCCCGCAACCAATTTAAACAAAGGGTTTCAGGCATTTAACTGAAACCTTTTTTATTACCCAAATAAGCAAAAGTTGCAAAAAAGTTGCATTTTTATTTTTGAGGCGCACTTTATTTTAGTTTTATTTGTACGATGAGTTTTAAGGCTTGTGAAATTATTTTTGCTTGGATTTTTACTCGACAAATTGAAAAGTGTAGCAGGAGACACCGTAACTGCTTTATTTTAGACCATAAAGAAATGATGTGAAAAGACTTTAAAATAAAAATACCCGCTTTATTCAAGCAAGTATAAATGTGATTGCAATATACAAATTTTTATTATGTGCCAAATCTCAATACTTCGTCTTCTGTTTCAACAGTTGTATTTACTATATTATTTAATAGGTTTACGCACTTGTAATTAACTTCTGGCAATAAATGGGTGTATAAATCCATTGTCATAGTAATTGAAGCGTGTCCCAACTGGGTTTGTACATACTTCATTGGGGCGCCGTTAGCAAGCAGTAAGCTGGCATAAGTGTGTCTTAAATCGTGGAAACGAATGGAGTCAATGCCTGCACGACTCAATGAAGGAATAAATCTTCTTTTTATCATATTATCTGCACTTTGATATTTGCCTTCATTGTTAGGAAATACAAGGTTTAATTCACTGTGAGGACAAGCAAGTCGCCATTCTTTGAGTACTCTTGCGAGCTCATCACTCATATCAACATACCTGTTTTTACTTGATTTAGGTGTCCCCAATCTGCCGTTAACATAATTTTTATCAACTGTGATTTTCCCTTTTACCCAATTTATAGAATCCCACGTAAGAGCCAGCAGTTCACCACGTCTCATGCCGGTAAATAAGGCCGTAAATAACACTGGATAAAAATCTGGATAAACAATTTTTGTTTTTGACAATAAGGCTTGAACTTCTTCTGTCGATAAAGCTCTAATCTTATCGTTTTTGACTTCTTTTAGAGGTTTAATTCGTGCAATAGGATTTCTTGTTGCGGCGTCGCTATCAATCATAAAGTTGTAGATTGTACTCATAAATTTTATATATTTGTTTATTGTTGAGTTTTTACGTTCTTTTTCCTGCATTTGTTTGATAAATTCTTTTACAAGAATGGGACTGATTTCATTGATATTTAAATCTCCAAAGAACGGTATTAAAAGATTTGTTAAATATCCGCAGTAAGTTTTATAAGTTGAAGGCTTGCAGTTTGCACTTGCGTGAAGTCTTAGATATAACTCACCGGCTTCTTTTAATGTAATCTTTGCATTAACGGGATTTAAGCCTTTATTTAAATCTTCAACCATTTTATTGTAAGCTCTTTCGGCTTCTGCTTTGGTTTTAAAGCCTTTCTTGATTTGGCGTTTGCCTCTAAGGTCTTTGTAATCAAATTCCCATTTATTTGTTTTCTTGTTTTTTCTTATTGACATTTTATATCTCCTAATTTAATTTTGTCGTGTTTTTAGAAGTTTGTAAGCCCTTTTACTAAATTTTACTAACTTGAATTATTTTCCATGAGGGAGTGAGCACTGTACCAGCAGAGGCGGCACGGTGCTCACGGTGCCGTGAAGACTAAGTTTGTTCAGGTGTAACTGTGTTTTTCTTAATGTAATCATTTAGCATTTCACCAGTAAACAGTACTCTAGAACCAATTTTGACATACTCAATTTTTCGTTGATGAATCCATCTGTAAAGTGTTGATACAGATATTTTTAGTGCTTCTGCTGTTTCTTTTATTGTTAATAACATTTTTACCTTCTTTCGTAATTTTGCGTTATTATTTTCGCAATCGTCGAAAAGCTTGCGATTATTGTTTATTAGTTTATTTTTGTTTCGCAGTTGCGAAATTACGTTTTATTTATTCGTAATATCGTAATTTCGCAACTTAAACATCGAAACTCTTTGTTTACAAGCTTCTTTAAGATTGCAAAAAAATTGCATTAAATAACTTTGCTTGCTTTTTCTAATTTTTCTTTTGTATAAACCGATTTCGCTTGCTTATCGTCCAAGTTTTCTTCATATTTTACAAGTTCATCAAGTATGTAATTAAGAATTTCGTCATCATCGGGTATTGTAATGATAAGAGCCCTTTGAGTTTTCTTATCGCCAAAATTTTTGGTATTCTTCTTGATATATGGGCGTTTTAAAGCTTGCTTTTCGATATCTTTAGAGTCTGGGATTTGACTTCCGTTATCTTCAGACTGTTTGAATTCTTTCTTGAATAGCTGGTAAACGCCGTTAACATATATGCTTAATTCTTTTTTTCTTTCATTAAAAATGTATTCGCTTCCGTACTGAATTTTATTAGATTTTGCAAGTGTTAGAAATATCCTTAAAAATTTTTCAAAACAATCTTCTGTGTGTGTTAAATCTTGATGTGATTTTATGTAGTCTTCTAGATTTTTATGTAGTAGTTTAATCTCATCACTCTGCAAAAAGTTTTCATCAAAACGTGCAAGTTGGTATAAATAATCCATTCCGACCATGGCGATTGCAATGTTATTAACACATCTTAAATCAAGTGTTGGATTATGTTTTAGAATGATGTCGTGTTTCTTTTTTAAATTGTTCAAAAGAGAATCTCTATCTGCATGATGCTTTAGTATTTCAGGCATAAGGCAGGAAAGATATTTTTCTCGAAGGTTATTGATTTTGCTTGCTTCTTCAACATTAAAATTATCTTTTACAAACTCGGTGTACAACAGTCGGGTAGCTGTTTGTGGATTTCGATAGGTTCTGTTATTACTCCCAAAAGTTAAAATTGCGTTAACATCTTTTATATCTTGTTCTTTTCCGTAAGTCGCCATTCGTTTTCTAGAATTTCTATCATAAACAGCTTTTACAGTTGTTTCAAATGTGCTTTTAAGTTTCCCTTCTACTTCGGCATAGAGAATTGGCAGGGCATTATAATATTGTGTATTGTGTAGTACATTCAATGCTGTATCGTTTCCGCTGCTTAGATATCTGCTATCAAACCCGAATAAATGAGCAAAGGTTATGAGTAAATTACTTTTACCACTTGCAGCTTCTCCATACATAAAATTGATAGGAAATCCCATTGTTTTCTCAAAAATTATATCTACAAACGGGCTCATGATTGCTAAACCTAATGCAAGCATTGCTTCACTGCGGTTATTGTATGTTCTTATAGTGTTTATGAATAAGCATTTTGCAATTAAGGATTCAATTGTATCGGATTTATCAGAGAATTCTTTTATTAATTCGTCATTTTTATTCTGTTTAACAAATTCTGAATATGATAAATCAGGGATAAACAGCTTTGGTGCGTACATACCTTTATCTACCATTAGGGAAATATAGTCATTTCTACCTATTGGAATGATGTTTTCGTTATTCTTATCATTAGGAGTTGTAATTGTTGAATTTTTTAAATCAACAACTGCGTTTTGATAAATCCAATATAAATCGCCTTTAAACTCAATAAGAGAAGGGTTTTTGCAAACATGAAGTATTTCGGTGTTATTGTTTAATTCTGTCAGAATAATATTTTTGATTTCGACATCATTCAATGTATGCAAATGTACTCCAACAACTTTGAAAACTTCATGAAGATTTTTTACATCAAGTAAATCTTTTTGAGTTAAAATTAGAGATTTATTAATTTTCCCATCAATAGTTGTTGTAACTTCTAATTTGTATTCTGTTTCGTGTTCAAATGCGTTTGAGTGAAAAACAATTTTTCTAGGAATTGAGAAAGTATAATTTGACTTTCTTGTGTAATACAAATCATGGTTTTCTGAATCGTATTGAATTTTGTAGTAATTACTATTATATGGATATATTCCAGTTTCAACAAATTCTAATTTATTATAGTCTTCAGGTGCAATTTTTACAGTTTTAGTTAAGTTTAATTTTGTATTTGGATACTTGATGTAAAGCTTTAGAAGTGAATCAAGTGACAATTTTACATTAGGAGTAATTAAATCTCCCTTGATTTTATGTTCTTGTTTGTATTTTAGCAAATCATTAAAATCATTTATGTATTCATTGATTCCGTTTAAACTTCCTAAATTTAAAACATGAAAAGTAAGCGGAATAGTTTGTTCAATTTTTTTAACAGCTTTTTTCCCAGCTTTGTCATTATCCATACAAGTAATTCTTTTATCGAAATTTTTTAAGTAATCAATATGTGGTTCTAATGCTCTAGCAGTATTTCCTTCACCATTTGTATTTGTAACTATTTGCACATCTTCACTTCGCACAATGTCTTTTAAGTGTTGCAATATAGCATATCCATCTTTGTATCCTGCACAAATTATTATTTCTTTTGGTTTTTGCGGATTGTTTATTTTTGATAAGCATTTAGTAATGTTACTTGCATAACCTTTTGTTTTACTTATAAATTTGAATTTCCCTTTATGATTTTCTGGGACTCTTAATTCAAATCCTACAAGAGAATTATCTAAAGCATACATAGGTAAAATGAAGAGTTCTTTTTTAGTATGAAAGCCGAGTTTACATTCCTTGATTACTTCTTCACTAAGCCCTGTTTCCGTTTGTAATAGCTCAAGCATTTCTTTATTCTTAAATAAGTCAGAAGAGCATTTTTTAACAGTTTCTTCTGATACTTCCAATTCTGAAGCCTTTTTTCTGAGTTCAAAAGTTTCTTTGCGAGAATCAACAATTTCTTGTGCAAGCCTTTTCCCGTGTTCATTATTTATACATGCTCCGCAAAAGAAACCTTTATCTGGGTTAAAATGAAGGTTATCTTCATGTTTATCGTGTCCTTCTGCAGAGCAGTATGGACATTTTCCCTGATACTGATTTGTACCTATCTTTTTTAAGCCATAGCCCAAATGCCTTTCTACATTTTGAATTTCAAACTTACTAATGTGTGCCATTTTTGTCTCCTTTTTTTATTTAGTAACTTATTCATAATTTTTATGAACATTATTACAACTACCTAATTTAAGGTGACAACTCACTCGACACGGCCGTGACATTTGTGTGAAATTTATTTAAAAGAAGTTATAACGTAATCTTCTGCGATTACATCTAGGTTAATTTTATACTTACCATTAATTTGAGTAATAATATTTTCTGTTATTCCAGCATTAAGAAAAGCTTTGCGGATTCGCTCAATTCTTTTTCGTGCTGTCTCTGGTGTTGCCCCATTATCATTATCGTCAATAATAATAATTCTATATGATTTTTGAGGATTTTCCGCTAATTCTAATATTGTTTCAAAAAGAACTGGAGTTAATTTAATTTGTACTCCCTTAAAGCAACAAATATTTTTATCTTCGGTTTTTCGCAGATACAAGCATTTTTTATAAAACGCTTCTGGTCCTATGAAATCAAATTCTAAATCTTTTAAATAATCTTCATATCCTAAAAAATTAACAACCATGACTTTCCTTTCTTTTCATAATAAAATTAGACATTTTACTATTATACCATTTGTATGTTAGCTAGTTATAAGACATCCTGTCTATACCTTCAAAAAATTAAAGTTATATACACCATGTCTACATTCAAATCTAGTAATAATTTTTAATATATGCTAAAAATTTACGGTCTTTCTGTTTATATACTACTAAAAATTAGTAATATCAAAAGACGCAGAGATAAAATGCGAAATTATTTGATAGCACCTTTGTTTAATAACTCAAGTACAGATGTTGCCATTCTATAACTTTTCATAACATTTTGATATTCTTCCATATTACCAAGCTGCAAGCATTGTTCTTTTGCAAAGTTCAAATCTTTAATTGCGTCATTCACTCCTGTAGTTGATTTTTGAGAAGCTGCGACATTTAATTTTGCTAATCCTCTATAATGAAATGCTTCTGGGTATTTTGGTTGTATTTTTATTGCATTTGTCGTGTCTAAAATGCTTTCTTGATATTTCCCTATAATTGAATAAACCAATGCTCTTGTACAATATGGCAATGCTTCCGGTGTCCTATTTTGATTGTTTATAGAGATTGCTTTTGTTAAATCTGTTGCGGCACCGTCTGTATCACCTAGTTTCATTCGTGCAATTCCTCTATATGTATAATTTGAAGCTTCTTTTGGATTATATTTTATAGCATTTGAAAAACTCTCGATAGCTTTGGGGTAATCTTCGTATTGTTCTAAATAAAGAGTGCCAAGTATTGCATGTGCACCTGTGTTATCTGGATATTGTTTAACAACTTTATCATAGTACAACAAAGCTGTTGCATAATTTCCTGATTTATAAGCATTTGTTGCTTTTGATAATAATTCCATAAAATCATCAGCAAAAACCAAAGTATTAAATTGAAATAAAAAATAAATTATGATTGTAAATAATATTGATTTTTTCATTGCTTACCTAAACTTTCTTTAAATTTTTTGGTTGCTTCTATTGTTCTGTCGTATTCGTCAGAATTGCTTTTCCATTTTTTTGTTGAATGTCCTTTGTATAATTTTTCTTGATATAAAAAATCAGGATTTATCCATTCTTTATATAATCTGTTTATTTCTGTTGCAGGACAACAGTTTCCTTCCCAATTCCAAGCATAAACTTTATTTGTATCGCTATCAACGCTTAATATTCTTGCACAGTAAAGAGTTCTATAATATCCGCCATAAATCATATCACCGGATATTCTTGCAGGAACATAAGATTTAGCTTTAAGTATCCAATAATAATCAATATTATCACCGGTATATTTTAATCTTTGCGGCTGTCCCCAATGATTAACTACTGTACGAAAATCACAGCCAACCCAGCTTTTCATAATTTTTCGCATTGTTTTTTGCAATCCAACAGCCTCTGATTGACAAGGAAATAATAAAAGTATTGAAAGAAAAATTATAACTTTACGCATAATATTCCTCAATTTATCATTTCAGTATAATAATCATGACCGGCTTCAACAGTTCGCTTTAAAGTATGCTTTTTGCCGTCTAATTCTATATCAATTTGTACTTCGTCTTCATTGTCATTGTGATAACCTAAAAGACGAATTTCTTTTATAACTATTTCTTTGTGTCCACCAACTGTACATCTCAAATTGGCTTTTATTGTGTCTCTTTGTGTTGTTGGATAAGTTGAAGAATCTGCAAAAACAGGAATTATTGTGAAAAGATTTAGTAAAATAATAATTAAAAACTTTTTCATATTTACCTTTCTTAACCACGCTTAGTATTTGTTTCTAAATTATTGATGTACAAAGGATTGGCATATATTAACGCACGGTCAGTTTGTTTATTTAATTTCATATTACCACGAAAATTACAATATGAGCAAAAAAGATTTACAAAAGTTTGGCAAGAGATTAAAATTTCTAAGGCTTGATAAAGAATTAACTCAACTTGAACTGGCTGAAATTCTTGATATGTCACCTAATTTTATAGGAATGATTGAAAGAGGGGAAAGAAATACAACTGTAGAAAATGTCTTTAAAATCGCAAGAGCATTAAATATTAAACCCTCTAGCCTTTTTGAAAATCTTTAAAATCTAATATGTCAATTGCTTTTTGCAGCTTTTTGTTTATTGTTCTAAAAAGTATGTAATAGTCATCGCCTGATTTATCAAGTTGCAAATCATCATCAATAATCCCAGAATCACTTGCGAGGGTCCCTAACTTAATGAACACTTTTAAATCGTACAAAATCATTTTAGCGTCCGAAATTCTCTTGTTTGCTCGCATTAAACGGGACTGTGCTTTCGCTCCTCCCTCTGCTCGCAAGCCGCTTTCTAATAGTTTTAACGATTTTTTATCGCACATTAAAATTTACTCCTTTGTATTTATAAGTGTATAACTAGCTATTTTATGCTAATCTATACAGGCGTCCTGCTGTTATAGTGTAGATTTAAGCCACAATCACACAATAACGCAAAAGTAAATTCCTGTGCACCATGTTAATTTATGCGAGTAGTAAATGTTAGCTTTTCATATTGAATAATTAATTTTTAATTAAGAGGCAAGCGTATTAAGCATTTTCATGGTATGCTAAAATTGCAATTTACTAAACTTGGTGAGATTGGGGTATGAAGTTAGAAAAAATTAGAATTGTTAATTTTCGTTCAATTAAAGATTTAGAATTAGATTTTTATAATAACAGTCGAGTATTGGTAGGAATAAATGAAGCTGGCAAGTCTAATATCTTAAAGGCGGCTGCTTTATTGTCTGATGATGCCAAAATTCAAAATGATGATATAAGACAAGAATCATATATTGACGAGCGCGTAACTGAATCCTATGTTGAGTTTTTTTTCACATTTAATAATGAGCAACTAAGTTTATTAAAAAAGTACTTGCTTGAAAAAACATTAATATCTGGAGAGAATCCTGAAATCTTAACTCACGGTGATGAAATTTTAACATATTCTGACTTATGCAAATTAAAAGGTTGTTGCTCTTATAAAGTTGATATATTTAAAGGTGAATCAGAAGCAAGATTTTTAGCATTTACTTCGGCTCATGAGTATAAAGTATGTGCTAATTTAAAAACAGTATCTAATATATGCCCGTCTGACTTTGAATTTGAATTATATGGAGATACATATAAACTATGTGATTTTAGCATAATTGATATTAATGGCCTTGAAGGAACTATTATACCTGAGGAATATTTATCACCTTGTAAAATTAGTGATATAAATAAATTATTACGAGAATATGTTCTTGAAATCTTTAATGACTTTAAACCTCAAACAATTTATTGGAATTTTGAGAAAGAAAATCTTTTACCTAATAGAGTTAATATAGAAGAATTTAAGGCAAATCCAAATATATGTATTCCACTAAAAAATATGTTTGCATTAGCTGATTATGACAATATTGAAGAAGCACTAAATGAAGCAGAAACTAGAACAAACGGTATGAAGAATTTGCTCACTCGTATTGCAGAAACTGCTACAAAGCACTTCAATTCAATATGGAATGAATATGATAATGTTAAATTTGAGTTAAGTTTAAACGGTGATTACATAGAACCTTCTATAAAAGATGTATATAACAATTTTGGTTTATCTCAGAGAAGTGATGGCTTTCAACGCTTCATAACATTTTTATTAATGATTTCTATAAAAGTAAGACATAACAGTTTAAAAAATTCATTGCTCATTGTTGATGAGCCTGAAATTAGTCTACATCCGTATGGTGCTAAATTTTTAAGGGACGAATTATCAAAAATTGTAGAAAATAATTATGTTTTATATAGTACACATTCACCATTTATGATTGATGAAAAAGCTATTGAAAAACATTATAGAATATGTAAAGAGGAAGAGAAAACAATAGCTAAAAAAACAAATGAATCAAACTATATGGATGAAGAAGTTTTATATAACGCAATAGGTTATTCAATTTTTAGTAGCCTAAAAGAAAAAAATATTATTTTTGAAGGTTGGAGAGACAAACAGTTATTTAAAATAGCCCTAAGTAGTGAAAAACTAGATGAAAGTGTAAAATCTATATTCAACAATGTTGGATTAGCACATGCTAAAGGTGTAATAAGCTTTAAGCATATTACACCAATTATAGAACTTGTTGATAGAGAATGTATTGTTGTTAGTGATAATGATGAAGCGGCAAAAAAAGAACAAGAAAAATTTAACCAAGGAAACCTCTATGGGGAATGGTTAAGATATAATGAAATTGACGAAAATTGTCATGCAATTACAGGCGAAGATTTCATTAAGCTTGATAGTTTTAAGTTGCTTGCTGCAACAATTTTGTCTAAGATTGATGAAAATTTGTCGGATTTGACTGATGTTGATTTAACTAACCGTAGAGGAAAGATTCATGCAATGGCGGAATTTCTTAAATCGAAAGGTTTGAATGATAAAGAACAAAAAGAAGTATTGAATCAAATCAAGGAATTTGTTTTTAAAAATATAAAATCTGATGACATTGAAGATTCTTATTTTGTATTGATGTCTAAGCTTGCCGAAAAAATTTAACCATTTTGATGAGGTGTTAATAGTGCAATTTTATATTTTTATTCCATTGTACAATATTGAAGTTGAGGAATCTATTTTAGATAAAAAGTTTGGTGATTTTAAAATTATTAGTAGCGATATTTTTAAAACAAAATATGAACATCTTGTATTAAATCAGATTAGTCAAGAATTTTTAACTGATTTGAATGAAGATATTAGAAAACCACATGTTGGCGAGGCTTACACTAGAGAATATGCTAAATATCTTTTAATGAAAAAGTGCAATATTAATTATCCTAAGAATATAGCTAATACGGAAGAAAAAGAACAATTTGATGAAGAAATTAGAGAAATAAAACGGACTTTTGACAAATTCATATTAACATCAAGAATTTTATCAAGCGGACGTTTGCAAGTACACAACGGTTATATTTTTTCAGTTCCTTATTATGCTTGTTTTCAACTTCATGCATCAACTAGTATTGAACATATAAGACCATTTTTTTATTCAGAAAAACCTTTATTTGAAGGTTATTATTCAATGAATATAGATATGTTTAATAGTATTATTGACAATATTAAATTATTGAATATTTTAGATAACTTAAAATTATCTATTCCTATTCTTTATTTTACGCATTGTTACAATGCAACAAATTTATTTGATAGAGTTATAAAACTTGCAATTATTTTAGAATGTACAATGTTAGCAAATTGTCGGGATGAATTGAAGTATAGATTAAATCTAAGAACATGTAATTTTTTAGGTAAAAATGTTAGTGAAGAACTCTCTATCTTTTATGATACAAGGAGTTCTATTATACATTGTGGCGATATAAGCAATGAGCTGTATAAAAAAATTAAAAACATAATGCGAAATAAATATAATAACAACATAGAAGCATTATTCTATTTTTTACAAGAAAAAATAGAGCCAATCATAAGAAGTGTATTATTTGAATCTTTAAAGATATTTAATAACTCAGATAAAATTAAAAATTATACGCAGTTAACTGAAAACATTGATAAACAAATAATTACAAGCATATCAAATTAATTAGTTCCTTCTTTCAAAATTTCCAAATACTCTTTATAGGCAAAAGTTCTATTTCTTGATTGTGCTGAGGTTTGTTCGAGGACGCCTATACTAGATAAATCTTTAACTATGCTTGACATAGTATTAAAAGCTATATCAAGTTCTTTAGCTGTTTTTTGAATTTCTATAATAGGATTTGATTCTAAATACTCAAATACTCGCATTGCATTTTTAGCACGGCGTCCCAGTTTTTCGACTGTTGCACAATTTTTATCATGCAAAGCAACCAATTTATCAATAGTTTCTGTTGCGTCTTTCGCTGATTCATAAACAGCTTCTAGAAAGAACTGAATCCATTGTTCGTAATTACCTTTTAATCGAACTTCGCTCATTCGGTCATAATATTCAATTCTGTTCTTCTTTAGAAAATATGAAATGTACAATGCCGGAGTGCTTAAAACTTTCTTTTCCATTAAAAATAGGGTAATTAATAGGCGTCCGATTCTGCCGTTTCCGTCTAAGAATGGGTGGATAGTTTCAAATTGGTAATGAATTAATCCGGCACGAATTAACACATCCAAATCATCTTCAGCATTAATATATTTTTCTAAATCAGACATTGCTTCATCCATATCAACAACATTCGGTGGTACAAATCTAGCATTTTGCAAATTACAACCTGCCGCACCAATCCAATTTTGAGAATGTCTAAATTCACCAGGGCTTTTATTTTCACCTCTAACACCTGATAACAATACTTCATGTGCTTGCTTGATTAGCCTGTTGCACAAAGGGAGTTCTTTTAACTTATTAATCGCAAAGTCAGTAGCTTTGATATAATTTACAACATCACCAACAGGTCGATTTGTGTTTTCTTCTAAGCACGGGTCAAGTACATCTTCTAAAGTAGCCTGTGTTCCTTCAATTTGTGAGGACATCAAAGCTTCTTTTCTAACATACATAGAGATAAATAAATCCATATTTGGAATTCTTGTTGCTATACCTTCTAACAAAGCGATTTGTTTATTAGCTTTAACGAGAATATCAACAATGTCTTTGTTTAATTCTATTGTTGGATTAGGTGGTAAAACAGCTGGAACAAAAGATTTGTATTCCATTTCACCTGATAAATTTGATTTAAAATAACCTGCTCGATTTTTCATGATTGTACCTAAATTGAAATAACATGTTTATTATAACACATTTATTTCAATTTTTCAATTGAAAATGAAATAAATATTAGAATTCTTAATCTTATTTCACTTTCCATAACCAGTCCTAATATAAATTTCAAAAATTATGGAATTTTTCTATGACTCCGATTAAAGGAGGCTAAATATGGGTTTTACCCCTCCCTCGCCCTAGTTTGGAATGACTGTTTTTAAATTTTCAATCTTTCCTCAATCACATTAGAGTTGCAAAAAGGTTACAAAAGTTCTGATAAAACATAAATAATTATGACTAAAAATGAACAATCCAAACCGGCTAAAATCCATGTGTGGTAACAAATAGAGATAAATTCTAGCAAAACCTGAAAACCATTGCAATCACAGCGTTCTACAACTCATAACCCGAAGGTCGTTGGTTCAAATCCAGCTCCCGCAACCAATTCAAACAGAGATAAGATTAAAAGTCTTATCTCTATTTTTTTATTTATTTTGTCATATGAATTAATATATATCCTTATTAATTTTTAAATAAAGCTTACAAAAAAAAAACTTTTTACTGCTTTATGCTTTTTCTTGCGTAAATTGATGTATCGGTCAATTTAAAAGCATCAACTATATTACAATTCTTACTGTGACGGGAAGGGCAAATGTCAATTCCCCCTCTGCGTGTGTAAAGCGCACAGACAAACAATTCATCATCTCTATCTAATAAATCGTATAATCTTTTATAAATCATTTCACAGCATTCTTCATGGAAATGATATTCTGAGCGGAAAGAACTTAAATATTTTACCAAACTGTTTTCTTTAATATGTTTTGAAGATTTATAATATATAAAAACATCTCCGAAATCTGGCTGGTGTGTAACTCTGCAATTTGAGCGCAATGAATCAAACATAAGGAAATATTCTTCAGTCTTTTTATACTGTTCAACCTCAATTAATTCAGGGGATTCTTTAAATTTTTCTATTTTTAAAGTTGACTCATCAATATAGTCCATTAAGTTATTAAAATCTTTAAAAATCTCAACTCTTTCAGCATTCTCCTCTATAAAATTTACTGTAACTTCTGTTTGCAGCTTTTCACTCAAATCTTTTTCAATAATATTTTTGCATATTTCAAGGCATTCTTTGATTGATTTACCGTATCTTGTCATATTAAAAGAATTTAAATAAAGTTTTAGTGATTTAGATTCAATAATAAATTCGCTTGTGCAGTTATATTTTAGTTTCATCAATCTTGTAACCGGCACTCCGTTTTCAGACATTGATGAAAATTCATAAGCATGCCAAACATCCCAGCCTTCAAATGGCAGACTGTCATTTTGAATGTTATACTGTTTTCTGTTTTCATATCTCGGCACCGCAACAAGCAAAGAGGGATTATACTCATCGCTGTAACTTACTTTTTTTCCCAGCAACGTTGATGCAATTTGATTTGTTTTATCTGACATATTTTATTCCTATAACTGTTTAAAATGATTATTACCTGTTAATTGTATAACACTTGTTATTTATTTTCCATTATTAATTATCATAAAACCCATATTTTTTCCTGCCTCGTAAGCATTTTTTAAATCAATAGGGAATACTTCATCTCTTTGTTTTGCTTTTTCTTTTTCATCCCAGACATCCGCAACATATTTTGAATAATCTGAAAACTGGTAGGTATTGAAAGCACAAACTCTTACAGGCTTTTTATAAATGTGGCTAATCCAATTTTCGAAAAATCCTAAAGGTCCTGAATTATTTGCCCCGATATATGATTTGATAAACATTTCTTCATTTACATTCATGGTATAAATTACTGCGGTTTCAAGCTTTTTGGGAGGGATAGGAGTATAATTTTCATCATAGGTAACAAAAGGAAAAAGCAAACGCTCCATAAAAGCTTTCATAACACCTGTAACATCCCCGAAATAAATCGGAGATGCAAAAGCAATTCCGTTTGAATAAGAAACTTTATTCAAGACTTCTTTCAAATCATCAGGATATGCACACCTTCCAAGGTTTTTACCTCCTCTTAACTTACATGCAAAACAGCTTTGGCAGCCTTTAAAATTTAAATCGTATAAGTTAACAATTTCTGCTTCTATTCCTGTACTTTCTACACCTAGCACAAAACTTGAACACATTTTGGCAGTATTCTGATTTTTACGAGGACTACCGTTGATAATATAAATTTTTTTGTTATCCATAAT
>ERZ1673744.1727-NODE-1727-length-18353-cov-4.249372_pt1 | contig 18353 bp, 15 predicted proteins | sample MGYA00580207_ERZ1673744 | MGnify/ENA primary metagenome ERZ1673744 (study PRJEB41218, sample SAMN15661751) | gut metagenome | host: Homo sapiens | place: Canada: London | collected 2015-08-20/2019-03-30 | study: EMG produced TPA metagenomics assembly of... | reverse complement strand
GAAATGGAAATGAGTGGATTTATTTAGGGTTGTGTCATGCAAATTTATCGGAAGATAAGAATAAAAGATTGAAAAATCTTGGATTGGACGAAAGTTTGTGGGATTAGAATGAATGAATAAATATTTTACTTTAGGCTGTTGCTTTTGCGGCAGCCTTTTGTTATATCGAGGATGAGACATGTAAGGGTGTGATGGTTGCCGTAAACGTAGCGGCTATCGCAATCAATATTGTCGGCGTGAAGCAGTGCTTTAAAGAAGGTACGCTTGTAGTGTGCCTTAACGAAAACGGCGAGGAAGTTCAGGTTTGCCGCCGCTTTTGGGGAGAGAAAACGGCGGGTTCGGAAAATCGCCGGGAGATTTTCTTTCGCGAAGCGAAGCCACGGCGGGTACACCAACACTTAGCAAAGTCCTACGCATTATACGCGTAGGACTTTAAACTTTTTATTGATGGTTAAAATTTCAAAGCTGTTTTAAGAAAAATATCACAGTTTGTCGTTTTCGACCGATTTGCGGTAGGCGGATGGCGAAACACCGAAGTGTTTTTTGAAAAGCCTTGCGAAATACACAGGCGAAGAAAAGCGGAACTCATAGGCGATTTCTTCCACCGATCGATTGGAAAAGGAGATTAAATATTTCGCGGTTGCTTCCATGCATGCCGCGTTTTTGTATGCCATGGGCGAAGTACCCGTGAATTTTTTAAATAACGCGAAAAATCTCGGTTTGCTCACGTAACACAGTGCGGCAAGCTTGTCCACTGAAAGATCTGCGGCGGGGTTTTGCGCGATTTTTTGCAGCGCGGGCGCGATTTTTTCCGAAGAATACTCGTTCTTTTCGTAGTAAAAAAGCGGCAACAATTTTTCAAGCAGCAGAAAAAATCTTCCCGCCGCTCCGAATCCTTCCGTTTTCGGCTCTAAAAGCAGCTTTTGCAGCTCGCGGTACTCTTTTACAAGCCGCGCAAACTCTTCCGCACTCTGCCTTTTTATCGCTTTCTGCGTGGGGTATACCCGCCCCGAAAACTCTTCCGGCTCGGTAAGAAATCGAAAATGCATCGTAAACATGACAATCTTTCCGTTTTTCCCCGGCGTCCATTCCGATTTGTAAACCGTTCTTCGCGGAATAAAAAACACGTCGCCCGTTTCGAGCGGAATTTTTTTGCCCCCGCAATGCAGCGCGCCGCTGCCTTCAAGCAATAGCGCGATCGAATGAAACGGGCGCGGCTCGGCGGATTAATCGCAGGAATATTTCTTGTCGTTTGAGTACACGTTTAAAATCAACGCCGATATGTTAATGTCGGAAAAATGCATATTCACCTTAAAAAACGATAGGTTTGTGCTGATATTCAATAGTATAGTGTATTGAAAAAAATCTGTCAAGGATATATAATAGTGGCACGAAAAAAATTTTACAAGGCAAGGCGAAAAAATGGAAAAAATTCTTGTGGCGGGCGGCACGGGCGCGATGGGCGTGTATCTCGTGCCGAAACTTGTGGCGCGCGGGTATGAAGTAACGGTAACGCACAACGACGCGCGGCTTTTGGAACGGGCGCAAGGCGCAAATTACATAAAAACGGATATGTACGATATGGGCGCGGTGCGCGAGCTGCTTGGCGCGGGGTACGACGGCGTGATTGATTTTATGGTATACGATACGGGCGCGTTCGGGCGATATGCGCCGCTGTATCTCGATAAAACGGGACAGTATATCTCGCTTTCATCCTATCGCGTGTTCGCAAACGAAGAAACGCCGATCAGAGAAACTTCGCCGCAGCTTATAAACGCGTGCAAAGACGAAGAATTCCGCTATTCGAACGATTACCCTATTTACAAAGCGAAAGGCGAGTGCTTCTTACGCGGCTGGCGTGGGAAAAATTACACGATCGTGCGCCCCGCAATCACGTATTCGAAGCGGCGTTGTCAGCTGATCAATCTCGAACGCCCGCAGATTTTCGGCGCGATTAAAAAGGACGAGCCGATCGTATTATGCAACGAAGCCATGAACGTGCAGGCAACGATGAGCTGGGCGGGCGACGTGGCGGAAATGCTTGCAAGGCTGTTTTTCAATTCCGCCGCATTTGGCGAAGATTTCAACGTAACCACCGCCGAGCATCGCACCTGGGGCGAAATTGCCGGCTACTACGCCGATATTTTCGGCGCGAAATTCGAAATAGCCGATAAAGAAGCGTATCTCACGGCGAGAAACGGCGGCAAACCCTGCGAAAAATGGCAGCGTTGGCAGCTCGATTACGACAGGCTGTTTGATCGCGTGATGGATAATTCGAAAATTTTAGCCGCCACGGGTTTGAAACAGAGCGAGTTTACTTCCGTTCGCGATGGACTTGCGCGCGAGCAGAATACATTGAAAGACGATTTATAATGCGAAACGAAAAACGATGAAACGAAAAATCAGGTGGATACAGATCGGGGTGGGGCATGATCACGCGTTGGAAACGCTGAACGCCGCGCTCGCCCTGCAAGAAGATTTCGAAGTGCTTGGCGCGGTGATCACAGAAGAAGATTTGCGCGATTATCCCGAAAAGGCGGCGGCAGCGGCGAAGCTTTGCAAAGTTTTAACGATAGAACAGGCGGAAAAACTGCGCCCCGAAGCGGCGGCAATCGAAACCGAAGACGAGTACCTTGCAAAATACGGAGTACTCTGCGCGAAAAAAGGGTGGCACTTGCACGTGGATAAACCCGCCGCTACAAACGCGGAAGACTTCGCCGCATTGCTCGGCGCGGTGCGTGAAAGCGGCGTGGCGTTGCAAACGGGGTATATGTACCGCTACAACCCCGCGATTTGCCGCGCGATCGAAAAAATCGAAAGCGGCGCGCTCGGCGAAATTTACGCGATCGAAGCGCAGATGAGCTGCCTGCACCCCGAAGAAAAGCGCAGGTGGCTGAAAAAGTATCAAGGCGGCATGACGATGTATCTCGGCTGCCATCTGATCGATATTTTGTATCGCGTGCAGGGCGAGCCGCTCGAAGTTTTGCCGATGAATACGTCTTCGGGCTTCGGCAAGGGCGTGGGCGCGGACGAAGGGTTCGTATTGTACCGCTATCCCCGCGGCATATCGTTTATCCGCACCACGGCGGTGGAATGCGGCGGATTTATGCGCCGAAGAATTGTGTTTTACGGCGAAAAAGGAACGATCGCGGTAGATCCCATCGAGCGGTACGATCCCGCGTACCCGTCGCTCAGCAGCGATTACGGCGAAATATCGCTTGAAGATTGCCGAAAAATCGGTTGGGGCGCGGAAGCGAAAAAGGTGAAAAGCGCGCGTTTCGATCGATACAAGCCGATGCTTGCCGATTTTGCTTCGATCGTGCGCGGCGAAAAACAGAGCGGGTATTCCCTCGATTACGAGGAAAAATTATTTAACTTAATACAAAAATCGTGTAAAGAAATTTAAAAATTAAAAAAGCGAAAATAGTTGTTGAAACGGCTTAAATTATACTGATAACTGCGATTGCGCCAAAATAGTTTCTTTGCGTTTTGCGCCTTTTGCAGAAAGGAATGGTCATAAAAATGAAAGCAATGTTGATAAAAGACGGCGGAAGGCTCGAATGGTCGGACGTTGCAACCTCCGTAATTAAACCCGACGAGGTGCTTGTGAAGGTGAAATTTGCGGCTGTTAATCGCGCCGATCTTATGCAGAGGGAAGGGTTATATCCATCTCCGCAAGGTTGCCCCGACTGGTGCGGTCTTGAAATTTCCGGCGAAATCGCAGAAACGGGAGCGCTGGTTTCGGAAAAGAGCATATGGAAAAAGGGAGACAAAGTGTGCGCTCTTCTCGGCGGCGGCGGATATGCCGAATACGTGGCGGTGAGATACGATATGCTTATGCCGATACCCGCAAACTGTACGATGATCGAGGCTGCGGCAATGCCGGAAGCCTTTGCAACGGCGTATCTCAACCTTTTTTATGAAGGCGGACTGAAAGAAGGAGACGTTTTACTGATGAATGCCGGCGCGAGCGGACTTGCAAGCGTGGTGATTCCTATGGCGAAAGCGTTCGGGGCGTACGTTATTACTACGATTATAGACGAAAGCAAGCGAGAAACTGTCGCTAAAACGGGCGCGGACCTTATTGTGAATACGAAAAGCGAAAATATCGTAGAGGTTCTGAAACGGTTTGAATCGGAAGGCAGACCGATTGCGCTCGCCATAGATTGTTTGGGCGGCGAAATCGTTGCGGATTGTTTGCCGCACCTGAGATATATGGGCAAGTGGATCATGATTGCTACGCTTGCCGGTGATATTGCGCCCGTCGATATGCGAAAGTTGTATGTAAAAAACGTTCGTCTTGTGGGTAGTACGCTTCGCAGTAAGCCACAGGAAGTAAAAGCGGAGATACTTAAACGGTTGGTTGAAAAAGTGTGGGGCAAGGTTTCCGACGGAGAAATACGTCCGGCGATTTTCGCTGTAATGCCGATTACCGAGGCGGAAAAGGCGCACGATCTGTTGTATTCGGGCAAGAGTGCGGGAAAAGTCGTGCTGAAAGTATGTAACGAAGTAATCGAATAGAATCAGAAATACCTATACGATTATCCGAAAATTCGTATAGAACGTAAAGACTTTCTGAAAAACACAATGTTTTATCGGATCGTTAAAGTTAAAAACCGTCGGTGATAACCCGACGGTTTTTATTGAAAAACCACTCGCCGAGCGAGTGAATAAAATACTTAAGCTATGGACAAATATAAACTCCTGTATTACAATAAAAGCGACTGACAATCGCAAAAAATGATAAGTCGGGAGGCGTCCCACGGGAGAGGACATAATAAGTTTAACGCATACGAAGCGGAGAGGTCAATATTATTTGGAGTTCGCGCCGAAATATCGTCGAAAAATAATATAACAAAGCGTATCTTGAAAAGCGTGCGGAAAGCGAAAGTCCGAATGATGTTTGTCGTAAAAAAATAAAACGGAAATTTTGTAATGCCGTTGAAATAAAACGAAAAACAGGAAGAGAAAACTACCGGAGAGTTGTGTTTGTTCGCCCGGTCATCGCAATTTACAAAAAATATGTTCTAAAAAATAGGTATAATAAGATGGGATATAAAATTAAAAGAAATGTATTTATTTGTGGAATCTCCATATTTATTTATATTCTGCAATAAAATATAATTTAAATGTAAACTTTAGTATAAAAAATGTAAAATTTTTTTTATGTTCTAAAACGGGTTAATAATAAAAATGATATTGACAATGGCGGTTTTTTATGTTATACTTTTTTTCGGATATGAAAAATCCATAAAAAATTTTTTTTCGGGGGAAAAAGAAATGAGAAAGTTTAAGAAGATTGCCTTGCTCTGCGCGCTTCTTATGATCGCCGCAATCGGTACAACGGCGGGCGCGAACGCGGGTGAACGGAGTGATGCGAAAACGGCGGTTTCGGCAGAGGGAACGACCGAGGCGCAAAAAGACATTGCGATTGACGGCGATAAATTGAACGCCGCGGGGCTTTCTGCGCCGCTTCCGCACGTAACAATGCGCAGAAAAGCCGCAACCGCGTTGGGCACGAGCGCAGAAGAAATGCAAAGTGCGCAAATCGCGGGAACGCTGAGAGTCGGACTTGGCGGCGCAGATTTAACCGGGGCGAAATCGTTTCGGTTTTTACTGCAATCATCGAGCGCGATTCGGTTGAAATTTGGTTTTATCGATAAATCGGGCACGGCGTATCTCATCAAAAAGCAGTTTTCCACAACAGAAAACGGCGATACGGCTACGATAGATCGGGTTACATATTACAATTATTCTATGAAAAAAATCCGTGATACCAGAGCCGACGGACAGGACACTGATTTGAATTATATAGGCGTGCGTTTTAACAATACGGGTAATTGGGGCGCTTCGTATGTGGATATTTCGAAAGAAGCGTTCGTAAACGCACTTTCTTATAAAATGAAAAACGGCGTAGCGTTTGGGCACGGATATTCGAACGGCGATGAAAACGCTGTAATCGATTGGAGTAATATTGATTCGATGTTTATAGAAATGGTGAATTACGCTTCGTTTCAATCGAACGTGAATTTTTATAATTTACAGGCAGTTTCTGCAAACGGGGTAAGCGCAGTGGTGAACGCGGCGAATTTTAAAAAAATTGAAAAGCCCGCGTACAACGCCGAAAATTCGGGGTACGAGTTAAACGATTATTCGTTCGGCACCCGCCCTACGCTTCCAAACGAAAGTCTTTCAACATATTTTGACGATTGTCTGTATTCTCCCGAAAGTTATTACGAATTTAGCAAGGGCGGCGAAATTTGGGCGAGCGACGGCACGGCGCAAAATCTGACGGGGTACAATGCGATTTCGTATTATGTAGACAATACCGTCGTCGGCGAAGAGGCTACGGAAATCGATTGGCAATTTGTACTAAAAGACGCGAATGATACCAACTATTACGGCGCAGGCGCGGGAATACGTATTCCCGACGGCGGCGAGGCGCGGGAATTACAGGCAGACGTGCAGAAAATTCCCGCGGGCTTCAAAGGGCAAATCGTAATTCCGTTTACTTCGCTTAAAATAGAAGATTCCAAACTTGCGGGCATAAAACGTACGCTTGTGAAATTGCCTACGAGCGGTATTGCAAGCGGGTTGACATATAAGTTAGAGGTTGACAATATAAATTATATTTCGAAGTACGAAACGTATCGTGCGGCGGCACAGAAGAGCGCGGTGCGCGAGGCGGTAACTACGTTTTGCGAAAGTTTTGCAATGACGGACGGCGCTGCGTTACGCGTGAAGAAGGGCGATTACGGTTTGCGCTTTATGGTGAATCTTTCCGCGAGCGCTTACGCGGCTTTGAAAACCGCGGCGGAAAAAGCGGGCGTTTCGATAGAACTCGGCGCGATTTTGGCTTCCGACGATTCTTTAAACGGCGCGGCGTTGACGAAGGATAATAAGGAAATGTCTTTGATTGTGGGCAAGTGGAATAAAGAAAACGAAAGCTTTTTCGCAACGCTCGGCTACGATAAAATTCAAGGCAAGGAAGGAGTGAATTACACGGTGCGCGGCTACTTTACGCTGACGTTTGCGGACGGTTCGTCGCAGACGGTGTATACGGAATATTCCTTGCCCGAGAACGGCGAGAAAAAAGCGGGCGGAGCGATTTCGCGTTCGCTGAAACAGGTGGCGGAAGCGGTGAGCCTGAGCGAAAATTTCGAAAAAGAGTTTGCGGATAAGAGCAACGCGGGCAAGGCTTACGCGCGGGAAGTGCTGGAACAGATTCTCGGCGCGGCGAACGCGTGAGCGGGGAGATGAAAACAATGAAATTATATGAAAAAGCAAAAATCGAAACGGTGGAGTTTTTCGAGGAATTTGTGAGGACTTCCGGCGAGGAATTTACGGGAGATAACGAAAAAGACAATATGTTTCAATCGGTGCCTAAGACGTTGTTGTCTGAGCAGTTTGATTAAGTTTGTTTGCTGACAAACAAAAAGCTTTCTTGCAACAAGCATTTTTTATGCTTGTTGCAAGAACACGGAGGAAAGAATGGAACGGAAACAAAACGGAAAAATTGCGGCGTTGATAGCGGGCGCGCTGTTTGCCGTAAGCGGCTTAGCGGGCGTTGCGAACGCGACGCGGATCGGGTGCGGAAACTCGTTTGCGGTGTACGGCGCGGCCGCGGAAGAAGCGGCTACTCTTCAGGACAAGAATCTGGCTATCGCCGATTCTACGTCGTTCGACGGTGTGCGCGTGAGTATAACAGGGCAAGTAGAATCGGATGCGGCTGCGGAGGCGTATGCGCGGAGGACGGTGTTGTACGCAGGACTCGGCGAGGCGGATAGGGATTTATCGGAAGCGGAAAGCATTTCGGTAAAGCTTAAATTCGTGACGGCGAATTCAAACCGTATATTCATCGTGTTGGCGGACGGAACGGGCAACACGGCGGTGAGCAAGTTTTTTGTAAACCGCCCGAACGACGGCAAGGCGCTCGGCTCGAAATTTTACGACGAAAGCGGTGTGGAATTGAGTCTGACGGAGGCGAGCGGCAGCGCGTGGGAAGGCGTGGCGGTGAAAAACGCGGGCACGACGGGAACGCTTGTTTGTGCGAAAGACGGTTTTTACACGGCGGAAAGCATGTGGAGCGACAACGCGGCGAACGCACAAAACAATAAAAACGAATACGGCATTGCGGATAAAACGGTAACGCCGAGCGGAACGTTCGATTGGAGCGACGTGCGGCGGGTAATGGTTTCGGTTGTGGTATGGAACGTAAACACGCTTGATATCGGGGATATTTCGGCAGAATACGCGGACGGCGGAAAAAAGACGCTTTTCGACGCATCGGAGAGCGAAAGAAAAACGGCTGCGGAGATTTCTGCTCTCGGAAAAGACGAATGGGCGTTTGCGCCGAGACTGAATTACATAGAGGCGTGGCAAAACGACAAAGGCGGCGTATTTGAGAATCTGGGCAAAGAGAAAGCGACGATCACGGCGGCGTACGCGACGGAAAATTCGATCGTTCTCGGCAGAAAAACGGCGGCGGAAGGCACTGCCGCGCCGAGCTATGACGTGTGGCAGAAAATCGTGACGGAGAGCGGGAACGAATACGGCGACGTTTCGGGGTACGAAGCGTTTGCGTTCGACCTTGATTCGACTTCCTTGAAAAGCGACGGCAAAATCGAATTCGAACTGCGCGTGCGCGATGAGGGCGGCGCGACGATTTCTTACCGCGGGTACGGCAACGGCACGACTTCGGATAATTATTTCCACCTGATCGACGGCGAGGGGAATTTGAAAACAAATTCCGCGATGGGCAAGGGCGGAAACATTATTCCGAAAGGCTTTAACGGATCGTATCTTGTGCCGTTCGGCGCGTTTCAGCGGACGGCGGTAGGCGAAAACGGCGAAAAGAGCGTTGTCAGACCGACGGAAACGGAACTGAAAAACACAATAGGGTTGTGGATCGTGTTTTCGGCAAGCGACTACGAGGGCAGCGAAACGGTGAGCATCGGGAACATGAAGCTGATCGACGAATTTTCGGCACAAATTCCGTTGTATGCGGTGAATAACGAACTGCGTTCGATGCGCTCGAAGATTAACGACGATAATTACGAAACGCAGAAAAACCTTGTGCAAAAGGCGGAGTCCGGATATGAAAATCTGACGGCGGAGCAAAAGGGACTTGTAAAAAATTACGAAAAACTTGCCGAAACGAAAGCGGCGGTGGCGGCGTACGGCGTGTCGCTGACCGAGCGGAAAATCGACGGTCTTGAAACGGAGATTTCAGGCGAAAACTATAAGGCGGCGAAGCGCGCGTATGCGGCAGTATTCAAACAATACGAGGCGCTCGGATCGGACAAAGCGAAAGTGAAGAACGCGGAAAAACTTTCTGCAGCGGCGGATGCGATAGAAACGTACGAGGCGGGAACGGTGAGCGAAAAAATGAACGCTTTGCCCACGGCCGTGGACGGCGAAACGATAGCGCGCACGCGGCAGGCGATCGACGAAGCGAAAAACGCATACGACGAGCTTTCGGAGGGCGCGAAGGAGAAAGTGACGGGCTTGGATAAACTTTCGGCTGCGGAAAACGCGGTGAGCGAGTACGACGCCGCGCCCGTATCGGCGATGCTTGCCGCGCTTACGGAAAGCGTGACGGCGGATAATTACGAAGCGGCGAAAGCGGCGTTTAAAGAGGCGCAGAAGGCCTATGCAGCTTTGAGCGCGGGAGCGCAAGATAAAGTGCAAAACACCGAAAAATTCGCGGCGGCGAAAGGCGCGATAGAGGCGTATGAAAAGTCGCTTAAAAAGAAGGGGTGCGGCGGCGAAATTACGACTTCGGCAGCTGTTTTAGCGGCGACTTCGGCGGCTGTTGCGGTTGCGGCGTTCGCTAAAAGAAAGAAAAAGCATAATGCGGAGGAAGGCGAGCGGAAATGACGGAAAAGGAAGCGTCAGCCGGGCGGACAAACGAACCGACGGCGTATCGGAGTGCAAAACCGCAAGGCGGAGCGGCGAAAAAAAAGAGAGCGAAAACGGACAATCAGCTTTTTATTATGGCTCTTGCGGGAGCGGTGTTTCTGTTTGTTTTTTCGTATCTTCCGATGACGGGAATTTTGCTTGCGTTTCGCGATGCGGACAACGTGATCGATGTATTCGACGCGATTTTTCACTCGGCATGGGCGGGCAGGCACGGTTTTGAAAATTTTTATTATCTTTTAACGGACGATCGGCTGTACCCCGTATTGATGAATACGGTGGTGTATAATTTGATTCGTATAGCGATTACGATGCCGATTCCGATGATTCTTGCCATACTCTTTAACGAGGTGCGCGCGCCGAAATTGAAAAAGACGATGCATTTGTTTTCGTGCTTGCCGCATTTTGTTTCTTCTGTGGTATACGTGGGTATTGTATTTTCGATGACGAACATGCAAACGGGCGTGATCAACGATTTACTGAAAGGGATGGGCGTGATTGAAAAGAGTATCAATTTCAAGGGCGATCCCTCGTACAGTTGGGCGATGAAAATTGTTTCGGCGATTTTGAAGGAGTCCGGTTGGGGTACGATTATTTACATGGCGGCGATGACGAACGTAGACACGGGTTTGTACGACGCCGCGGAAATCGACGGGGCGAATCGATTCTGGAAGGCGCGCGCCGTATCGCTGCCCGCGATGTTGCCGTTGTTTTCTTTGAATCTGGTACTTGCCGTATCGGGAATTTTAACGAACGACGCAGGCGAGGCGTTGCTTTGGCAGACGCAGAGTAACTTGACGAAAACGGAGATGTTCGATACGTTTATTTTGAAAAACGGCATCAACGAAATGCTGTATTCGTACGCCACGGCGGCAGGACTTTTTAAATCGTTGGTTGGCACGGCGTTAATTGTGGGAACGAATTTCGTTTCCAAAAAAATCAACGGCGAGGGGGTGGTTTTCTGATGAACGAACAAAACGAAACGTTCGGCGCGGAAGAGGAAGAAGATGCGAAAAAAACCGCAGAAAAAATCGCCGCCCCGAAAAAGAAGAAATCGCGTTTGCATAAGAACACTCCCGGAGATATTGCGATTATCGCGTGTTTATTGATTTTCTCGGCTTTAACGTTTTATCCGTTGTGGTACGTGTTGATCGGCTCGGTTTCGGACGGGCAGGATTATCTGAAAGGCGGCGTGTATTTTTTGCCGAGAATTTTTACATTTGAAAGCTACAAAACGATTTTTGCGAACGAGCGGATCTGGAACGGGCTTGTAATCACGTTGTTTCGGTGCGCCGTAGGACCGGTGAGTTCGGTGCTTTTTACTTCGTTTGTGGCGTACGGGATGAGTCGCAAAAATTTGCGATGGCGGAAATTTTTTAACGTATGGGCGTTGATCCCGATGTTCTTCGGCGGCGGATTGATTCCGTATTATTTGCTTTGTAAAATGTTGGGACTTTTAAATACGTTTGCGATTTACATTATTCCCGGAATGTACAGCGTTTACAATATGATTTTGATCCGTTCCTTTTTTAAGAGTACGCCCGAGGAATTGCATGAGGCGGCGGTGCTTGACGGCGCGGGGGAATTCCGCATTTATTTTCAGCTGATGATTCCCTTGTGCATGCCCGTTCTGATTACGATTTTTATGTGGAGTTTTATCGGGCATTGGAACGATTATCTTACTTCTATGTTGTATTGTCCGCAACGCCCCGATCTCGATTCGTTGCAATACGTGCTCAGGCAAATCATTGCGGCGGCGGACGCGGGCAGCTTCGATTCGGTACTCAGCGTATCGGGCAAGGCGACAAGCGAAACGATTTCGTACGCGGCGATGACCTTCGGTGCTTTGCCGCTGATCGTGATCTTTCCGTTTGTGCAGAAATATTTGACGCAAGGCGTATATGTGGGCTCTTTAAAGGGCTGAAAATCGAGTAAGGAGAAAAGCAGAGATGAAAAGCAAAAAGACATTAGCCGTTTTATTGGCGGCGGTATCGGTTTCAGGCGCGGCTTTCGGTGCGGGGTGTTCGAAAAAATCGACGAAATGGCAATATCCCGATCGGGCGGATACTGTGCTTGCCGAGGGCGAAAAATCGTGGGAAAAGTGGAAAGAGGAATGTCCCGAAGGGTTGGAAATCAACTGGTTTACGAATGTGTATATGGACATCAACAAAAAAAGCGTGGTGACGAAAGCGATTAAGGAAAAAACGGGGATTACCGTGAATTTCGACTCGGCGCTCGGCAGCACGGCGGATAAACTTTCCGTAATGATTTCTTCGGATACTTTGCCCGACGTGATTACCGTGGAAAAGAGCGACGAGCGGTTTATTCAGCTTGCAGATCAAGGGTATCTTTTTCCGCTGAACGGGCTTTCGGGAAAGTGGGCTCCCGACCTCGATTTTATGGGCATGCAGCAGACGCTGACAGACGGAAATATTTACGGGTTGCCTTCATTTTATTATTCTTCCACTTCCGCCGGGAAGTTGCAGACGAACGGCGGCATGATGGTGCGCAAAGACTGGTTTGAGGCGTACATGGAGTACGTGCAGGATAATATTTCCGAAACGGAGCGGAAAGCGTGGGATATTACCACGCCCGGCGGGTGCGTTAAGGCGATGAAATGGGTGCGCGACAACTGTTTGACGAGCGCGGAGAAGGATACGTATCAAGGGTTTATGCTCGATCCGTTCGATACTTCGAAAAACAACGGCAATCAGGGCATTGCGTGGCTTTGCCAATATTTTGCCGTACCGTTCGAAACGGAGGACGGAAAGTATACAGACGGCATAGACATGCCCGAATACCTGGATATGATGAAATGGCTGAACGAATTGTACTGCGAAGGGCTTTTGACGGACGAGGCGATTTCGGCGAATACGCAGGCGGAAGTGGGGCGTAAAATCGCGAACGGCGAAGTGTTTATTACTTCTTGTTCTCCGCAGGACTACCCCACTTATTTGAAAGCGGCGGCGTTTCCGAAGAGCGGCAAGAGCGTCGAATACATGTCGTTTACGGTGAAAAATTCGAACGGCGACGATCCCGTACTCGGCGATATTGCAGGCACGGGGTACGCGGTGAACTGCATTACGAAAAACGCTTCCCGCCCCGACATCATCATTAAACTTTTCGACTATCTGTGGAGCGACGAGGGACAGATGCTGTGCGGATACGGGTTAGAGGGAAACGCGGACGAAAACGGCAACATTAACTCGCTTGCGGATTCCGATTTCGCGGGAAAATTTACCGCCGCCGACGCCACTTGGTACAAGACGGAAAGCGGCGAGATCAGGCGCTCGCAAAACTATCTCGATCTTGTTAAAACGGAGGGCGTTTCCGATGCGCAACTTGAAAGCAATCAGGCGCGGTTGAAAGAGTTGGGCTTGAACGAGTGGCAACTTTTCCGTCGTCCGCAGTACTTCGATACGCTGAACACGGGCAGGAAGCAGGCAACGAAAGAGAACGCGTATGTGAACAACATGAAGCTGCCTCTGACGATTTATTCTTCGGACGCGTATATGATTACGGCGGGACTCATCGATCCGACGAGAAGCGATTACAGCGAGCTTGTGAAGATCGATAACCAAATGAATACGATCTGGTCGCAGAGCGTACTGAGTATGATTCAGGCGAAAAGCCCGGAAGAAGTGGAAACGGTATTCAAAAACGGCAGAAAGCGTTTGACGAGCAAGGGGCACGACAAACTTTTCGACGCGCGCGCCGAGGTGTACGCGCAAAAGAAGAGTTCGCAAGGCATTGCCTGGGGGTATCCGCACCGCGATCCGAATTATAAAAACGCCGTGATTTCCGAGTATTATACCTGGGAAAGAAACGGAAAAACTTACCGCGATATTTTCGGGGCGATCGGCGACGTGAGTTATTATATCGATTACGAGTTGATCGGATAAAGGAGAAACGCGATGCAAGGAAGAATGAGAAGAATATTTTGCGCTTTTCTTTTGGCGGCGGTGTGCGCGGGCGTTTTCGGAGCGTGTGCGAAAAAATTGCCGACGCCCGATAACGGCGGCAACGGGAACAAACAAGAGGAAGTTACGGATAATCCCGAAGAGATTAAAAACGCTTCGGCGTTCGACGCGGTGCGGATTACGCAGAATTTCGGCGGAAAGCACGGCGAGGACGAGAGAATGCCCGCCTTTCATGCCGAAGGCAAGGCTTCGGGTGTGGTTTGTTTGAACATCGGCGTGGAATACGGCGATTGGAGCGAAGCGAGTGCGGTGAGAATTCGTATGACTTCGCGCGATAACGGCAGTTACGGACCGGACAACAACACAGGCAACGATATATCTTTCGGATTCGGCGGTGAGAGTACGTCCGGCTCGGGAAAAACCGTAACGGTGATGAACAAGCTGCGCGGCGATATTAAATTTACCTATCCGAACGGGCAAAACTGGAAAATGCTGTATTATCCGTATGCGCACATGCCGTCTTTCAACGTGGCGCGCACGTTTACGGGATGCGTCCAGTTTTTGCTGAACGAGGATACGTTCGGCGAGCCGTACAGATTCGGCAGCGACGAGAAAGACTGTATATTCAATACCGTGGGAGAGCCCGCGGGGGCTACGGCGGATCTCGGCAATGTGAAATTTGTATACGTGTGCTACGACGCGTTTTATCTGAAGGGCCGAATCCACGATTTCGGAAATGTGGAGATTCTTGTAAACGGCAAATGGAAAACCGTTGCGGACATGAGCAAGGCGAAGATCACCGAAAAAAACGAAAACCAAACTTGGTACGAGGCGGTATCGGGGCTGAAAGCGAACGAAGTGATGCTCGATCCGTTTTTTACGGATTCGTTTGAATTAAGCACAGATGCGTTTTCGTTGGAGAAACAGGCGCCGGTGGCATGTGAAGTTCACCCCGACAACAACGGCGACCGGCACTGCGACAGGTGCTTTGAAACGTTAACGCATTTCGGTTGGGACCTGAACGGCGACGGCATTTGCGACGACTGCAAGGGCGAGCTTTGCGCCGAGTGCAAGGACATAAACCTCGACGGCGTCTGCGATATTTGCAAACACCTTATGGAAGATCCCGAAGAGATTGCGTAAATTGCGGGAGGAGGTATTATGAAAAGAATTGTATATTGCGCGATGAGCGCGATGCTTTTGGCCGCGTTTGCTTGTTCGGCGGGGTGCGCGGAAAAAGAAAAAACACCCGTCGTTGAAATTCCCGAGGGATATACGCGGGAAAACGGCGAAAATATGTTTTGGGAAAAAGAGGACGTCGTAAAAGACGGAACGGTTGTGCCGAACGTAGGCATACGCATTTACAACTATGCGCCGAGCATTTTCGAAGAAGACGAGAATACCCGCCATGCCTATTATTGTTCCAACAAATATACGGTGGGCAACGATCCGCAAAAGGGGAGCATCAACGCGGACGGAAACGCGCAGATTACCGACTACATCGCGTACCGCAAGGGCGTGAAATTGGAGGACGGTAATTGGTATTGGAGCGAAAAATCGTACGTGCTTTCGCCTTTGAAAGGATCCGAAACGGAAGGAAAGCATATTTGCGATCCAAACGTGATTAAAGGTGAATTTACTTACAACGGCGAAACGTACCCTTATCTGATGGCATATCTTGCCGAGGGGTTCACGGAGTACGTGAACGAATTTAACAACATTTCGCTTGCCGTGGCGAAATCGCCCGAAGGGCCGTGGAAACGGTGCGGCGAAATCAACCCTTTAAAAAGATACACTTCAGACGATTATCCCGAGGAGTGGAACGACAGAAAGTTGCATCCCGAAGCGTATCTTTGGGGGTGGGGGCAAGCTTCGATGGTCAGCGTAGATAAAAAGGGCAGAGTGATGATGGCTTATTCTTCCATTCGCCCGTTTGCTGCGGACGGAGAGAATTGGCGGCAAACCACGATGACTACGATCGACCGCTACGATTTTTCGAATCTTAACGATATTAAAAAAGAAGACGAACTTTTGATGATGCCGATTGAAGGCATAATGCGCGGAGGGTATCAGACCACGGTGGTATCGAACGGCGATTTTGCCTATGAGCCGAAAAATAACAGAATGTACATGATTACCGACGGCAAATATGACGATACTACGGGCAAAGCCGCAGGCGCGCCGCTTTCCTGGATAGATAACGGCGGAAGCGAGCCCGGGGACGTGTTTAAAAATATTGCCGACAGGGCAGCCGCGCTTAAGTGGTCGAACGTGACGGGCGTATCGGGCGAGGATTCGCTGAATAATATCGCCTCTCACAATACGGCGATCATCCGCGACGCATACGGGTGGCTGAAAACCCCGGAAAAGATAGAAGTGGCGATTACGGGCTCGTGCGTAGCAGGTAATATTTACAAGGTACACCCCGAATCGACGAAGAACGATCCTAACGCTTCGCTTTGGTCGTTCAGAATTTTAAGAAAAACGGTAACTTTATAAGGACGAAAGGAAGGACAGATATGAACAAAACAAAGGAAACAAAACAAATTATTTTCGATACGGATATAGGCATGGACTGCGACGATGCGGCGGCGCTCGGCATTTTGTTGAACGCGCATAAACGCGGAGAGTGTGAAATTCTTGCGATTACGGCGAGTACGGGGCGCGATGGCGCAACTGCGACGGTGAACGCGATTTGCGATTATTACGGCGTAAACGGCATACCCGTGGGGCGAATGAAGCGCATGCTGCAGTGCGACGGCGTGAACAATTACGTGCGTGCGGTGATGGAAAAATACGGAACGGAGGACGTGGAAACGGACGCCGTGCCGTTGCTCAGAAAAACGCTTGCCGAGGCGGCGGGAAAAGTATCGGTGATTGCCGTAGGTCCGCTTTCCAACCTTGAAGAGCTTTTAAAAAGCAAGGCAGACGAATTTTCGCCGCTTTGCGGGGCGGATCTCGTGAAGCAAAAGGTGGATAAACTGTACGTGATGATCGGATCTTTTCCGCAGAATTTCGACGGAAAACGCTTCCGTGAGTGGAACTTATTGCAAGACGTGCCTGCGGCGCGGTACGTGATTGAAAATTGGGGTACAAAAAAGGTGTATTTACCGTTCGAGATCGGCGCGGCGGTTTTCACCGAAATGGGACAAAACGAAAACCCCGTGTGGTACTCGATGAAAAATTTTGCTATCGCGAACGGCGCAGATATTTCGAACGGCTACCGCCGCGAAAGTTGGGACCCCGTAACGTGCATGATCGCGCTTAACGAGAACAATCCGCTTTTTATCTACTCGCCCGAGGGCACGGTGACGGTGGACGGGGATTGTGTAACGATTTTTGAAGAAAAGACAGGCGGACTTGACAAATATTTATCGGTTAATTCCGATTTAAAGGGCATAGAAAAGCTTCTGAATTTGTCGGTGGAAAAGAAATAGCGGTAAAAACGCGGTAAAAGCAATGCCCGCGCAAATATTGCGCGGGCAGCGGGACGGCTTAAAATATTTGTGCCGCAATCGAAGCGTTTTTACCGCATTATTTTTGTCGCGGCGGTTCCGGCCGTTTTTCAGTGGGCGTGAAATGAATGTCGGAAAATTCGGGGAGCTTGTTTTTCTCGCGGTACTGCGTGGGGGTGAGTCCTTCGGAATCCGTGAATGTGCGGCAGAAATGCGAAGCGGTGGCAAAGCCCGTTCGGCGGGCGATTTCCGTAACGGAAAGTTTGCTTTCGAGCAGATATTTTTTTGCGTTGCTCAATTTTGTTTTTTGCAGATAGTCTGTGGCGGAAACACCCATACGTGCGAAAAAGTTTTGGCGGAAATAATCGTAGTTATAGTGTAATTCCGCGGCGATTTTTTTAATATTCGTGGTTTCGTTGGCATGCGCGGTGATGTAGTTTAACACGTGATCGAAATCCATCGACATACGCGCGGGGCCTGCCGCCGAACGCAAGATGTTTAAAACAAGCAATTCGGAAAGGGCGTCGAGCGCGGAAGGATAGTATAATTTTTTTTCTTTCAGCTCTCTGCCGATAATGCGGAGCGTATCAGCCACGCGGCGATCTTTATCAACGAAAAGGCGTGAAGGAAGAGGCGTGGAGGTATCGAAACCGACGCATACCACGGCAACGCGGTCTTTATGTGTTTCGGTGTGCGGCGCGTTGGGGGCGGCAAGAATAAACGTACCCGAAATAAAACGGAATTTTTCCCCTTCCACTTCGGTTGCACCCGTGCCGTCGGCGTAATACGTGAGTTCGTAGCAATGGTGCGTGTGCATTTGCACCGTATGCTCGGTTTCATACACTTTATCCATATAAAAAACGAATTTATCACTCATGATTTAATTATATCACAAACGACGGGGACGGTCAAACGTTTCGCGCGCGTATGCGGGCGAAAGGCGGTTATCGGCGGAAAATCGCAAAAAATATCGAGAGGAAACACAATGAAAGAGGCAGTGACACAGTTAAAAACATACTTAACCGGGGATCGGCCGGCGGTACGGTACCCATTGCAGACA
>ERZ1673744.1719-NODE-1719-length-18408-cov-6.444886_pt1 | contig 18408 bp, 18 predicted proteins | sample MGYA00580207_ERZ1673744 | MGnify/ENA primary metagenome ERZ1673744 (study PRJEB41218, sample SAMN15661751) | gut metagenome | host: Homo sapiens | place: Canada: London | collected 2015-08-20/2019-03-30 | study: EMG produced TPA metagenomics assembly of... | reverse complement strand
CGCATCATCTATGGCCAGATGCCAGAGGTGTTCAGACCTCACAATTCGGTATGATCGACATTGTGCCATGTACATAGTTACAGACCCGTCATTCGTTCGGTCACAACGGAACCGACACATCCCCATTAATAGCGGTCGTGCCATGCGGGTTTCGGGATGCACATGGATGGGATGGACTCCATCGAACTGAGAGCGAAGCTTGGCGACAGGACCTACGAGGCCGGCGTGAGGCTGCTGGAAAAGAACGCTATAATCGAGAGGATCGAACTGAGCGGGACCGCGGGATACGCGAGGGTCAGGGACTCCGGCACGAAGGTCGTGGTCTACCGCGACAGGAACGGCGTCTTCGACGCGACCTGCGACTGCACCGTGAAACCGATGGGGTGCAAGCACTGCGCCGCGGTGTACATGGACCGCATAGGATTCAGGCCGGACGCAAGCGCCGACGCTGTCCGCGGGCACATCGCTGGCTTCGCAGGGACCAGCTTCGACCCGTTCGACTACGACATCGACCAGAACACCGCGGCGACACGCTTCTGCAACTTCATGCAGGACAAGGTCCTGGACCGGAAGATCAGGAGCATCGGCCGCACCATCATCGGAACCGTGAGAGACGATGCCGAACGCGAGGAGCTCTTCAGGGAGCTCTGGGACTCCTGCGGGAGGTTCGGGTCGCCCCACGACGAGTGGTCGAGGGAGACGATCGAGTCCCTGTTCGGTGTGTCGTTCTGGGAAGGGGACGACTGACGCCGGGATCATCCAGAAGTACCGGCGCCGTCGATCGGCGTTCCATGATCGAAGACGCCGTGATATCGGTGAGATGCCCCTCCTGCGGGGAGCCAGCGGAGGGATGGATGATGAGATCGAACCATCTGGACGGAGAGGGCCTGACCGAGCACTACTCCTGCCCATGCGGCTGCAGGTTCAGGGTGGAGCTCGTGCCGGAGTGATCCTCATTCGTCCCAGCGACCGTCGTCGGAGTCCCTCGGGACCCTCGTGGTCCTGGACCCGGGCCTCAGCCTGGACAGCGCGGACGCCAGCTCGCCCCTCCTCTCCGCGGCGGCCTCCGGCCTTCCCGCGAAGCGGCGCGACGATGACAGCCATATGGTAGTGTCCACCGTCCTCCGCATGTTCTCCTCCCTGAACCTCCTGAGGGCCAGCAGGTCCGTAGGGAACAGCAGCGTGAACCCGTCGCCGACCACGGCCGGGCCGTTAGGCAGGTGCACAGCCTCGCCGGAGGCCTCCAGGGACACCTTCCCGTCCCTCGTGACGTACGTGACCGTGCAGGGGAACCTTGGCAGGGCGCCCTCCGTCGGCTCCCCCAGGTCGATCTCCAGCTCGTCGGTGATCACGAATGACACGCCGTCCTCCATCACGGAGGCGTCGCGGTAGAGCGTCAGCGCGGCGAACCTGCCGTACTCGGCGGGATCGAACGGGGCGTGGGTCCTCCTGCCCCCGAAGGCGCCGAACACCGCCTCGGCGGACGGCCCCGAGAGCGTCCCGTCGTCGAGCGACGTCACCTCGGCGGTCAGCGAGAATCCGTCGTCGAAGTACAGGATCGTCCTGCCGTCCGCCAGGCGCCCGGCCCTGAAGCCGCTGCCCAGGTCCATCCTGCGGACCGGGTGGTCCGGGGCTCTGCCCTGGCACTCCTCCCATTCCGACACGTCCCCGTCCATCCCGGCGGCCAGCGCCCCGGGTATCCTCGAGACCTTCACGCCCTCAGCCTCCCGACATCATCCCGGACCGCGTCCACGCAGATCAGGAAGACCTCCCTCAGATGGGACTCGTCCAGGTCCTCGTACTCGGCGGCTATGACCGCCGGTTCCTCCCCGAGCTCCAGCTCCAGCCCCGTCGGCTTGAAGATGAACGCCGCCGGGGCGTCGGGCAGGGCGCCCTCCGTCGAAGGCGGCAGTATCGCGAACGTCCCGTCCTCGTACCCGCCCGAGCGGTTCCTCATCTCCCTGATGTCCGTGACGAAGTCCTGGCGGGTGCGCGTCACCCTCAGCAGCAGCACCCATTCCGGCACGGCGCACATGTCCAGCGACGGCACGGGCGTCCTGATGCTCCTCCCCGGCAGATGGGCCTCGCCGGACCTGGACAGCATCCTGGTCTCCGGGGCCATGCCCTCCAGGGACGCGGCGTAGTACTCCAGGTACGGGAGGACCTCAGCCCTCCTCTCCTCCGGGTCGGCGGGCATCGATGCCGCCCTCAGGAGGTGGTCCAGGGCGGCTGCGTCGTCCTCCTCGGTGAAGCGGGAGCAGAACGCCTCCCTTGCGAGCGCGAGCCGCGCCCTCCAATCGTCCTCCGCCGCCTCCTCGAGCATGGAGACCGCCTCCTCCGCGATCCTCGCGCCGTCCTCCGGGTCCTCGGCGGAATGGGCATCGTCCAACAGGCACTCGGCGAGGATCCTGCGGGATGCCCCGCACCCGTCCTCCGCGGAACGGCGCGCCCATTCGGCGCACCTCGGGTCGCGGGCCCTGAACAGCGCCTCGGCGAGCATCGCCCTGACCTCGGGCGAGTCCGACGCCCTGTCCTCGGCCTCGGAGACGAAACCGTCGTCGACGGCGTACGCCCACAGCCCGTCGGCGCACCTCCTGCGCTCCGGGAGGGCGGCCTCCATGAACAGCCTCCACGCCCGCCCCGAGGTCTCCCCCGGCGTGGACGACAGCGGATGGCCGAGGATCAGCTTCCATGTTGCCCTTGTGTCCCCCAGCCTGTGCGCGCGGAGATACATGTTGGCCGCCTCCATGGCGTCCGGCTCCCTCCCGTACAGCCCGAACTCGGAGACCTCCCCCGCGCGGTAGGCCGCGTACGGGTTCCTCCAGGACCTGTCGTACAGACGGTCGACCGCCCTGGCCCTCTCGAAGCGGTCGCGCGCGCTCTCGATCTTGGCCTCCGCCCGCTCGTATCTCTCCCTCATATGCTCCGAATCATCCGGGGTCATGCGGCTGACGCACTGCATCGTAATCGTTGTTCGGACCCCGTGGAACCGATATATACTTTCATATCTGAGATTAATAACGGATATGTATTCTATATATTCATGCCGTCACGTGCGTGCACGGTGCTCCCTTGAAATACCGCCCCTGCGAGAGCAGTCCGCGATGACATGAAACCCGACTCTGCGACATGCTCCTCGGAGTACGCACCAGGTCAGGTTTATCATCGGATGAGTGATACTATGGACATGGAGGAGCTTAAGAAGATCAGCACAAGCGGGCTGTCGTTCATGAGGCTGAGGGCCGAGAACAGATTCTACGTCGACAAGTCCATGCTGATCGCGGACATCATCGAAACGGACCCCAGCGGCGTGTTTCTGTACACCCGCCCCCGCAGGTTCGGGAAGTCCACGAACATATCGATGATCGACGCCTTCTTCAACTTGGGCTACAGAGGCAACGACTGGTTCGAAGGACTGGAGATATCGGAACATCGTGAATTCGACATCTACAGGAACGCGTACCCTGTGATCTGCATCGATCTGAAGGATGCGGTCGCGAACGGTTTCGATTCGTTCACAGGCATGCTTAGGAACATCATGAGGAACACGTTCACGGTCTTCCGCTACCTTCTGGAATCGGACTCCGTCTACGCGGATGAGAAGGAGGAGATCCAGTCTGTCCTGGACAGGAACATCACGGACCTCAACATGATATTCTGCATCAAGGACCTCTGCACGATGCTCGAGAGGCACCACGGCAGGAAGGCCATCGTCCTTATAGACGAGTACGACCGCGCCATCACCGACACGATCGACTCCAACGATCAGAAGAGCATGATCGACTATCTGAGCTCGTTCATGTCGGCCACCCTGAAGAGCAACCCCAGCCTCCAGATGGCGTACGTCACGGGCGTGATGCAGCTGGCGAAGACGGGGATGTTCTCCGGGGTGAACAACCTCAGGGTGAACAACATCCTCTCCAGGATGTCGGACGAGAGGTTCGGCTTCACCGAGGAGGAGGTGAGATCCACCCTGGAATACTACGGCCACCCGGAGAAGATCGACGAGGTACGCGAATGGTACGACGGCTACCGCTTCGGGAATGCCGAGGTGTACAACCCGTTCAGTCTGATGAACTATGTGTCCTCCGGTTTCGTGACGGAGGGCTACTGGGCAAGCTCGGGCAACGACAGACCGTTCAGATGGATGATGGAACGGACGGGCAGCGGATCCGTAGACGCCCTCGCATCCATCATCAGCGGGGCCCCCGCAGAATCCGACATACACATGGACATCACCTACGACGACATGCGCAGATCCACGGACTCCGACCTGCATTCCCTGATGGTGATGACCGGGTACCTGAAGGCCGTCCCGTCCGCCGACGGGAGGTTCGCCGTATCCGTCCCGAACAAGGAGGTCAGGAACATGCTGGACAGGGTCATCAAGAGCACGGTCCCCGTCGACGACGCCCTGTTCAGGGACTTCGCGGTGGCGGTCCGCGACGGGGACTCGGCAGGGATGGAGCGCATGCTCGGGAGACTCCTGGACGGGAGCAGCTACTTCGACCTGAAGGACGAATCCGACTACAAGCTGGCGGTGTACCTCTGCCTTCACGGGATCATCTGGAATTACGACGTGGAGAGCGAGGAACCCGAGGGGAACGGACGCGTGGACATCATCATGAAGCCGAAGGATCCTTCCCTGGAACCCATAATCATGGAGCTGAAGATGTCGGGTTCGGAGTCGTCGCTCGAGTCCGACGCCGAGGATGGCATCAGACAGATCCATGAGAGGAGATATTACAACGGGATGAGCGGAGGCGTCATGCTGTACGGCATGGCGTTCCGGGGCGTTGTCCCGAAGGTCATCTCCGAGCACATCGTCCTGTGACGTGAAATCTCTGTGAAGCGAGCGCTTTTAGAGGAGAGGTACCGGGCCCCAGATCCGCTCTTGATGGATGCTGAGACCGAGAGGGCGCCGTCGGCGACCCTCTCGGGAACGCTAGGCCTGCGGTGATGAATCCTGCCTCAGTTCCCATGGAACAGACACTTGGTCTGGTGCTCCGGCTCGCTGGACACGTACATCCCGAGCTTCTTGTAGGTACCCTCGTCCACGGACGATATCACGACGGACGAGTGCACGTCGCATCCCCTCAGCTCGGGGATCTTGGCGACCGCCCTCTCGACCACCGGGTCGGTGTTCGCCGCGATGGACAGCGCCACCAGCATCTCGTCGATGTGCAGGCGGGGATTCCTGTTGCCCAGGTAGTCGACCTTGAGCCTCTGCATGGACCTGATGACGTCCGGCGATATCAGGAGGACGTCGTCGTCGATCCCTGCCAGGATCTTCAGCGCGTTCAGGATCATGGCTGAGGACGCGGTCAGTAGCGGCGAGGCCTTTCCCATGACGATGGTCCCGTCCGCGAGCTCCGCTGCGACGACGGGCCTCTCCGTGCTCTTCGCCATTGCCCTGGACGCGGTGACCGTCCTCCTGTACTCGATGGAGAGCCCCGCCTTCCTGAGGATGAGCTCGGACCTGAAGACCATCTCGTCGTCGGCCCTGCCCTCCCTGCGGTCCCTGAGGGCCGCGAAGTAGCGCCTTATAATCTCGTTGTTGGCCGCGCGCCTGACCGCCTGGTCGTCGACGATGCAGTTGCCGGCCATGTTGACCCCCATGTCCGTGGGGGACCTGTAGGGCGACTTCCCGGCGATCTCTGTCAGGATGGCGTTCAGGACCGGGAAGATCTCGATGTCCCTGTTGTAGTTGACCGTGGTCTTGCCGTACGCGTCCAGGTGGAACGGGTCGATCATGTTCGCGTCGCTGAGGTCCGCGGTGGCGGCCTCGTAGGCGATGTTGACGGGATGGTTCAGCGGAAGGTTCCAAATGGGGAATGTCTCGAACTTGGCGTACCCCGCCTTCCTGCCCAGGCTGTGCTCGTGGTAGAGCTGGGACAGGCAGACCGCCATCTTCCCGCTGCCGGGACCCGGCGCGGTGACGACGACGAGCGGCTTGGTGGTCTCCACGAACTCGTTCCTGCCGTACCCCTGATCGGAGACGATGAGCGGGATGTTGGAAGGGTACCCCGCGATGGGGTAGTGCCTGTAGACCTTCAGGCCCAGCGCCTCGGCCTTCTTCTGGAAGGCGTCCGCGGCGGACTGTCCGTTGTACTGCGTGATGACGAGGCCGCATACGCCGATCCCCCTGTCGTGGAACGAGTCGACGAGCCTCAGGACCTCCTGGTCGTAGCCGACGCCGATGTCCTTGCGGACCTTGTTCCTCACGATGTCCTCGGCGTTGATGACGACGATGGCCTCGGCCTGGCTGCCGAACTCCATGAGCATGCGGATCTTGCTGTCCGGCATGAACCCGGGCAGGACCCTGGACGCGTGGTAGTCGTCGAAGAGCTTGCCTCCGAACTCCAGGTAGAGCTTTCCCCCTGAGCTCGCGATGCGTTCCCTGATGTGCTCGGACTGGGTCCTGAGGTACATGTCGTTGTCGAATCCCGTCGGCATGTGGCGTTACATGCGCTCATAATACTAAAACGTTGAATCGGGGCCGGAGGCCCCTTGGTTTCACGGGCGGAAGGAGACCCTCAGTCCCCCGTCCGGGGGATCCGGGCGCCTGACCAGCCCGGCGGCCTCGAACGCCGACCTCGCCGCCGCCAGCACGGCGCAGACGGGGTCCGACGACGCGTGCGACGAGCGGTAGCGCCTGGTCTCGTCACCCAGGCAGACGATCAGCTCCGCGTCGGAGCGGAAGAACCTCCCCTCCTCCACCGGCGGACCAGCCCTCAGGTCCATCCCGAGGCCCAGGAACCCCAGGGCCTCCCTCATCCTGGACGTGAACAGCGGGTCGCGCACGTCAAGGAGGAACGACCAGTCGTAGCCGTCCATGATGTCCCTCAGGACCGCCATCTTCGTGTCGAAGGAGTCCTCGTCGAACTCCTCCTCGGACTCCGACCCGTCGTCCCTGAGCTCGTAGCCCTCGTCGCTGGTCATGCCGGCTCCGTGGTGGGATCTCCGCCGATCTCTTCTCTCAAATCGAATTCACTGTTTCCGTTCTTCAGACACATACCTCCTGCGAGGATGCATCCGGATCCGAACTTCCTCCATCCTATCCGGTCCGCATGCGTGTGCCTCATCGTCCGGGTCGATATAATTACTTTAAACTGTAATCTTTGTAATCATCGATATTCATGAAATCTTCGACATCTTGGTAATGTCAAGACGCGGAAGAACGCAGGAAAAATGATCAGATGGGAAAACTGGAGGGCACCGCCTCCGGACGATGACGGACGAAGACCGCCTGGACTTCTCAGACAGCAGAGCCGACGGAGACGATGAAGATCTCGTACTCGAAGCCCTGGTCGTCCGCGGGCTCGTCGTTGTAGACCCCGATGAGCTCGTACTCGTCGCCGAGCATGCCCTCGTCTACAGAGGCCTCGAACGACCTTTCGGAATCCGTAAAGTGCTTTTGGGACATCCCTTTCTCCCTTGCGTTCAGAGTACGGGGTGTAGGTATTTAAACGGGCCTAAACACAGACAAGCTATCTGCTAAAATAATCCAGATTGTCGATCCGCCATTGAGACCTGGCGAGCGCACGACGGCATGCCGCCCGGCCCGTGCGGGTCCCGGCGATCCGCCGCCTCCGGTGCCGGCCCCACGCGTGCCAATAAATAACACGCGCGCGTTGTGAGAGGACATGAAGATTTCGAAGAGGATCTCGGACATCCCCATGTCCGGGATCAGGAAGATGTTCGACCTCGCTGGCCCGGACTCCATAAACCTGGGCCTCGGCGAGCCGGACCTCGACCCGCCTGCGGAGGCCATCGAGGGCATGAACGCGGCGGCATCCGCGGGCCGCAACAAGTACGGCCCCACCGCCGGGATCATGGAGCTGAGGGACGCCGTCGCGGACTACTTCTCCAAGTACGGGAAGGTAGACGGGAACAACATCATGATAACGCCAAGCGGGTCGACAGCGCTCCTGGAGATCACCCAGAGCATGGTCGACCCCGGCGACGAGGTCCTCGTCCCCAGCCCCGGGTTCGTCATCTACGGCCCACATGCGGAGCTCGCGGGGGGAAGAGCCGTCGAGTACAGGCTCACCGACGACGGGCTCTTCCAGCCCGACATCGACCACATCCAGTCGATCATCACCCCCAGAACGACCATGATCGTGGTCAACACCCCGTCCAACCCCACGGGCGGCGTCCTCACCGAGGAGTCCAAGAAGGCGCTGTGCGACATAGCCAGGGACAGGAACATCACCATCCTCGCGGACGAGGTCTACAACGAGTTCATCTACGAGGGGAGGCACACGTCCTTCATGGACAGCCTCGACTGCGCCGTCGTCGCGAACGGATTCTCCAAGATGATGGCCGTCACCGGCTGGAGGATGGGCTTCCTCTGCGCCGAGCACGAGCTGATGGACACCCTGATCAAGATGCAGTACCACGTCTGCGCCAGCCCGGCGATGCCCCCGATGTACGGGATACTCGCCGCCCTGCCGCACATCGGGCCGTACCTGGACAACGCCAGGAAGGTCTACAGGGCCCGCAGGGACCTGATCACCGACCTCATCAACGACATCCCCGGGATGCACCTGGAGGCTCCCCGCGGGGCCTTCTACGCGTTCCCCGGCTACGACCGGGACATCAGATCGGCAGACCTGGCCAACGACCTCGCCAGGGCGGGGCTCATATGCACGCCCGGATCCGCGTTCGGGTCCTACGGCGAGGGGCACCTGAGGTTCTCCTACGCGGCGGACGAGTCGAAGATAGAGGCGGGAATGGCTATATTGAAAAAGGTCATCACCGAGGGGAGATAAGCATGGCCGACGAATACGACCCCAACGCAGCCCTCTTCGGAGGGGATGAGCAGGAGATGAGCGAGGAGGAGGCCCATCTCAACCAGCTGTTCGGCAAGAACCCCAACAGGACGTCCGCCATCTTCGACCTGTTCAGCGTCGAGATGATGGAGAGCATCGACGAGGACGCCGACCTCCCGGAGGAGGCCAAGAGGCAGCTCGTCTTCAAGATGACCGCCAACAGCGTCCTGGACATGGTCATGGAGTGCCTCGCCCCCGACACCGCCGAGGAGGTGGCCGCCTGCCTCGACGGCTACATCGGCATGAGCCTCACCAACAAGAAGCACCAGGTGGACATGATGGGCGAGCTCCGCAAGGCCGTGATGAACGTGAAGCAGAACGAAGGGGAGAGCGACGAGGACTTCGAGCGCCGCCTCTCCGACCTCGAGGACGCGTGGTGGAACATCCCCCAGCCGCTGCTCAACGGCAGGACGCCCGACGACGCCATCCGCGAGGAGATGAGAAGGTACGGTCTGGACGAATGAGCGGCACCGAATGGTACAGGGCATCCGCGCCGGGGAAGTTCGTGATCCTCGGCGAGCACGCTGTGGTCTACGGCAAGCCCGCGATAGTCCTCGCAGTGGACCTCAGGATGGAGATCGCGGTGCGCGGGTCCAGGTACAACATGATCAACGGCGAGCGCATCGACTTCCGCAGGCAGCCCCATCTCAGGTACCTCACCAGGAACGCCACCGGCGGGCTGGAGTTCGAGACCTCCAGCCAGATACCGGTGGGCTCCGGGCTAGGGTCGTCGGCAGCGCTGTCGGCGGCGCTGGCGCTGGCCCTCGGCGAGAGGGACGGCAGGCGCATGTCCGAGGCCGAGCTCGTGGAGGAGGCCTACGAGGCGGAACTGTTCGCCCAGGGGATAGGCAGCCCGATGGACGCGTCGGCCTGCGTGCACGGCGGCGGGATCGCCGTCAACCTCCCCGAGTCGGAGGGCAGGCACCTGTGGACCGTCACCCGCGGCGAGAGGACGTGGAGCGTCTCCGACGTGGACGTGCCCGACATGACCTTCGTCATCGGGAACACCGGCATCAGGGCCCCCACGGGACCCCTGGTGAGCAAGGTGAAGAGGTTCAGGGACAGGAGCAGCTTCGCCAACGACATCATCGACGACATAGAGCAGGCAACCCTCCAGGGCAGCCAGGCCATCGCCCGCGGCGACGTGGAGGAGCTCGGCAGGCTGATGACCGACGACCACAAGCTGCTGTCCATCCTGGGCGTGTCCAGCAGGGAGCTCAACAAGCTGGTGAACGCCTCGATGCCGTACTCCTACGGCGCGAAGCTGACCGGGGCCGGCGGAGGCGGGTGCATGGTCGCCCTCACCGACAGGCCCGAGAAGGTCTGCGAGGCCATCAGGTCCAGGGGAGGAACGCCGTACGTCGTGAAGACCGGCGTCCCCGGGGCGATGATGCTCCCGTGAAACACTTTCCACATCACACTTCTCAAGGTGGTTCCATGGATCTGAACGACGAGATCGAGAGATTACGCACCAAATGCATCGGATGCGGGAAATGCAGCAGGGTCTGCCCCTCGCTCAAACACGGCGGCATCGACCCGATGGAGGTCATGATGGGCGGCGAGGCCGACATGTCCACCTGCATAGGCTGCGGCAACTGCTCCGCGGTGTGCAGGAGGACCGACCCCATGGCGGTCATGCAGGACCTGGTGGCCCTGGAGAGGGATCTCCACGTGTCCCCCGCGTTCAGGGAGACCGGCTACGCCATGAGGCCCGTGGAACAGACCCCGGAGCCCGTCTGGACCGGCGACGAGGTCATGGTCATGCCCGGATGCGTCACCAAGGCGAAGGTCCCCTACGTGATCTACGCCGCCTCGGTGGCTTTCGGCGCGATGGGCGTCAGGGCCGGGGAGCTCCCGGGGAACACATGCTGCATGCACCCGACCCAGTTCAGGGAGATGACGGAGATGGAGCGCAGGTCGTACAGGACCGACATGGGCAGGACCGCCGGGGACAGGCCCCTGGTGACCCTCTGCGCCGGATGCAGCCAGGAGCTTCAGAGGTCCTCCGTGGAAGCGGAGCACATCATCGCGTTCCTGCACGACCGCATCGGCTCCCTGCCGAGGCTTGCGTCCCCGATCAAGGTGGGGATAGAGCCCGGATGCTCGGCGATGGACCTCAGGAACGAGATGAGGGAGGTCGTGGAGGCGATGGGCTGCGAGGTCGTCAACACGACCATGGGATGCTGCGGGAAGAACACCCCCGTGGCCGGCCCCCTCATGGAGGAGAGGGAGGCTGAGTGCGCGGGAGCAGACTGGATAATCGTCGGATGCCCCATGTGCCAGGTCAAGTTCGACTCCCATCCGGACGGGATACCCGCGATGCACATCGCCGAACTCGTCGCAATGGCCGCGGGCGACACGGAGTCGCTCAGGCATCACATCATCAGAAGGGAATGAGAAGGGTAAGAGGTTTCAGAAGTCCCCTCAGTACATCGACGAGAGGATCACTCCGACCAGCAACAGGTTGATCAGGTAACCGACCACCAGTCCTATGATCCCGCCGATGACGGCGCCCTTCACCGTCCCCGTGTCCTTCTTGATGACGATGAAGAGGACGAGGAGGACAATGCCTATCAGGACTGCCCACAGCAGCCCCAGGATCAGGGACAGCAGCAGCGTTACCACGAAACCGATGATCATCGACTTCTTCTCGAGTTCCGGTGACGAGGAATCCGTGAAGGTCCATGACGAGCCCTGCTGGCTTCCAGGTCCGGGAGACGTGTAGGCGCTGCCAGACGGACGCTGGTCGAATCCGCACGAAGGGCAGAACGTCGCCCCCGGATCTATCTCTGCACCGCAGTTCTTACAGTACATGGTGATGATATCGTCCGGCGACTATATGAAACAGCCAGACCAGGCCTGAAGAGGACCTCACCTGTACTTCGGGCCGGGGCTCATCCTGCGGAGGTAGTCGTTGAGCGTCGGCGAGGACGCCGCGTCCCTTATGCTGAACACGCTGGTCCTGCCGTACAGGAACCTCCTCCTGCGGTTCCTGCAGAAACCCGCCCGGAAGAGCGCCACGTCCGTCTCTGACACGCTCTCCTGCATCGCGTGCACCATGAGACGGCGCTTGATCCTCCTGTCACCAACCCCCGTCGCCAGGACGGAGCAGGCGTACAGCACGACGCCCAGGGCGAACAGCCCGACGACGATCGGGGCTATGTCGGGGAGGTAATGCATGAAACCCTCCAGATTCCCCCTCATCCACATGGGGATGTATTCGATGAACAGCTTGTCCGGGTCCCTCATGGGGAACACGAATATGTCGTTGGAGAACCCGAGGTAGCCCCCGTAGAGGAACATAAGGACGGAGAGCCACTTGGCCTTCCTCAGGGGATACGCCCCGGAGCGTCTGTGGTCGCTCCTCATCGCCTTGCCCAGGTTGCGGCCGTAGCGGCGCAGGAGCCTGCGCTTGTAGCGGTCCCCCTTGTACGAGGACCTGAGGTCCCTGTACGCGGCCTTTATCTCCGCGTCCGTGGCTGACGAGGCGTCCACGCGGGAGCGGGATGTCACCGGCACGCCCTCTGCTCCGGACGGGTGCGCGCCCCTGGTGATGATCTCCCTCGAGGTCCCGGGCAGCCTGATGGCCCTTGCGGACCTGGTTGAACCGTCCTCACGGGTGCGACGCGCCATGCCTCCGGATATGGACGGCATCGTATTTCAGGGGTTAGCAGGGATGCTCCGACCCGGCAGGACGACCTTGCGGCGCCCCGATATGCGATCAGAGAAGAAGAATGGGATCGTGAAAGGTGTTTGAGGGGCCGTGGCCCCTGTTGTGAGTCTCAGATGAGGTCCTCGAAGCCCTCGACGACCTTGGGGAACTTCTCCTTGACGACCTTCAGCAGGTTGTAGACGTTGACCTCGCCGATGTCGGAGTCCTTGATCATCTTGATGAGCTCGTCGATGGTCTCGTCGTCCAGGGAGGCCAGCTTCTCCTTGGCCATCCAGTTCCTGAACAGCTTGTCCTCCATCCTGTCGCGCCACATCTTCTCGTAGGGCATCAGGGCCTTCTTGGAGAAGTCCCCGGTCTTGGCGCACTCGGTGAGGACCTTTCCGGCGTACATTCCGGTCCTGCAGGCGTGGCAGATTCCTCCGCCGGTGATGGGGTCGATGATCCTGGCGGCGTCACCGACGAGGACGATGTTGTCGTCGACGGCGCAGTCCAGTCCGGGGCATGTGGAGACGAAGCCTCCCATGATCTCCAGGCACTGGCCCTTGCTCAGGCGGGGGTCCTCGGCGATGAACTTGTCGAGGTAGTACTTGGCGTCGCCGTTGCCCTTGCAGAGCCTTCCCATGACGCCGATACCGACGTTGGCGATGCCGTTGCCCTTGGGGAAGATCCAGATGTATCCTCCGGGGGCGACGGAACCGATCACGAACTCGCAGTAGTCGGGGACGCAGTCGATGTTGCACATCCTGTACTGGATGCAGGAGTCGATGTCGTTCAGCTTGAGGGTGGTGTCGATTCCGGCCCACCTTCCGACCTGGCTCTCGTATCCGTCGGCGGCGACGACGCACTTGGCGCGGATCTCGATCTCCTCGCCCATGCTCCTGGCCTTGATTCCGACGATCTTGCCGTCCTCGCGGATGACGCCGGTGCACGAGGTCCTCAGCATGATCTGGGCGCCGGCCTCGGCGGCGTCCCTGGCGAGGGCCTTGTCGAAGAGGTGCCTCTCCAGGACGTATCCGACCTCGGACCCGGCCTTGGACTCGTCCAGCTGGAACGTGGTACCCTGGGGCGACTTGATGATCGCTCCCTTCATGTCCCCGCGGATCCAGGTGGGATCGGGCTCGATGCCGACCTCCTCCAGCCATTTCTTGGAGACACCCTCGGCGCACCTGAGGGGCGCACCGATCTCGGCCTTCTTCTCGATCAGTATGGTCTTCAGACCGCCCTGGGCGCAGTACCTGGCGGCCATGCTTCCGCCGGGTCCGGCCCCGACGACGACTATGTCGCACTCGTATGTCTTCATGGGTGATCACTCCAGGGAAAGCGCGGCCACGGGACAGAGCTTGACACATATGCCGCATCTGATGCAGTCGTCGTTGAACTCCAGAACGAAGTCGTTCAGGAATATGGCGTTCTTGGGGCAGGAGCCCACGCATCCTCCGCAGTGGAGGCATTTGTTGACATCTACATTCATTCACATCACTCCGGTTTGGTTAAACGGGTTCAGTCGGCCTGCTCGTCCTTGGGGACGATGAGGGCCTCGGCCAGCTCCTTGGCCTCGGCGGCGTGGGTCTTCCTCCACTCGTCCAGCGGGACGGAGAACTTGGCCTCGATCTCCTTCCTGAACTCGGGTCCGGAGTTGTAGGCGCAGAACGGGAAGACGCGGAGGTCGGGCGATATGTAGTGGACGCCGCAGCGCCTGACCCTCTCGATATCGTAGTTGTAGCTGTCCTGGAAGTGCATGCCGGCTACGAGCATCATCTTCCACGAGAAGGCCGCGAGAGTGTCCTTGGACTTGTCGGACATGACGTCCTTGATGAGGTTGACGAACTTCATCTTGGTCAGACCCTCGGGCATCTTGCTCTCGTCGACGCAGCTGTTCAGCAGCTTGACCAGCTTCGCGACGTACATCTTCTTGAACCTGGAGTTCTCGGCCTTGTCGGCGATCTCGTTGAGGCCTGCGGAGAACCTCCCGACGTCGACGAACCTGGGGAAGGGCACGACGTTGCCCTTGTCGTCCTGGAACAGGTAGGTGGCGATTCCGCAGTGGGGGTGGGTTGTGAAGGTGACCTTGGTCTGGCCGAGGATGATGGACGCGAACTTGGAGATGGGCGCGACGACGGGGACGGGGTACCAGTCGTCCTTGGTGGCGTACCCGGTCTGCTCCTCCACGCACCTGACCAGATCGGGGAGCGTGAACCTTCCGGAGGCGACCTCCTCGTTGGTGACCCTGCCGGTGAACGCGATGGGCTGGAAGTTGACTCCCCTGATGACGTCGGAGTTCTCGAAGGCGAACTTGATGATGTCCCCGATTATGTCGTCGTTCATGCCCATTCCCACGACGGGGACGAGCACGATGGACGGGGACTTGAGGCCGTCCTCCTTCAGCTTCCTGCAGTTCTCGATGACGCCCATCTTGATGTGCATCATCTTCCTTCCCCTGGACCTGAGGTAGACGTCGTCCGTGAGTCCGTCGAACTGGAGGTATATAGTGTTCAGACCCGCCTCCTTGGACGCCTTGAGGAACTCGTAGTCCTTGGCGAACTTGATTCCGTTGGTGGCGACCTGCACCTGGGCGAACCCGAGCTCCTTGGCATCCCTGACGACGTCGACGAACCTGGGGTACACCGTGGGCTCGCCTCCGGCGAACTGGACGGCGGTGCACTTGATGGGCTTCTCGGACCTGAGGGCGACGAGCATGTCGTGGACCTGCTCGTACGAGGGCTCGTACACGTACCCCGCGTCGTTCGCGTTGGCGAAGCAGATAGGGCAGTTCATGTTGCACCTGTTCGTCAGGTCGAGGTTTGCGATCGCGGAACAGGAGAGCATGTCGATCCTCTGTCCGTCGATGACGATGTGAACCGTGTCATCGGGATCGTCGCCGATGGTGCGATCCATGGCGTTGTGGACCCCGACTCCGTCGTATGCGTACTTCTCAGCCTTGAGATACAGGTCGACATCGGCCCAGTACACATCGGAGAAGTATCCGTGCTCGGGGCATGTCTTCTCCATGTAAACCTTGCCGTCCTTGGCGAAAATGTTCGCCTCGAGGATCTTCCCGCACTCGGGGCAGATGGACTGGGTCTTCTTGGGAAGACCCTTCTTCACTGCATAGTTAGTCGCTGTTATCGTCATGTTACTGAGGATGTCGGATGCTTTGATATTATAAAATAGAAAGGGAGAGAACGAAAGGGTTTCTACGATGTTACAGACCGTCTGGCAGTCGGTGGGTCCCCTGGCGCCGCAGTGTGTTTTTCGCAATCTTCCATCGAGCGGGCGGTTTCGAAGCGATGTGCCCGTTTCGGACACACGATCGAGAATCAACGTGACCGCACGGTGCCTCCTTTAATAATCGTCGTAGAGAGACGGAATGGCCGGCCGGGCATCCGTGACCCGGCCGACAGGAGTAGAGTAAATGAAGCTTACTTTCCTCCGGCGGACATTTTACGTCCGCATATCGATCACGATGTTTGGCATCGAGATCGAGATCTCCGTCCAATGATGGACGGACAAACCCTGGCCGCAAGGCCCCGGGCCTGTTCGCAGCAGGCTCGGTTCGGGTATGTGTGTAGGAACGATGAGCAAGTATTTAAAGAATCGTTTCGACACTCGATAGCTTTAGTGCAACTTGTGAAGACACGGCCGGGACGAGACAAGACACGACCACATGGAAAAGGGCCTGAACGGGGTCGGATGACCCGTGACGGCCATCTTCTGCGAATCAACGTGACCGCACGGTGCCTCCTTTAAGTCGGTCAGCGACGAGACGCCGTCCATGAGCAGGATGGACAGGTTCGGAGGGATGCCGTTCGCGGTCATCGCTGTGGCGCTGCTCCTGGCGTCGACGGCGATGGTCGCGATGGTGCATCAGTACGGGGGCACCGAGGACGGGGCGGATGACCTGGAGGACGGGATAGACGCCGTGGACATGGCCGTTGCGGATGTCCAGGCGTATGTGAACCGCGGACTGGGCGAGATCGTGAGGGGGCTGTCGACAGCCTCCGACGGTGTCACCGATGCCGCGGACACGGTGGAGGAGAGGGCGGAGGCGTTCCGCGAGAGGGCGAAGGACTGGTTGGAGTTCCAGTTCCCCGTCAGGAGCGGCGGCGCCGTGGCCGAGCTCGTGTCGTACGAACTGGACCTGACCGCAGAGGCCCTGTCCCTCCAGTCTGATGCGGGCGACAGCGGGTACACGCCCGCTTACCTCAAGGGAACCGGGACGGTCCACGTCACCGTCAGGTCCGACGCGGGACGCGGGGAGGCCGACCTGGACATCTCCACGGACGGCAGCTACGCGCTGCCGCTGTCCGCCGAGAGGCAGTCACTGTTCGAGAGCATGGCGGGCGACGGCGGAATCTCGGTGTCGCAGATGATGACGTACCAGCTGACCAGTCTGGCACAGTACAGGGTGATGAACGGATACGGGGCGATGTCCGAGTACGGATCCAAGGGTACCGTGTCCATAATCACGGCCGACGACGTCCGCGCGGCGTACCGCAACGCCCTGGAGACCGTCTCCATGATATGCTTCAGGGACGGGGACGGCTCGCTGTCCGGGTACGACCGGGCAGACCTCTCCGACCTCCTCACATCCGAGGACGGGAGGATCGTCCTGGACCTGTCCGCCGTGTACTCCCAGGCGCTGATGTCCGTGATCGACGACGTCGCCCTGAGCTGGTTCGACTACGTGATGGGGTTCCAGATCCTCGACGGCCTGGACCAGGCCCTCAACCCCTTCAGGAACGCGGTCATGGCCCTCGCGGCGTTCCTGCTCGGGGAGGAGGAGGTCTACAGCGCCGTTCCGTACATAGAGAAGACGATGGAGCTCGCAGGGATCGACCCGGACGAGTACGGAAGCCCGGGCGCTGGCACATCCACTGTCACCGCTGCCGGGATCACCGTCACGGTGGAGAACCCCACCTCTGACGTGCTCTCGAAGGGATGGCTAAAGGACTTCAAGAAGAGGTACTCCGGAGACACCAACTTCGTGATGGAGTTCATCCTAGACGTGCTCAGGCACGCCTCCGTCTCGCTGGCGGAGAGCATGGACCTCGGAGTGGTATCGGTGGATGTGGACCCGTACGACGACACCCCCTTCCTGGACACCCTCGCGCTGCTGTTCGACAGGGCCGTCGCCGACGGCATGTCGGCGGTGGAGGACGCCATATCCGGATCCCTGAGCTCCAGCACCGCGTACGACCCGTTCTACGGGGCCATAGCCGACGAGATCTACGCGCATGCGGACGAGTTCGTCCTGTCCTCCGAGCTGGAGTCGAGGTTGGTCTCCGCATGGACCTCCGCCATACCCGAGGGCTCTGGAATCACGCCGCAGACGCTGCTCGATTCCGGGGAGTTGGAGAGGGCGCTGCACTCGTACGAGGCATCGGTCCGCGACGACCTGGCACTGTTCGACGAGCTCCGCAGGGTCGCCGACGGCGAGGGCGTGGTCAAGAGGGTCCTGACGGAGATCTGCGCCTTCGGGCTCGGGGCCATCGGCATAACCGACTGCGTCCCGGAGAGGATGGAGACCATGTGCGACGAGATACTGGCGATCAACGCCATGAACCCGCACGGCGGCGTGACGGACCTCCCGGGGACCACGGACTTCCGCCTGGACGACGGCAGCGGGATGATGACGTCCGAGACCCTCGACGCCGAGATCGGGAGCGACCTCATCGTCGAGGAGGTCGCGGTGGACAGGGAGAGGTGCGTGCACACCGTCGGGTTCAGGGAGGACTCCAGCGCTGCGTACTCCACCGTCATCGTCGTCGACATCAGGGACCTCATGGACGTCAGGGTCGTCGGCAGCGGCGCGATGTCCGACGCCATGGGGACCTCCTCGTCGGTGATGGAGGACACCGTGGCGCTGGACACCTCCATCGAGATAACCGTCGCCAGCGGATG
>ERZ1673744.1711-NODE-1711-length-18492-cov-5.819168_pt1 | contig 18492 bp, 17 predicted proteins | sample MGYA00580207_ERZ1673744 | MGnify/ENA primary metagenome ERZ1673744 (study PRJEB41218, sample SAMN15661751) | gut metagenome | host: Homo sapiens | place: Canada: London | collected 2015-08-20/2019-03-30 | study: EMG produced TPA metagenomics assembly of... | reverse complement strand
ATGCCACCGTTCACCGGAGGACTCGTCGGATACTTCTCCTATGACTACATCAAGTACGCCGAACCTTCGCTCAGGATCGACGCCAGAGACGACGAGGGATTCGAGGACGCCGACCTGATGCTGTTCGACAAGGTGATAGCCTTCGACAACTTCAGACAGACCATCACGGTCATAGTGAACATGATTCCCGGCCTGAGGGGATACGATGAGGCCTGCGGACTCATAGACAGAATAATCGACCTGATCAGAGAGGGCAGGGTCGGCGAGCATCAGCCGTTGAAGCTGGGTTCGGACTTCGTCCCGATGCATTCGGAGGAGCGCTACTGCGAGATGGTAGGCGCCGCCAAGAAGCGCATAAAGGAGGGGGACATCTTCCAGGTCGTGCTCTCCAACCGCCTGGAGGCGGAGATGGAGGGCAGCCTCCTTGACGTTTACAGGGTCCTCAGGACCACCAACCCTTCCCCGTACATGTTCTACTTCTCCGGCAGCGACATCGAGGTCGCAGGAGCGTCCCCCGAGACGCTTGTCAAACTCAAGGACGGGGTGCTCCACACCTTCCCGCTGGCGGGAACTAGACCCCGCGGCCGCACCGACGAGGAGGACCGGAGGCTCGAGAGGGAGCTCCTCTCCGACGAGAAGGAGCTCGCCGAGCACAACATGCTCGTGGACCTGGGGAGGAACGACATCGGGAAGGTGTCGAAGTTCGGATCGGTGAAGGTCGAGAAGTACATGGAGATCGAGAGGTTCTCCCACGTGATGCACATAGGCTCCACCGTCAGGGGGGAGATCCGTAGCGACATGGACGCCCTGGACGCGATCGAGGCCGTCCTCCCCGCAGGGACGCTCTCGGGCGCCCCGAAACTCATGGCCTGCAGCATCATCGACGAGCTGGAGGACTGCAAGCGCGGGATATACGGCGGGGCCATCGGATACATCGACCTGACCGGGAACATGGACGTCTGCATCGGCATCAGGATCGCGTACAGGAAGAACGGCAAGGTCTTCGTCAGATCGGGCGCCGGGATCGTGGCGGACAGCGTCCCCAAGAACGAGTACCGCGAGTGCATGAACAAGGCCAGGGCGGTTGTCGAGGCCGTCCGCACAGCTGCGGGGGGATTGGAATGACCACCGTCATCGTGGACAACTACGACAGCTTCTCCTACAACCTGTACCAGGCCATAGGGGCCATCGACCCGGACGTGACCGTCGTGAGGAACGACGAAGTCACCGTCGGGGAGCTGGCGTCCATGGATGCAGACAGGATAGTCCTGTCCCCGGGGCCCGGGAGGCCTGAGGACGCGGGGATCTGCGTGGAGGCCGTCAGGGAGCTCCGCGGCACGGTGCCCATACTCGGCGTGTGCCTTGGCCACCAGGCCATATGCGTTGCCTACGGCGCCACGGTCACCTACGCCCCGAGACTGATGCACGGGAAGAGCTCTGAGATAACCGCGGACATCGGTTCCCCGCTGTTCGAGGGGATCGGGGGTCGCACCAGGGTAGGCAGGTACCATTCGCTGGCGGTGGACCGCGACACCCTGCCGTCCGGACTGAAGGTCACCTCCGAGACCGACGAGGGCGACGTGATGTCTGTGGAGGACACCGCAAGGAAGGTGTTCGGAGTCCAGTTCCACCCCGAGTCCATCCTGACACCAGAGGGGCCCAGGATGATCGCCAACTTCATGGGGGTGAGGATGTGACCGTCGTGACTGACGCGCTTCTGAAGCTGTCCAGGATGGAGGACCTGACATTCGACGAGGCCAGGGGCGTGATGGACTGCATCATGAGCGGGGAATGCACGCCGACCCTGATCTCATCGTACCTCACGGCTCTGACCGTGAAAGGGGAGACCGTGGACGAGATCGCCGCTTCTGCGACCGAGATGAGGGCCCACGGACTGAAGCTCCCCGGCGACCACTCCGACGCGCTGGAGATCGTGGGCACCGGAGGGGACCGCTCGGGATCGTTCAACATCTCCACCACATCCGCGTTCGTCGTGGCCTCCTGCGGGGTCCCCGTTGCCAAACATGGGAACAGGGCCGCAAGCAGCAAATGCGGAGCCGCCGACGTCCTCGAGGCGTTGGGAGCTGTCATCGACATGCCCCCGGAGAGGACCCAGGCCATCCTCCAGGAGTGCGGGTTCGGCTTCATGTTCGCCCAGAGGTACCACACCTCCATGAAATACGTCGCCCCGATAAGGAAGGAACTGGGGTTCAGGACCGTGTTCAACATCCTGGGGCCGCTCACGAACCCAGCGGCGGCCGGGAGCCAGCTGTCGGGCGTATACTCCAAGGCTATGATCACGCCGATGGCGAGAGTGCTCTCGAAGCTTGGGGTGAGGAACGCCATGGTGGTGTACGGCGTCGACGGCCTGGACGAGATCTCCGTGTCGGACATCACGCTGTGCACGGAGGTAAGGGACGGCAGGCTGCAGGATTACGTCATATCCCCGGAGGACTTCGGCATCAAGAGGCACCCCCATGACGACCTGCTCGGCGGCGGGCCCGCGGAGAACGCCGCGATCACACGCGCCGTACTCTCTGGACAGAAGGGTGCGAAGAGGGACGCCGTCCTCCTCAACGCCGGAGCCGGACTCTACACCGTCGGTAGGACCAAATCGATAGACGACGGGATGGAGATGGCCGCCCAGGCGATAGACTCCGGGAAGGCCCTGGAGACTCTGGACAGATACGTCGCTCTCACGGGGGCGATGCGATGTCGACCATACTTGACAGCATCGTCGCGGACACCCGCCTGAGGGTGAACTTCGAACGCACCGTCAGACCCATCGACGAGGTGATGGAGGGTAGCCGCATCCGCCCCAGGCGCACCGGGTTCCCGTTCGAGAGGGCGCTGGCGTCCGAGGGCATGTCGCTGATCTGCGAGGTCAAGAAGGCCTCCCCCTCGAAGGGCGTCATCAGCGAGGACTTCCCGTACATGGACATCGCCAGGGAGTACGCCTCGGCGGGAGCCTCGGCGATATCCGTCCTAACCGAACCGAGATACTTCCGCGGGGAGGACAGGTTCCTGGAGGAGATAGCGGACTCGGTCGACACGCCGGTGCTCAGGAAGGACTTCGTGATCGACGAGTACCAGATCTACCGCGCCAGGGAGATCGGGGCATCCGCCGTCCTGCTGATAGCCTCGATCCTTAACGACACACAGCTGGCCGACTACCGCGAGCTGGCCGAGTCGCTGGGGATGTCTGCCCTGGTTGAGACGCACAACGGGGACGAGGTGGAGAGGGCGGTCTCCAGCGGCGCCGGAATCATAGGGGTCAACAACCGCGACCTGGCCACGTTCGACGTCGACCTGGGCAACAGCCTGCGCCTCAGGGAGAGGATCCCCGAGGGGATCGTCTGTGTCTCCGAGAGCGGGATATCCGGCGCCGAGGACGTGCGTCTGCTCCGCGACGCGGGATTCGACGCTGTGCTTGTCGGAGAGGCGTTCATGCGCAGCCCGGACAGGAGGGCGCTCATGGAGGCCATGAGGTCATGACACTGGTCAAGATCTGCGGACTGACCCGCCCCCAGGACATCGAGGCCGTCAACGCCCTGATGCCCGACATGGCAGGGTTCGTGTTCTACGGACCGAGCCGCAGGTGCGTGACGAGAGAGACCGCCCGGGAGCTGGGCTCCATGCTCGCCCCGTCCATAGTCAAGGTAGGTGTATTCGTGGACGAGGACCCGCTGGTGATAGCCGATCTCGTCGGATCCGGCGTCATCGACGCGGTTCAGCTTCATGGAGTGGAGGACAGCGCGTACATCCACGGGCTCAGACGTCTCGTCGACGCACCGGTGATCAAGACGTTCCTCATCAGGGACATCGGGGACGTCGAGGCCGCAAACCGCTCGGACGCGGACTGCATCCTCCTCGATGCGGGCATGGGTTCCGGCAGGACCTTCGACTGGTCGCTCCTGGATGCCATGAAGAGGGACTACATCCTCTCCGGAGGACTGAACCCGGGGAACATCCGCGACGCGGTAGAAATGCTTCATCCCTATGGCGTCGATGTCAGCTCCGGGGTGGAGACCGACGGTAGGAAGGACCCCTCGAAGATGTCGGCCTTCCTCGAGACCGTCCACAGGATGACAATCGGAATGTAAAGAATGCCATCTATACAACTATGGCAAACCACGATAACTCCATCATGCTTATCTGTACTCAGAAGTGACGGCCCGAAGGACCAGGTCCTTCAGGCAGACCAGGTCTCAACATTCCTTAAGAAACGTCGATGACTACCTCGGTGTCTCCCACCTTGAGTCGCCCTTAAACCGTGACCATGGCGTTTGGTCTCAATCTCTAGAATCGCTTTCACCTCCTGCCGGACGGTATCGATTTATCCGCTGATTAATTATCAATCGTTAGTCTTTCATGAAACGGCATCCTGCGATAGGATGCAGGCCCCTTACGGCTCCTCCACCATGGCTATAAGCAGCATCAGGTCCCACTTGTAGTCCTCGCTACCTTTGGTTCTGACATCCTTCAGTTCGGTTATGTCCTTCGACACGAATCCGGTCCATCCCCTGTGGCGGATGCCGAACAGCGGCACGATCCCGTAGCTGTGCACGACGGCGTCCGGGAAGAGCGGCGGACTGCCGGCCGGTTGCACGTCGATGGGATCGATACCATCGGTCCATATCGGGTGGTCGGCCTCCATCGCCTCCTCTATGAATTGCTGGACGTCCCCGCGCCTGTACGTCAGTACGACGTTGACGAGATTTCCGACTCTTCTGACTAGTTCCGATAGCGTCATTCCCTCCTCTGCGGTGTACGGTCCCAATGGCATCACGTAAATGGAGTCGTACGGCTCCCCCATGAGGGAGAGGGCGTCGGAGTCACGCTGCTCCGCCACGCCGCCGGAATCCGTGAACACATAGATGATGTCCCTGCGGATCCTGCAGGCGGGCATCACCCCGCGGTCGAGCGGCCGCCTCGATATGTCCACCCTGGCGACCGGGTACGAGTCGAAGAAGCGTCTCACCTGCGACCTGTCCGCGAAGGCTATTGTCTTCCCGTATCTCAGGTACTTGATGGCGAGCGCCAGCTGAGGAACGGTCCCGTACTCCAGGGTGTAGTACGCGAACATCGGCCCGTGTCCGAAGATGTCCTCCAGGAGGCCGATGTCCTCATCGGAAAGGTCAATGCGTTCGATGTCGAACGGCCCGCACACCATCCGTTCCGGATGCCAGGGGTTGCGTCCGATGAACTCCAGGTCCTCCAGCATCCTGTCGGTGAGAATTACCGTCATTATGAATCAGATGAGGTATCTGCTGCGGACAAAAAAACGGTTACGAATGCGGAACAGGATCAGACTCTGTCCAGCTCCGCCCTCATGTTCCTGACGTACTCCGCCACATACGGAACGGAGTCCCTCCCGTGCTCGGCGATGATCCTCACGATCGCGGAACCCACGATTGCTCCGTCGGCGAAGTCCGTCATCCTCCTGGCCTGCTCGGGGGTCGAGATCCCGAACCCGATGGCGCAGGGGATGTCCGTCGCCCTCCTGACAGCGGCGACCATGTCCTCCAGGTTGGAGCTGAAGGATGTGCGGACGCCGGTGACCCCCATGGACGACACGATGTAGATGAAGCCCTCAGCCTCCGAGGCGATCATCGAGATCCTGTCCTCGGACGTGGGCGCTATCATGGAGATGAGTTTGACGCCGTGCTTTATGCAGTACGGCTGGAGGTCCTGCTTCTGCTCGTACGGCATGTCCGGGACGATGATCGCGCATATCCCCGCCCTGCGACAGCGCTCCAAGAATCTGTCCGGACCGTAGACGAATACAGGGTTGATGTACGTCATCACAAGCATCGGGACGTCAATGTCAGCGCGCACGCGTTCGGCCATGTCGAAGATGTCGTCAGTGGTGACTCCGGAGGACAGCGCCCTTACGTCCGCCCCCTGGATGACGGGACCCTCCGCGATGGGGTCCGAAAACGGGATTCCCAGCTCGATCAGGTCGGCACCCGCCTCGGCCATGGCCCTCACAAGACCCTCCGTGGTCTCGATGTCCGGGTCGCCGCAGGTGACGAACGGTATGAACGCCCTGTGCGAGAACACCCTCTCCAGATCGTGAGTGTGGTCAGTCATGTATGTCCCTCCCCCTGTACCTGGCGATGGCGGCGACGTCCTTGTCACCGCGACCGGAGAGGTTCACCACGATGATGTCGTCCTTGGACATCGTCGGGGCGAGCTCCCTGGCGTACGCCACCGCGTGCGCGCTCTCGATGGCGGGGATGATACCCTCGGTCCTGGACAGGTACTCGAAGGCATCCACGGCCTGATCGTCGGTTATCGCCACGTACTCCGCCCTGTCTATGGCCTTGAGGAAGGCGTGCTCCGGACCGATCCCCGGGTAGTCGAGCCCCGCAGAGATCGAGTAGACCGGCGCGATCTGCCCGTACTCGTTCTGGCAGAACAGGGACTTCATGCCGTGGAAGATGCCTGTGGTGCCCTTCGTCATGGTGGCGGCATGCATGTCTGTGTCGACTCCCTTCCCGGCGGCCTCGCAGCCCACCATCCTTACACCGGGGTCGTCGACGAACTCGTGGAAGAGGCCGATGGCGTTGCTGCCTCCGCCGACGCAGGCGACCAGGCAGTCTGGGAGACGACCTTCCGCCTCCATCATCTGCCTCCTGACCTCCCTGCCTATGACGCACTGGAACTCGCACACCATCTCCGGGAACGGGGCGGGACCCATCACAGTCCCGATGACGTAGTGGGTGTCGGAGACGCGGTTGGTCCACTCCCTGAGCGTCTCGTTGACGGCGTCCTTGAGAACGCCCGTCCCGGATGAGACCGGATGGACCTTGGCTCCCAGAAGCTCCATCCTGTAGACATTGAGGGCCTGCCTCTCGACGTCATGGGCTCCCATGAACACCTCGCACTCCAGTCCGAGATAGGCGGCCAGAGTCGCGGTCGCGACACCGTGCTGCCCCGCACCCGTCTCGGCGATCACCCTGGTCTTGCCCATCCTCTTGGCGAGGAGGCACTGGCCGATGACGTTGTTGATCTTGTGGGCGCCAGTGTGGTTCAGGTCCTCCCTTTTGAGATAGACCTTGGCACCGCCGAGATCCTTGGTCATCCTGTCGGCGTAGTAGAGCATGGACGGCCTTCCGGTGTACTTCCTGTTGAGATCGTCGACCTCCCTCAGGAAGTCGGGGTCCTTGATGTACCTGTGATATGCCTCATCGAGCTCTATCACCGCGTTCATCAGCGTCTCCGGGACGTACTGTCCTCCGTATTCTCCGTAAATGCCGCCATCTCCGGTCATATCTTTCAGGGATGATTATCGCTAGGCACTATTTCAATATATTGTTCATTGATGAATAATATTATACAATAATTTCCATGCTCGGGGTGTCGGAGCACGGGATAAAAGGTGACGGGGCATAGCCCCGCCGTTGCACCGCCCGCTCAGGCGGTGAGGATCTGGGAATTGATGTAGGACAGGGTCCGGCTGACCTGCAGGACGCCGTCGGCGCCGAACATAGAAGTGTCACCGGATTGTGCGTAAAACAGAGTTGCCGGGGATGGGCCGTCAGTTTCTTGAGGCTCACTGGCCCTGGTCAGACGGCCCCTGCATCGAGAGGGCCACCTTCATGACCCCGTCGGACCTGGAGGCGAACAGCTTGTAGGCCGACTCCACGTCACCGAACGGGAACCTGTGGGTGACGAGCACGGACGGGTCGATCGCACCCGATGAGATCAGGTCCATCAGCTCCCTGCAATGGGACGCGTCCACCCCTCCGGTCTTGAACACAAGGTTCTTCCCGTACATGTCCGGTAGTGGCAGAATCTGCGGCTCCTCGTACATCGCGACCACGACGACGGTGGCGTTGGGGCGGGCGATCCTCCAGGCCATCTCGAAGGTCCCCCTGCCTCCGGCGACCTCCATCACCGTGTCCGCACCCCGGCCGTCGGTCATGGAGCGCAGAACCTCCGCCGGATCCTCCTCCGTGGGATCCACGACGGCATCCGCCAGACCGTGGGCGAGCGCGAACTCCAAACGCGAACGGTCGGTGTCGATCATCACGATGGCCCCCGGTCCATGAGGACGGCAGCACATGGCGGTGCACAGACCGGTCGGACCGGCACCTATGATGGCCACCACGGAGCCCTCCTCGATGTCCCCGATGTCGGCCGCCCAGTATCCGGTCGACAGAAGGTCGCCGGTGAAGAGGGCCTGCTCGTCGGACACCCCGTCCGGGATGGGTGTCAGGCCGTTGTCCGCATAGGGGATCCTGGCGTACTCCGCCTGTCCGCCGTCGATGCGGCATCCCAGGGCCCATCCTCCCGCGGGATCGGTGCAGTTGTTAACCCATCCCCTGCGGCAGAAGAAGCACTCGCCGCAGTAGGTCTCCACGCTGACGGCGACCCTGTCGCCCGGCGATATGCCGGTGACGCCGTCACCGACCTCCTCCACGACGCCTACGAACTCGTGCCCGACGATGGTTCCCGGAACCGCCCTGGGGACGGCACCGGCGCGTATGTGGAGGTCACTGGTGCATATCGATGCCGTCGTGACGCGGACTATTGCGTCCCTGGGATCCCTGATCACCGGCCTCGGCCTCTCCTGGACCTCGAACCTGCCTCTCTCGACGAACACGACGGCTTTCATGAGCGACTAATCGGGGATGCCAATATTTGAGTGGTCCTGTCGCCTGGACCCGTGTATGCTTCCATCCCGACAGGGTCGCCGCCGCTGATGCCGTCATCTGGACATCGTCGGGACCCGACGTTGGCACCGACGATTCAGTGGAACAGATTAATATAGAACCGCCGTCTATCTCGTCAACAGCACAGTCGAGGACGGTGCCAGTTTTCCCATTCACTAGGAGAATGACCAATGACAGCCGAGGACGCTCTTAAAACCGGTACTACGACAATCGGAATCAAACTCAAAGACGGGGTCATACTCGCCTCCGACCAGAGGGCCACGATGGGCAACCTTATCGCCCACAGCCACGTCCAGAAGGTCTACCAGCTGGCAGACAATATCGGCATGACGATCGCCGGAGTCGTCGGCGACGCCCAGCTCATGGTCCGCTTCATGCAGAGCGAGATCTCCATCTACTCCATGAAGAAGGGAGCCCCCATGTCCGTCACCGCCGCCGCTACCCTCGTCGCCAGCGTCATCCGCCAGGGATTCTACCTCGGACTCATCGTCGGAGGGTACGACAAGACCGGCGGGCACGTCTTCAGCATCGACGGTGCAGGCGGATACATCGAGGACAACTACATGTCCGTCGGATCGGGATCTGTGTTCGCGCTCGGCTCGCTCGAGGGCAACTTCAAGGAGGGCATGTCCAAGGACGAGGGCATCGACGTCGCGATCGCCGCCCTCAACTCCGCCAGGAGGAGGGACAACTGCACCGGCGACGGGATGCTCGTCTCCTACATCGGGCCCGACGGCTACGAGGAGATCCCCGTCGAAGAGATCAAGTCAAGATGCGAGGCCATGGGCTTCGCGTTCCCGAACTGAGTTCGGTTCACCAAACCCCTTCCAAACGTTTTCCATTCTAAACCGGTTCTGAATTCAATTGACGAAGCTGGATTCCCATGAATGTCGATAGACTGTTCGAGACCCTCACCGAGGAGGTGAAGAGGAACATGCCCCCGGACATTAAGATCAAGGAGATCAAGTTCGAGGGGCCGCTCGTGGTCGTCTACACCGACGACTACGAGAAGATATCCGCCAACGACTCAGTAGCCAGGACGCTCGCCCAGACCATCCACCGCAGGGTGGACATCCGTCCGGACCCCGCCAACCTGGAGGACCCGAAGACGGTGGAGGCGAAGATCAGGGGCATGATCCCGGAATCTGCCAACATCTTCGACATCAACTTCATCGAGGAGACCGGCGAGGCGCTGATCGAGGCCGTCAACCCCAACGAGGTCGTCGGCAAGGAGGGACAGCTTCTGGCCGACCTGAGGAAGGAGTCTGGATGGAACGTGAAGGTCATCCGCGCACCCCCGATACCGTCCAAGACGGTCTCTGACGTCAGGGGATACCTCAGGGCCAACCACGACGAGCGTCAGGAGATGCTCACCAGGGTCGCCAGGAGACTCGCTAGGCCCAAGCTCGACGGCGAGCAGTGGGTCAGGGTCACCGCCATGGGAGGGTTCAGACAGGTCGGGAGGTCCTGCTCCCTGCTCACCACGAGGGAGAGCAAGATCCTCATCGACTGCGGACTGGACCCCAGCTCCGAGAACACCCCCTACTTCGGCATCCCCGAGGTCCAGCCTCTGGACGACATCGACGCCGTCGTCATAACCCACGCCCACCTGGACCACTGCGGAACCCTGCCGGCGCTGTTCAAGTACGGCTACAAGGGGCCTGTGTACTGCACCCCGCCCACAAGGGACCTCATGGCCCTGCTCCAGCTGGACAACATCAAGCTGGGATTCGGCGAGAACAAGAAGACCCCCTACGAGGCCCAGCACGTGAGGCAGGAGATCCTGCACACCATCACGCTCAAGTACAACGAGACGACGGACATCGCCCCCGACGTGAGACTCACCTTCCACAACGCGGGACACATCCTCGGATCCGCCATCGCCCACTTCCACATCGGCGACGGACTCCACAACGTCGCCTTCTCCGGGGACACGAAATACGAGAAGACTTGGCTTTTCAACCCCGCCACTAACAGGTTCCCCAGGCTGGAGACCCTGGTCATCGAATCCACCTACGGTGGGCACAACGATGTCCAGCCGTCCAGGGCCGATGCGTCCGAGCAGCTCGGACAGTACCTGCAGCAGGCGTCCGAGCACGGCGGCAAGGTGCTCGTGCCCGTCTTCGCGGTCGGAAGGTCCCAGGAGGTCATGCTGGTCATCGAGGAGCTCATGCGCAACGGCCGCATCCCCAAGATGCCCGTCTACCTCGACGGTATGATCTGGGAGGCCACCGCCATCCACACCGCGTACCCAGAGTACCTGAACAGCCAGCTGAGGACGCAGATCTTCCAGCAGAACGAGAACCCGTTCCTCTCGCCAATCTTCAAGAGGGTCGAGACCTCCGACATGAGGGAGGAGATCTGCCACTCGCCCGACCCCTGCATCGTGCTCGCCACGAGCGGTATGATGTCCGGAGGCCCCGTCATGGAGTACTTCCGCGAGTGGGCGGACGACGAGAAGAACTGGCTCCTGTTCGTCGGATACCAGAGCGAGGGAAGCATCGGAAGGACCATCCAGAGGGGAAGGTCCGAAATCACGATGAACATGCGCGGGAAGCCCATCAACCTCAAGATCAAGATGCAGAGGGAGACCGTGGACGGTTTCTCCGGTCACTCCGACAGGAAGCAGCTCATGAGGTACATCTCGTCTCTAGAACCCAAGCCCGACAAGATCATCATCGGACACGGGGAGGACAGGAAGTGTACCGACCTGGCGTCCTCGATCTACAAGAAGTTCAACATCGAGACGAAGGCCCCTTTGAACCTCGAGACGATCAGGCTCAGATGATGCGCCAGCGTCCCGTGTCGGCGACGATGCGGGACGCGAACCCTTACTTTTCAAACAAGAAGATTCACCCGGACTCCATCGCACGGACGGACGTCACGGACCAATAATGGATGGAACCCGCCCCGCGGGGCGGGATGCCCGTCATGATGACGGGCTGTTAAAGTTTAGAATCACCAGTTGGTGGCCCTGACCTCGAAGAAGGACTGGGCGTGCTTGCAGACGGGGCAGACTGCGGGAGCCTCCTCGCCGACGTGGATGTATCCGCAGTTGCGGCATTTCCACATGGTGACCTTGTCCTTCTTGAAGACCACACCGGTCTCGATGTTCTTCAGGAGGTCGAGGTACCTCTGCTCGTGGGTCTTCTCGATTCCACCGACGGCCTCGAAGAGGGCAGCGATCTCGGTGAATCCCTCCTCCCTGGCGGTCTCGGCGAACTCCTTGTACATGGTGGTGTACTCGTAGTTCTCTCCGGAGGCGGCGTCCTTCAGGTTCTCGATGGTCTTGGGGACCTTGTTGTCGTGGAGGGCCTTGAACCAGAGCTTGGCGTGCTCCTTCTCGTTCTCCGCGGTCTCGAGGAAGATGTCGGCAATCTGCTCGTATCCCTCTTTCTTGGCCTGGGAGGCGTAGTAGGTGTATTTGTTCCTGGCCATGGACTCGCCAGCGAAGGCGGCCTGCAGGTTAGCTTCAGTTTTGGATCCTTTGAGTTCCATGATTCAACCTCTGAATCAACAAGAGGAATCGAAGGTATTTAACAATATTCAACGGCGTTACGTTGGTCTACATCTGTTAATAAATTTTATATAGTAAGATAGGAGGCCCTAAACAAATCGAGGGCCTCCGAAGTTAGGGATCAGCGCTTGAGCTTGCCCATTATCCCTTTCCTCTTGAGGTTCCCGTCCCTGTCGAACTTCTCCCTCATAAGCTTGTCGTAGTTCTTCCGGAGGTTCATGTCCCCCGGCTTTACGGACATGAGGTACTCCAGTTCCGACTTGGCCTTCGCGTAGTCCTTCACATCGTTAAGCAGGAGCACCGTGTAGTTCAGATGGTAGTCGTAGTTCTTGGGGTCCATCGCGATGGCCTTCTCGTAGTACTCCCTGGCGCGGTTGAAATCGGTGATCTGATGCCTGAGGAACCGGGCGTACTGGTTGTACATCTCCGCGGACGGCTCCAGCTCCAGGATCCTCTGGAACTTCTCGTCCGTCTCCTTGTTGTACTTCTTGTGCTTGGAGAGGACCGTCACCGCCGCCTTGAGGGCGTCCACGTTGTCGGGCTCGAGGTCAAGGATGACGTCCAGCTGCATCATCCCGTACTTCATGTCGTCCAGCTTGTGGATGATGATGTCCGCGAGCAGGAGCCTGGGCTTGGTGTTGTGCGGATCCGTGCGCAGATACGCCTCCAGGGTGTCGACCGCTCCCTGCGCGTTCCCGCTCTCGGCCTGTCTCTTCGCCTTGCTCATGGCCTCGTACGCCGCATCGCTCATGAGCCTCCGGAACGTGTCCCAGTAGTTAAGGGGGTCGTTCGATTCTTCGAGGACAGGGATATAAGGCCACCCTCCATACACTCGGTCATGGGAGCCAAGGAAGCAGCCGTGTCCTTCGCCGGCGGACTCGTGATGACCCTGATCCTGGTCACCGTCGTCCCCGTCATAGTCGACACGGTCGTGGAGAGGTACGTGTCCGAGCTCGTGGGTGACTCGTCGTTCCTGATGCTGTCGTCGGACGTGATAGTGAACCTGATCGTATGGATCGTGATCATAGGGTTCATGGTCCTTCTGGGTTCCGGCGGGATCCTGAAGAGATACGGAATCTTCGGTGTAGTCGGTCTGATAGCCGCGTACTGGCTCCTGGGGGATGTTACGGACGCGTTCATTCCCCTCGCCACTCTTGCGATAGTCCTCGTTATAGGGAAGACCATCCAGATCAAGAAAGGTAAGAAGAATGCGGACAAAGGTTGAACGCCACGAAAATAACGGCGTTTAAAGCAGTTTTCTTTAAATATAATGAGCCGTTCGCGTTTATAGGCAGGGAAGTCTCAGCCTTTGTGGCTCATCATTTTCCTCCTTTACCGCATGATCAGGTCGACGGACCTCGGGGACTCTCCCTGCTCTCCTTGCCCTCTTCAAAGTTCTCGCATATCGATTCGCATACCTGGCTGTCGAAGTTGTTGGTGTATATCGCGCCGTAGACGACCGAGGTCGCGAACAGCGGGACCAGGAACGACACGTATGTGAGGATGATCTCGGAGACGCTGTTGCCCAGGTAGACGGAGAGAACGAACATCATCATGAACACACCCAGGGCGGCGAACGTCGAGAAGAGCCTCTTCCTCGCGCCGATCCACAGGTAGTAGTCGCGGGGTGCGTCCGAGCGGACCTTGGCCCCTATGCTGCGGACGATGAACCAAGGCAGGATGAGGGCCGGGGTGAACATCGAGAGCATCATGGTGACCGCCAGCATGGTGTGCCAGCCCATCACCGATATAAGCAGTGGGTTCACGAAAAGATAGGACGAGATCAGCAGTCCCAGGATGAACAGGTAAGCCGTCACCTCCACCGATGTGGAGAAGTGGAAGACGTGCGGGTCCCTCCTGGGCTCCATGACCACCTCCTTGACGTCGATTATGTCCGGGACCATGAAGAACTTCTCCGCCTTGCCGCGCTTCCCTGTGCCGGCCCGCCTCTGCATCGAGAGGAAGACGCGGGCCATGTAGAGGCGCATGTAGGCGCCAATGACGCTCAGCACACCCACGGAAGTGAAGAACATGATTGCAAGGGTCCCGCCGAATCCCAGAATCAGCTGCATGACATCGTCCAGGTAGACACCCAGGACGTTCATGATGTCGTAGATGGCCTCCGCGTAGTACACCTGCCCCATGTAGATCTCGGACAACCACAGCAGACCGGTCATGAAGACGGACAGCAGGAATATGACCCAGGTGCTGAAGACCCCCTTGTCCATCATCAGCAGGCAGGGCACACCGAGGGCGGCGAAGCACGCGACGAAGGACAGGCAGAGGATCTCCACGAGCTTCGAGAACGAGTAGTCCCCCAGATACAGTATCGAGCATATCCACAGGATCAGGCAGAGGGCGATGAAGTACGGGAACGCCCTTATGAGACGGCGGTCCCTGTCCGGAACCGACTTTATGCTGTCCCTGCGGGGATAGAGCCTGCCGGCCGCATCATCGACGAAGTCGCTCACCTTCTCGAGCTTGTCTGAAGTCCAGCCGGCGCGCATGAATGCGCTAGCACGTCCCTGATTAAAATATGACGCATGGAAACTCCGATGTGCCAGAGCATCACACCCCGCGCCTGCCTCCATTTTAATATCTGTCAAGGCAATCGGGGCCCCATGGCGGAGCACAGCGGGCTGAAGAACCGCGGATACACAGCGGCCGATGTGGACGAGCGCCGCAAGGCGGCTGAGGAGTTCACAGGCGCGACCCTCGAGACGGTGTCGAAGTACGGATTCGACCCCGAGGGTGCGTCCAAGAACATCGAGAACATGATCGGCACGGTTCAGATACCGCTGGGTTACGCGGGGCCCGTCAGGATCTCGGGGGAGTACGCGGACGGCGAGTTCCTCATCCCCCTGGCCACCACGGAGGGGGCCCTCGTCGCATCGATTTCCCGCGGTATGTCCGTGATGAACGACGGCGGAGGTGTCAGGACCATGGTCTACGGGGACGCCATGACGCGCGCGCCCGTGCTCAGGGTCGACGGCATCGAGCACGGCAAGAGAGTCATGGAGTGGATAGACACCCACATGGACGAGATCAACGAGGCCGTATCGACAACCACCAGCCACGGGAGGCTCTCCAGGATAGACAAGTACCCCGACGGCAGGAGCCTTTTCCTCAGGTTCGCGTTCGAGACGGGGGACGCCATGGGCATGAACATGGCGACCATAGCGTCAGAGGCTATCTGCAGGCTCCTGGAGAAGGAGACGGGAGCCGTCATGATCTCGGTCTCCGGCAACATGTGCTCGGACAAGAAGCCCGCCGCCATCAACATGATCAACGGCCGCGGAAAGACCGTCATAGCCGAGGCCACGATACCCAAGGAAGTAGTCGAGAGGAGGCTCCACACGACATCGGCGGCAGTCGTCGAGACGAACTACAGGAAGAACCTGGTGGGAAGCAGCCTCGCGGGCACGCTGGGGGCAAACGCTCACGCGGCGAACATGGTCGCGGCCCTCTACATCGCCACGGGGCAGGACCCGGCGCAGGTCGTCGGCGGCAGCATGACAGTGACGTCCTGCGAGGACATCGACGGGGACCTGTACATCTGCGTCAGGATGCCGACGGTCGAGGTCGGCACCGTCGGAGGTGGGACCAGGCTGCCGTGCCAGCGGGAGGCCCTGTCGATGATCGGGTGCCTCGGAGAGGGGAAGTCCAGGAAGCTGGCGGAGATCGTGGCCGCCACCGTCCTCGCCGGGGAGCTGTCCACGCTCGCGGCGCAGGCCGCCGGGCAGCTGGGGAGCGCCCACGCCAGGCTCGGGAGATGAGCCGTTAGGCACGAGACCCACAAACCCCCTTATCCTAACCACCTTTCACCATTATGAACGACCGGAATCAGACGAGGGTCCCGGACCCCAAGGCGTATGCGGAACGCCTCGGCCTGGAATGGCCCCTGGCCCCCACACTCGAGAATCTGAACAGGATCATCCAGGCCCACCAGTACAACATATCGTTCGAGAACATAGACTGCTTCGACAAGGGACGGATCCCGTACCTGGACATCGACACCCTGTTCCACAAGGTGGTCGTCGACGGGAGGGGCGGCTACTGCTTCGAGCTGAACGCCCTCTTCAACGCCTTCCTGCACACCGTCGGCTACGACTCGTACCCGATATCCTGCTGCATTCTCCGCGGCAGGGACTACGTCCCCCCGATGCTGCACCGCGCCACCATCGTGGTCATCGACGGCAGGAAGTTCTACTGCGACATCGCCTACGGGGGCCCCCAGCCCGCCGGGGCCGTCCCCCTGGGAGGGACCCTGACCGTGCTGGGCGAGAGGTTCCTGACCGGGATGGACGACGACGGGATGTGGCACCTCGACAGGTTCACCAGCAGAGGCGACCTGGAGAGGGTCATCGGGTTCTGGGACGCGCCAATGTACGAGTCGTACTTCGTGCCGTACAACTACTACTGCGCGACGAACGAGGACTCCCTGTTCAGGAAGGTCAGGATCCTGAACAGGAGGACGCCCCACGGCAGCGTGGCCCTCAACGGCAACGAGGTCACGGAGCATCGCGACGGCCAGGTCTACAGGTCGGTCTACGACGACCCCGAGGAGCTCGCCGATGTGATCAGGAGGGTCTTCGGGCTCAACGTGACCGCCGAGGACCTGAGAGGCCGCTGAGGCTCTTCACCCCCTGCTTAAACGCTTTCCCCGGTTTTCCGACCGCCTTCCGGGCGGATTCCCCTGAAAAGACCTTGTAATATCTCTACCAAGGGCATGTTACAATACCTCAGATGTCCCTGAGAGCCGCTCCATGGGGTCTTCGGTGTTAACCGTGAATAACGCAATACTCGCAGTCAAGAACTGCATAACGTCCTACAAGATCAAGGACATCGTCGGAGTGACCAAAGCCGCTGTCGATGCCGGAGTGGATCCCCAGAAGATCCTCGACGACGGTATGATCGCGGCGATGGCCGAGATCGGAGAGGGATTCAAGAACAACACGATCTACATGCCCCAGATGCTGGTCGCAGCCAAGACCATGCAGGCCGGACTCGAGGTCATCAAGCCCCTCCTGAAGGGAGACGCGGACGTCCCCGCCAGGGGAAAGGCGATCGTCGGTTCCGTCATGGGAGACGTCCATGACATCGGTAAGAACCTCGTCGCCATCATGTTCGAGGGAGCCGGACTGGAGTCCGTCGACCTCGGATGCGACGTCACCCCCGACAAGTTCGTCGAGGCCGTAAACGACTCGCCCGACGCGACGATCGTCGCCTGCTCCTGCACCATGACGCCCAACCGCGACGCCCTCAAGGACACCGTCGCCAAGATCAACGCCATGGACGCCCGCAAGAACCTCACGATCATGGTCGGAGGAGCCACCATGGACCAGATGTTCTGCGACGAGATCAGAGCCGACATCTACACCGCCGAGGCCGCCTCCGCCTCCGAGAGGGCCAAGCAGATCTCCGACGGACTCGACAAGAAGCAGGTCTATGAAGAGAGCCGCAAGGCCGCCCTCGCCGCAGTCGCCGAGAAGCAGTCCGAGATCGCCGCCACCAGCGAGGACAGCGAGAACGTGTTCCACCGCCACCTCATGGAGGCCCCCATCAGGACCGAGCGCCTCAAGCAGGGCTCCGGATGGGTCCACAGCAAGCTGTCCATCAAGGACAACTTCAGGGAGACCCTCAAGCACGAGAAGGGAATGCCCGACCGCTTCGTGAACCAGTACGGGTTCATGCAGCTGTACATGTACGACCCCATCCTCGGAAACGGGAACGGGTACTTCACCAGCAAGGGCCAGGAGACCTACAAGGACCTCTGGGGCATCACCCACTCCAAGCCCGAGGGCGCCATCTCCTCCCACCCCGTCCACGGACCCGGCGTCACCAGGATCCCCGACGTCACCAAGTGGCAGGACTACTTCACCACCCCTCCCATCAAGTACAGCGACGCGGACTGGGCGAAGGTCGTCGAGTGGGGTAAGAAGGTCAAGGCCGAGGACGAGACGTTCTGCGGAATGCTTGTCTTCACCGGACTGTTCGAGAGGACCCACTTCCTGCTGGGGATGCAGAACGCCATGACCGACTTCTTCGAGCACCCCGAGGAGACCAAGGAGCTCATCAACGCCATAGCCGACTGGGAGGTCCAGTGGATCAACGAGTTCTGCGCCCGCGTCGAGCCCGAGATCATCTTCCACCACGACGACTGGGGAACCGCCCTGAACTCCTTCCTGCCGCCCGACGTGCACAGGGAGTTCTACTTCGAGCCCTACAAGAAGGTCTACGGAACCTTCCGCGAGATGGGTGGGGAGTACATCGTCCACCACAGCGACAGCTACG
>ERZ1673744.1698-NODE-1698-length-18611-cov-5.728282_pt1 | contig 18611 bp, 17 predicted proteins | sample MGYA00580207_ERZ1673744 | MGnify/ENA primary metagenome ERZ1673744 (study PRJEB41218, sample SAMN15661751) | gut metagenome | host: Homo sapiens | place: Canada: London | collected 2015-08-20/2019-03-30 | study: EMG produced TPA metagenomics assembly of... | reverse complement strand
GTACGGTGGTGTGGGAGGACGGCATGGGAACTAATCCCATGCCTCCTACCCGATCCTTACCCAACCGCAAGCACGCAAAGGCCGCTCAATGACCTCCTTCCGTTGTCTCCGTTCGCGCATTTCGGCTTCCTGTCGAATGTGCATGCCTCCAGCCTCAATGCTCTGGCTCACGGTCTGGCGCCGGCAGCTGCCTCATCTTCCTATGCGAGGACGATGACTCCCGGCTCCTGATCGGATCGGGGCCCGCCCTGTCGGCGCATTGAGGCCGAAGCGAAGAATCAATTCTTCCTGCGGCCTTTTTTGCACCCTGAAAAAACGTACTTCTTTCACAAAATACCTAAGGATTTCAAATGAAATACGCAACGCTTGCCGTTCACGGCGGTTTGAAGGATGAATCTCACCAGGCGGTCACGTATCCGCTCTATCTCTCCTCGACCTTCATCCAGCCCGATTCCGAGCACTTTCAGGCCTACGGCTACTCGAGAAGCGCCAACCCTACCCGCGCTTCCGTAGAAAAGCTCGTCGCAGACCTCGAGGGCGCGAAGCACGCCTTTGCGACGAGTTCCGGCATGGCCGCGAATGCCCTCGTCTTCGAGCTCCTCGAAGAAGGCGACCGCGTTCTCATCTCGAGCGACGTCTACGGCGGCACGTGGCTCTTTACGACCCAGCTCTTCGCGAAGCGCGGAATCGAATTCGAGGTGGTGGACGACTTCAACACCTACGACTTCTCGAAAGCACCGGCCAATACGCGCCTTGCCTTCATCGAAAGTCCGACGAACCCGCTTCTGACCGTAATGGACATCCGCCGGGTTGCCGCCGCCGCAAAGGCCCGCGGCATTCTCACCGTCGTCGACAACACCTTCCTCACGTCCTACCTTCAGAAGCCGCTCGACCTCGGCGCCGACATCGTCGTCTATTCGGCCACCAAGTACTACGCCGGCCATTCGGACCTCCTCGCGGGCTTCGTGGTTCTCAACGACGACACGCTCTATGAGCGCCTGAGGATCTACAGCAAAGCGCTCGGCGGCATTCTCGACCCGCTCGACAGCTTCCTCGTTTCCCGCGGCATCCGCACGCTTCCGCTTCGCATGGATCAGCACAACCGCAATGCTGAGCGCGTGGCGGAATTCCTCTCGTCGCACCCGGGCGCAGAAAAGGTCTTCTATCCGGGACGCAGGGATCATCCGGGCCGTGACATTCAGGCAAAGCAGGCAAGCGGCAGCGGCGGCGTTCTTTCCTTCCGCTTCAATGAGTCCGAATACGACCTCGACCGTTTTGTGAAGTCGCTTCGGATCTTCGCCTTTGCGGTGAGCTTAGGGGGCGTTGAATCCCTCATCTGCCGCCCGGCCACGATGACGCACGAATCCTATTCGCCCGAGCTCCAGCAGAAGCTCGGCATCACCCGGAACCTTCTGCGGGTCGCCGTCGGCATTGAAGACCCCGAGGACCTCATTAAGGACCTTGAAGACGCTTTCGCGGCAGCGAAGCGCTGATTCAAGTCCATCCGCTTTTCCGGAGGCCCGGGCATTCCATTTCTTTCTATTGACGCTCGCGCCCGGGCTTCCGGTCCCCAATTCTCAAGGACATCCATCATGGCCATCTTTTCATCCATTCGCCGCTCGTTCCTTTCCGCCGCCCTCTTCACGACCACCTTCGCCGCGCTCGGACTTCCGCTTGCGCCGGCGCATGCCGCCGACGGGGATCTTCTCCAGAGAATCCAGGCCGCGGGCGAAATCCGCATCGGCACCGAAGGCACCTATCCGCCCTACACCTACCATGATGAAAAGGGAACGCTCACGGGCTTTGACGTTGAGATCGCAGAAGCCGTAGCAAAGAAGCTCGGCGTCAAACCGCGCTTCATCGAAACCGCCTGGGATTCGATGATTGCCGGGATCGACGCGAACCGCTTCGACATCATCGTGAACCAGGTCGCAGCCACCCCTGAACGCAAGGAAAAATACGATTTTTCAGAGCCTTACCTTTACGTCACGGGCGCCGTCATCGTGAAGAAGGGAAACAAGGAAATCCGCAGCCTCAGGGACCTCAGGGCGAAGCGCGCCGCGCAGACCGTCACCTCCGACTGGGCAGACCAGGCCCGCAGGGCGGGCGCTGAAATCGTGAGCATTCAGGATTTTTCGCAGTCCGTCCAGCTCGTCGCCTCGGGGCGCGCCGATGCAACGATCAATTCGGAAGTATCGACGCTCGACTTTCTGAGTCAGAAGCCTGATGCGCCGATTGAGATCGTCGAGCGCACGCGTTCAGGAAACGGCATTGCGATTCCCTTCCGCAAAGGCAATCCCGGATTCAAGGCCGCAATCGACAAGGCGCTCGAGGAGCTCAGGGCCGACGGAACGCTTTCAAGGATCTCCCTCAAATACCTCCGCACCGACGTGACGAAGGATTGATGCCTCTCGCTTCAGTCTCAGACTGAGCCCGCTTCCCCGGGAGGAGCAAATCCTCCCGGAAGAACGCTTTTTCTTGCTCCGATTTCATTCAATCCGGCCAGGATGCCGGGAAATCCGCCATGAACGACCGCATCATCGGAATCCTTGAGGATTCATTCACGCAGCTCATTATCCCCGGCATCACCGCTACCATCCCGCTCACGCTCATCTCCTTCGCCTTCGGTCTGGCGATCGCGCTTTTCCTTGCGATCGTGCGGACGAAGAATGTGCCCGTGCTCGCGACCTTCGCGCGCCTCTATGTCTGGATCTTTCGCGGCACGCCGCTTCTCGTGCAGCTTTTCGTCATCTTCTACGGGCTCCCGAGCATCGGCATTACGCTCGAAGCCTTTCCTTCGGCGATCATTGCCTTTTCGCTCAACGTAGGCGCCTACGCTTCGGAAGCGATTCGCGGCGCCATAGCGGCAGTCCCCAAAGGACAGTTTGACGCCGGCGCCTCCATGGGCATGAATTACCTTCAGATCATGCGGTTCATCGTCCTCCCGCAGGCGATCCGGATCGCCTATCCGCCGCTTTTCAACGAATTCATCTCGCTCGTGAAGAGCACGTCGCTCGCTTCCTCCATCACGGTTTTCGAAATGTTCATGAGCGCGCAGCGGATCGCCGCGCGCACCTATGAGCCTTTCTGGCTCTACCTGGAAGCGGCGGCGATATATCTCCTCTTTTCAACGGTGCTGACGCGCCTTCAGGCGATCGGCGAAAAGCGCCTCAGCAGATGCGGCTATTGATCTCTGCAGAGGCATTTCCTCTGCCTCAGCAGGGATTCATTTTCAACGAATGCCGCCTGTTCCGCCATTCTTCGCAGGGTCCAATAGAGAGCTTGTTCCCGGCAGTTCACAGCCTGAGAATCGATGTAGCATTCATCGTCATTGCCTGGCGTGCCGGGCTTATCAGGACCGAAAAGAGAAGTCGACTGAAAGTGAAGCAGTATGTTGTTGATGCCTTTACCGACAAAGTTTTCCATGGCAATCCCGCTGCCGTCTGCGTTCTGGAGAAGCGGCTTCCGGACGAGCTGATGCTCAGCATAGCCAGAGAAAACAATCTGTCTGAGACTGCGTTTACAGTCAAGGCCGGAGAAAAATACGCCCTGCGCTGGTTTACTCCCGGCGGCGAGATCGACCTCTGCGGCCATGCCACCCTGGGAACCGCCTATGTGCTCTTCAACTTTTACGAGCAGGACCGGAAGCGCATCACCTTCTCCACCATGAGCGGAGATCTGACGGTTGTCCGCAGGGAAGATTTCTACGAAATGAACTTCCCCGCCTACGACCTGAAGCCCGTTCCGGTGACGAAGGAAATGGTCGAGGCTATCGGGGCCGCTCCCAGGGCCGCCTGTATGGGACGGGATCTGCTCTGTGTATTTGACGACCCTTCCGTTGTAGAACAACTCGCGCCTGATCTTGAAAGGCTCAAAGCGCTCGACGGTCTTCTTCTCCATGCAACGGCACCGGGGAGAGATTCGCAGATCGACTGCGTATCCCGATCCTTTGCGCCGAAGCTCGGCATCCCGGAAGATCCGGTGTGCGGCTCCGGCCACTGCCACATCATTCCGTACTGGGCCAAGGAGCTCGGGAAGAACGCCCTGACGGCTTATCAGGCCTCTCCAAGAGGCGGAACGCTCTACTGCCGCATGGAGGGCAAGCGCGTTCTTTTAGCGGGAAAGGCCGCACTCTATTCCTGCGGGGAGATTTTTGTTGACGCGCCCTCAATTGCTTGACAATTATTTGATTTTTATAAATAATATTTGATAAACGGATATGTTCCAACTGCGACTACCCTCGTCCTTATGATGGAGGGCATCCGAAGTGGCTGGAATCAGACCGGTTTCGCCGTGGCTAGTTGAAGGCGATTCTTCCGTTTCCTGAAGCCGGCAGTCATTCAATGATCGCCGGCTTCTTTTGCGATTCCCTCAGCATGCGGCTATTACAAATGACTAAGCCGCCTTCAGACGCCTGACGGAGAGCTTCTCTGCGATTCCGTGCAATTCCGGCGAAAGCAGCCTCAACGGCATGCTTCAAGCCGCAGTCATCTCATTATTTGACAATTAGATGATTTCGCAGGAATAATATTTTCCAAACGGATATGTTCCCGTTGCGACTGCCGTCGGCTTCGGCTTGGCGGCCTTCCAAAGTGGCGGGAACAGACCAGCTTCGCCGAGGTCAGTTGAAGGCGATTCCTCCGTTGCTCAAAGCCGGTGGTCATCCAATGATCGCCGGCTTTTTACCGTATGACAGACGAGCAGAATTTCGAACGCCATTTCTTCACCCGCGCCCGAAATAAAAAAAGCCCCTTCTGCAAACGTAGAAAGGGCTTTTTTGAATTGCTGCTTATGACCCGGCGTATGACCCTGTGGATCATTGCCGCGAATTGCCTGCGGCACAGAGGCGCCTGGCGGAAGGAGTGGGATTCGAACCCACGGAAGTTATTAGCTTCGCCGGTTTTCAAGGCCGGTGCATTCAACCACTCTGCCATCCTTCCGGGATGCATAGGAGCAAGAAGTTTTCGGATTTTATATGAGAGACGTTGCTCCCGCAAGGAGGGAATCGCGGCGAGGCGCGGGACCCGCCGCCGGCGGAGAGCGAAACAGGAGCGCGAGGCCCCTGTTTCCTGATTTCTCAGTAACTGACTGACCCAGTCGTTAATCCTTTGCCTTCCCCAGATTCTGCGAGGAGCCTTCGTCGCGAAGCTCGAGCGCATCCTCAATATCCTTGGGGTCTGCAGCGGTCTGCGGTTCAGCGACGACGTCGAAGAACCCGTAGCCGCGCATGCGTTCCGCACGGCGCTCAAGGAGATCGTCGATCGGAAGCTTCATGAGGGCGCGAAGTTCATCGATGAGCGCCTGCTTCAGATTCATCGCCATCAGCTTGGGATCGCGGTGAGCGCCGCCGAGGGGCTCGGAAATGACGCGATCGACGAGACCGAGCTTCGAGAGCCTGTCGGCCGTCAGTCCGAGGGCTTCCGCTGCGCGCGGCGCCTGCGCCGCGTCCTTCCAGAGAATGGAGGCGCAGCCTTCGGGAGAAATCACCGAGTAGGTCGAATACTGCAGCATCATCACGATGTCTGCAACAGCGATCGCGAGCGCGCCGCCAGATCCGCCCTCGCCGATCACGCAGGAGATGATGGGCACCCGAAGCCCCGCCATTTCAAAGATGTTGCGCCCGATGGCCTCGGACTGACCGCGCTCCTCGGCGTCGATGCCGGGATAAGCACCCGGCGTATCAACGAAGGTGACGACCGGCAGATCAAACTTCTCGGCAAGCTCCATGAGCCTCAGGGCCTTTCTGTACCCCTCGGGCTTGGCCATGCCGAAATTGCGCTGCGTGCGCTCCTTAAGCGTTCTGCCCTTCTGGTGGCCGATCACGACGACGTTCATGTCGGCAAGGCGCGCGAGGCCGCCCACGATGGCCTGATCGTCCGCAAACGCGCGGTCGCCGTGGAGCTCGTGGAAATCCGTGAAGATTTCATCGATGTAGTCGAGCGTATAGGGGCGCGCCGGGTGACGGGCGACGAGCGAGCACTGCCAGGGCGTGAGGGACGCATAGATCTTCTTGACGAGCTCGTTTTCCTTCGCTTCGAGGGAAGCGATTTCGCTCTCAACCGATACGCCGCTCTTCGACTCCGTTTCGGTGAGCTCGCGCAGTTCATCAATCTTCTTCTCGAGCACCTCAATGTCGTGCTCGAATTCAAGGAATACTTTCTTGGCCATCTTCTTGCGTGCAGAGCCGCTCCACATGGAGCGCTGCTGATGTTGGGTCAGTGTCTCTGCGGCTGTTTCCGCCTGAAAGGAAAAAGCCGCAGAGGATTCAGGTGATTCGATTTCAGAGCGCGGTCAGATCCTGCGCCACGTCGTGCCGCCGGGACCGTCCTGAAGCTCCACGCCTTCGGCGAGAAGGCCCTTTCTGATCTCGTCGGCGCGCGCGAAGTTCTTTGCCTTCTTCGCGGCAGCGCGCTCGGCGATCAGCGCCTCAATCCGGGCTTCCTCGCCCGCACCCTGAACGCCGCCCTGGAGGAACTTCTCCGGATCGTTCGTGAGGATGTTGAGAATATGGCCGAGCCCGAGGAGCTGGCGTACGAGTTCTTCGGAACCCGTACGGTTGATTTCCGTTGCGAGCTCAAAGAGCACCGCCACCGCCTGCGCCGTATTGAAGTCGTCGTCCATCGCCTCGCGGAAACGCGCCGCATAGGGCTCATTCCAGTCGATCGGCTGCCCGTCGCCCTTCCGGCCCTTGAGGGCCGTGTAAAGGCGAACCAGCCCCTTATGGGCTTCCTCAATGAGGCCCGAGGAGAAGGTGATGGGGCTTCTGTACTGGCTTCTCAGGAGGAAGAAGCGGAGGACTTCGGCGCCGAACCCGTCGCCGTAGGCTTCGTTCGTTTCCTTGAGCGCATCGCGGATGGTCCAGAAGTTGCCGAGCGACTTGCTCATCTTCTCTTCCGTGCCGTCGGCCGCGCGAACGCGCAGCGGCCCCGAATGCATCCAGTAGTTGGCGAAGGTTTTGCCCGTCGCCGCCTCGCTCTGGGCGATTTCATTTTCATGGTGCGGGAAGATGAGGTCCGGGCCGCCGCCATGAATGTCGATCGTTTCGCCCAAGAGATTCATCGCCATCGCCGAGCACTCGATGTGCCAGCCCGGACGACCGCAGCCCCACTTTGAGGTCCACTGCGGCTCGCCCGGCTTCGCGCTCTTCCAGAGAACGAAGTCGAGAGGATCGCGCTTGCCCTGACCGACCTGCACGCGGGCCCCTGACTGAAGGTCGTCGATCGACTTCCCCGAGAGATGCCCGTAGTTCTTAAAGCCCCTCACGGAATAGTCGACGTCGCCGTCGGCAGCATGGTAGGCGTAGCCCTTTTCCTCAAGCTTTTCAATGAGGCCGAGCATCTGCGGAATGTATTCGGTCGCGCGGGGCTCGAACGTGGGCGCGAGGCACCCGAGCGCAATCATGTCTTCCTGCATGGCCTTCGCGAACTCAGCCGTGAGGGCGTCGGTCGTGATGCCGCGCTCCGCCGCGCGGCGGATGATTTTGTCGTCCACGTCGGTGATGTTGCGCACGAAGGTCACCTGGTAGCCCGACGCCTCAAGCCAGCGGCGAACGACGTCGAAAGCGACGAACGTGCGGCCGTGGCCGATGTGGCAGTAGTCGTAAACGGTGACGCCGCAGACGTACATGCGCACGCGGCCGGGTTCGATCGATTTGAAGGGGCGCTGTTCGCGCGAATAGGTCGAATAAATCGAAAGCATGGAATTCCTGAGAAATCTGTCCTTCTGAAGCGCTTCGGCATAACCCTTGTAGCAGCGCATGCGCAGGTAGCAGCACGAACCGTTCTCGCTGATCCAGCGAAGGTGCCGCAGGGACGGGAGAAAAGATTCCCGATACAAAGTTCTGAGCTTCTGAATCATGGGCGGCGGCTACAATTACGGGCTGAAGCGCCCCCGGCCGAAAGGCCTCAAGGGCTTTGCTCAATTTTCGGATTCGCTCGCCCCGGAGGGCGCGCGGACGAAAGATCATGAGAGTATAGCCGCCCGGCAGGTCTCAACAGCCTTCGAAAGCGACTTCTCCCATGCCGGAAGCATGGATCAGCCGTTAGCCTGATGGCTTAATGCTCTTCAATATGCTTCGCCGGCTTTCCTCGACAGACACCTGACCCGATGAGTAGTTTCATGCGCGCCAAAAAGATGCTCCTTTCCACCTGCGCCGCCCTTGCGCTCGGTCTTTCCTTCCTGAGCGCCCCTGCTCTGGCAGCCTCGGAAATGGAGGAGCTTGCGGCAACCCTGCACCCAGGAGATTTTTCGCCCCGCGTCGAACAGCTTCTCACGAACGGACATCCCGCGCAGGCGCTTGAGCTTGCCGACATCGGCATCAAGCGCAACCCCCGGAATGCCCAGCTTCAGTTTCTGCGCACCGTGAGCCTTGAGTCGCTCGGGCGCACCGAGGACGCCGCGAAGGGCCTCAAATCCCTCATCGCCGCCTACCCGGAAATCCCCGAACCCTACAACAACCTCGCCGTCATCGAGGCGGGCTTCGGAAACCTCGAGGAAGCGCAGGGGCTTCTCAAGAAGGCGCTCGTCATCAATCCAAAGTTTTCGCTCGCTCAGAAGAATCTCGGCGACGTCTACCTTGCGCTCGCGCTCGAATGCTATGAGGCTGCTGCGCCCGCACTCGAATCGAATGCTGAACTTCAGTCGAGACTGAGGACACTGAAGCGCATCAGCGGCCGCTGATGCCGTGCTCAGAGTCAGTTCCCGGCACTTTCCTTTTCTTATAAGAGACCAATCGGACAATCATGCAGTACCGCTCCCGTCTTCTTCTTCCGCTTCTTCCTGCCGCCTCCTTCCTCGCCGCGCCCCTCGCGCGCGCCGCGGCTAAGGAACCCCGCGTTGAAATTGAAACCTCTCTCGGCAAGATCGTCGTGCGTCTCGCGCCCGACCGCGCCCCGCAGACGGTGAAGAACTTCCTGCGCTACGTGAACGAGGGCTTCTACAACGGCACGATCTTCCACCGCGTCATCCCGGGCTTCATGGTCCAGGGGGGCGGCTTCGACGAAACGCTTCGCGAAAAGCCCACGCACGAACCCATTCCGCTCGAAGCCCGCGGCGGTCTCAGAAACGACCGCTACACGATCGCCATGGCCCGCACGAGCTACCCGCATTCGGCGACGTCGCAGTTCTACATCAACGTTGCCGACAACGACTTCCTCAATGCCGATCAGGCTCAGGACGGCAACGGCTACTGCGTCTTCGGCACGGTGATTTCCGGAACCGACGTGGTCGACAAGATCGCCGCCGTTCCGACGGGAAGCCGCCGCGGCATGGGCGACGTCCCGGTGACGACCGTGAAGATTCTTTCGGCGAAGGTTCTGCCCTGATCATCGGGCCCTTCGTTAAGCTCGCCCGGGGGTGAGCGCAGAAGCGTTTTGCCCCTTATGCGACAATAACGATTCCCCTTCCGGAAGGTCCGCGAGGATGCTTCCGAAAGGTTTTCACGCTGCCTGACGACAGAAGTCAGCCTTTCCTAGAGAAGGAGCTTCGCGCAGCGCGCATTTACTTTTGACCAGTTTTATTCTCAAATGATTCGCTTCACTACCAATCTCGGCGTCATCGACATTGAACTTGATCCCGAACACGCTCCGATCACCTGCGAAAACTTCGAAAACTATGTGAAGTCGGGCTTCTACAACGGCACGATCTTCCACCGCGTGATCAAGGGCTTCATGATTCAGGGCGGCGGCTTTGAACCGGGCATGCAGCAGAAGCCCACCAACGATCCGATCAAGAACGAAGCCGACAACGGCCTGAAGAACGACAAGTACACGATCGCGATGGCCCGCACGAACGATCCGCATTCGGCCACCGCTCAGTTCTTCATCAACGTCGCCGACAACGACTTCCTCAACCACACCGCCCCCACGGGCAACGGCTGGGGTTATGCCGTCTTCGGCAAGGTCGTGGCCGGTCAGGACGTGGTCGATCAGATCGCGCGCGTGCGCACGGGCACCCGCGGCTGGTTCGGCGACGTGCCCGTTGAGGACGTCGTCATCGAAAAGGCCGAGGAGATCTGAGTCTGATGACTGAGAGCCGCCCGGAACCGAGCGACGGCATGGTGGGGACGAAAGCGCCAACGAAAGGGAAAATTCCCTTCGGCATGAGGCTCTTTCTCCTCATCAATTCCACCCAGCGTTTTTTCAGCAGAAGCAAAATGGACCTTTCACAGTTTCCGCCTCCTGCGCTCGCCGGGCGAACCGAGGTCGAGCCGCTTACCAATCCGGTAATCATTTCGGACCTGCATCTCTCGCCCACGAAGCCGAAGACCATCATGGCGTTCGTTCGCTTCATGAAGTCCGTGGCGCCGCGCTATCCGGAACTCGTGATCCTCGGCGACCTTTTCGACTTCTGGCTCGGCGACGACGCGCACCCGGAAGCAAAGCCCGTCATGGCGCTCCTGAAGCTCCATGCGGCCACCGGCCGGCGCGTGCTCGTCATGCCCGGAAACCGCGACTTTGTGCTCGGCGAAGGCTTTGCGCAGGCGATCGGCGCGGAGCTCCTCCGCGACCCCGTCGTGGTCGAAATCAAGGGCCGCAAAGTGCTTCTCGCGCACGGCGACGAATGGTGCCTGAGAGATACGGGATACCAGAAATTCCGCAAACTCACGCACGATCCGGTGTGGCAGGCGATGATGCTCAAGAAATCCGTCGCAGAACGCATTGAAGTCGCGAAAGAAGCGCGCTCGCAGTCTGAAACCGACAAGGCGCAGAAATCCATGGACGTGATGGACGTGGTCGAAGGCGCCGTGGCCGAAGCCGCGAAGTCTGCCGGCGTGGATCTCGTCATTCACGGACACACGCACCGTCCGGCCGCCCACGTCTTCGACAACTACGAACGCTGGGTGATTCCCGACTGGAAGCTCGACGGCGTCGAGGGGGCGGGAAAGAGCGGCTGCATCACGTTCCTCGACAACGGCAGGCCCCAGATCCAGATGTTCTGAGCGTTCTGATTCCCTATTTGCCGCCCAAATAAAAATGCCCGGGAAAGAGAAATCTCCCCAGGCATTTTTATTTGCGGGCGATGCTCCCATGGGAGAAACGTCGCCCCGGCAGAATCGTCAGATCAGAACTTCAAAGCACTCAAGCTCCGGACGCTCGACGTACATTTCGCGGTTCTTCGGGCCCGTGGAATGGGACTTCCTGAAGTGTTCCGACTTCGTCCAGTTGAGGAAGGCCTCCTTCGACTGCCAGCGCGCAAAGGAGGAAAAGAGGACGTAGCCGTCCTTCTTCGCATCAAGCTTGAAGAAGCGGAATTCCAGCAGCCCCGGCATGGATTTTGCACTGACATCCGCTCCCTGCCAGACCTTGAGGTACGCGTCGGCGAACTCCGGCTTGATCTTGAAGCGGTTCATCGTGATGTATTCGGATGCCATGAAAGCACTCCCAAAAAAGTTTCGATGACGCAAAGACTACGGGAAAACGCGGGCCCGAAACAGCGATCGTTACATCCATATACGCCGCAATGAATTTGTAAATAATCCCCGGCAGACCAGTCCCGCTCCCCGACCCCAAGGCTTTCAGCCGAAAATATTCTTTTTCCCCGACAGATCTCATCCATGCAGCAGCCCATCACAGAAGAGCTCCTGCGGCTCCTTTCGGTTCTCTACCGCACGCAGTCGCTTTCGCTTTCCGCCTCCCGACTCGACATCAGCCTTTCCACCGCGAGCCGCATGCTCCAGGGTGCGAGAGAGCTTTTTGACGACAAGCTCTTCACGCGCTCGAGCCAGCTCATGCACCCAACGCCGCGAATGGACAAGCTCATGCCTCAGATTGACCGCATGCTCGAGGACATGGCTGCCCTCGTCGGGAAGGACGCCCTCGATCCGATGAAGGCAGAGCGCACGATCCGCATCGCGGCGCTCGACTGCGCGTACACGATGTTCGTGGCTCCCGCCATTCATGAGGCGAGGCGGAAGTCTCCGCGCCTTCATTTCTCAACAACGCCCATCGGCATCGATACGTTTGACGAATTGAGCGCCGGCCTCGTTGACCTCATTATTAACGAAGCTATCATTTAGTTGACGCAACTCAGATAACATCATTGATTAACTTGAATTTTCATTGATCCATACGTAACTAATGGATGATTGCCTTAATATTTTCGGAACCGACTCGGAACCCGTGCAGGGAAACATTCATGTTCAGCGCCTTTTCTCGGCGCCCTATTGTCTCGTCGTGCGCGAAAGCCATCCGCTCGTCGAGATCTTCAAACAGAAAGGCCGGCTTGACCGAACCGACATCGAACCCTGGCAGGTGATCTCCATCGCCACGCCTTTCTCCCGCCTCGTACCGCGCTCGGTGCTTCCCTGGTTCGACGATGCGGAGCAGCCGCACGGCATCACCATTCCCTACCATGCAGCCGCCATCTTCGAGCTCTTTGAAACGGACCTGATCGGTGAATTCGCCGAGCCCTACGCCCGGAAAATTCTCTCGCTTGTTCCCGGCCTCGCACTGCTTCCGTTCGAAGGCTTTACGACCTACCAGTGGGCGCCCACGCTCTTCTGGCATCCGAGAACGCAGCAGGATCCGGTCATGGTATGGCTGCGCGGCCTCATCGGCCTTGAAGCGCGCCGCATACGCGACAAATACCATCTCGAGGCCTGAAACGTGCTTCGCTTTCAGATCGCGCAAAGATGACCCGTCAAATATGACAACGCCATCGCAGTAGATGCCAATTTCGAAAATGAAGATCGATTTCTAAACTTTTTTCCGACCTGAGAGATGTCCGCACGCATCTCTTCAAACAAAAGAAAAAGGAAGAAATCCTTCATGACCAAACCCAACCGCATGCCCCGCTCTCTGAGGAAAGCGGGGACCATCCTTTCGACCCTCCTTCTCGGCGCAAGCCTCATTCCGTCAGCCTCCGCAGAGGACGGCGTAGCCGTCACGGGCCTCGTTGACCTCGGCCTCATGGTCCAGCACGCGAACGGCCGCACCAATGCGACGATGGAGTCGGGGAACAACAAAACCTCAACCATCGACATCCGGGGGACGGAAGCCATCAGCGAAGACCTCTGGGTGCGCGCTGCGTCCTACGTCTCCTTCATGACCGACAACGGCGCGCTCTATGAAGACGGAGTGCTTTTTGACGGCGCAGCGCTCACGCTCGGCAGCAAAACCTTCGGCGAAGTTGCCCTCGGCCGCATGGGGGCGCTCAAAAGCACCGACGGCGACATGAGCCAGTTTTCGCTCGCCGAAGGCTACTCCCCGATGGGCGCGAACCTCCCCCACGCGGGTCTTGCCTACATCTTCACCTGCGACGGGACCCTCAACAACACCATCGGCTACGCGTCGCCCTCTTTCTCCGGATACCGCTTCTTTGCGCAGTATTCGAACGGCGTCACCACCGAAACCGGCATCGGCGCGGACGACGACAGGCTCTTCACGGCTTCTGTTCTCTACAACAACCATGGGAAATTGCGCTTCGGCGCAATCGCCACCTACCACACCCATGGTTCGCTCGAGGAGAAGCACAACGCCACGAAGGACATCATGGTCTCCATGAACTACGACTTTGATGCCTTCAGGCTCTACCTCACCTATCAGCACGTCTTCGACGGGCTCGGTCCCAACACGATGCTCCGCGCCCGCGCCTTCGGGTTCGGCGCGTCCGAAGAAGGGTTCGACACCGACTCCTTCATGGCGGGCGTCATGAAGGACCTGGAAGGCGGGACGCTCTCTGCCGTCTTCCAGGCGAGCCGCTCTGAATATAAGGGCGACGCAAAGGACGGGAACCTTTCGACTTCCGGCTGGCGCATCAACCCTGCCGCCATCTACCGCTACCCAATCAGCCGCCGCACCACGCTCTGGACGGCGCTTTCCTGGACGCACGGCTACGGCATGTACCGGCGCGTGAAGGACCACCCGATCGACAACCCCAATGCCACGACCTGGGGCGCGGGCGTCACGCACTTCTTCTGACGCATCAGATTTTCAAACGCTTTTCCATTCATCTTCCACAAAAGACCAGAGGAATATTTCCATGAAGCACTCTCTTCTCATGCTCGCGCTCGGCGCCGCCGTCTTCTCCTCCGCAACGCTTCCCGCCCACGCGATGGGCGCCGTCGGCGGCCCGGTCGTGCGCTACGCCTCCATTCAGGGGCAGCTCGGCGAAGTCATCGTGAATCCCTACAAAGTGGCGCCCCTCACGGCCGTCATCAAGAACGGCGGCTACGATCTCGAGTCCGCCACCGTTACGATCGTCCCGAAGGAAAACGGCCAGACGATCACCTACAACGTTCCGAAGAAGCAGCTCCTCACCCACGGCGGCATTCCCGTCTTCGGCCTCTATGCGGATTACAGGAACGAAGTGAAGGTTTCCTATGTCCGAAACTTCAACGGCAAAAAGGAAACCATCAGCGAGTCGTACTTTATTTACTGCTCTCCGGTTTTCTGGATCAATCAGGGCACGAACTATGAGTCGCCCAAGGACTTCACGGCCGTCGTGAAGAAGGTTGATCCGGCATTCTCCGACCGCCTCTATCTCATCAGCAATATCGGCGACGAAACGGGCCTCAACAACCGCGCCGTCTGGAACAACCCGATGGGCGGCGCCCTCACGTGGAATTTCGTGCCGCAGATCGCCGTTTTCGACACCAAGGGCGAAATCCGCTGGTACCTCGATCCGCGCACGATCTGGGATCCGGAATCCATTTATTCCGCGGGCGTCATGATGGGCTTCCGCCAGAACGATGACGGCGCGCTCACCTGGGGCTTCGGCCAGAAGTACGTGAAGTACGACATCATCGGCCGCGAAATCTGGAATCGCCGCCTTCCCGCTTCCTACAACGACTACTCGCACTCGATGGATCCGGCGCAGAACGGCCACTACTTCCTGAGAGTGGCTTCGGCCGACCACCGTCGCCCCGACAACAAGCGCATCCGCACGGTGCGCGACGTGATTGCCGAGGTTGATGAGGACGGCGTCGTCGTGGACGAATTCAAGCTCTGGGACATTCTCGATCCGTACCGCTCCGACGTGATCCGCGCGCTCGACCAGGGCGCCGTCTGCCTCAACATCGACGCCTCGAAGGCGGGGCACACGCTCTCTGCCGAGGAGCTCGCCCAGCAGGACAAGACGGACAACTTCGGCGACATCGCGGGCACGGGCGCCGGCCGCAACTGGGCTCACGTGAATTCGGTCGACTATGATCCGAGCGACGATTCCATCATCATTTCCTCGCGCCACCAGTCCGCGATCATCAAGATCGGCCGCGACAAGAAGGTGAAGTGGATTCTCTCGGCGCCGAAGGGCTGGCGCTCGCCCTGGAAGGATGCGCTGCTGACGCCGGTCGACAAGGAGGGGAAAACCATCAAGTGCACCGACGTTTCCTGCGAAGGGGGCTTTGACTGGACGTGGACCCAGCACACGGCCTTCCGCATCGACTCTAAGTCCGATAAGGACGTGATCTACGTGTCCGCCTTCGACAACGGCGACGCCCGCGGCATGGAGCAGCCCGCGCTCCCCTCGATGAAGTATTCCCGCGCTGTGGTCTACAGAATCGACCAGAAGAAGATGACGGTCGAACAGGTCTGGGAGTACGGCAAGGAGCGCGGCCATGAGTGGTTCAGCCCGGTGACGTCGCTTACCGAATACAACCCGGACAAGAACTCCATCCTCGCTTATTCAGCCACCGCGGGCGCTGCCTTCGACCTCCAGTCGGGCGCCTTTACGAGCAGCCCGAATCCGTGGCTTGAGGAATTCAAGTGGGGCGAAACGGAACCTGCTGTTGAAATCCAGTTCCAGAACACCTCGGGCTACCAGGCGATGGTGCTTGATGTGAACAAGGCCTTCGGGAATCCCCAATAACGGAAGGCCTCCGGAAACGCAGCTTCGGGTCAGGCGAGTCAGCCGCTCAGCCCGAAGCTCCCTATCAATTTCCCTGGATCGAAAAGAGCCTCATGGAGAACGATTTCCATGAGGCTCTTCCTTTTCTGAGATGGTTCGATTTAGACCTCGTCGGCCTTCTTCCGCGCCGCAAGACGCAGCCGTCTCTGCATCAGCACCGTTTCCCCAAGGAAGAGCGCCACAGCCGTCCAGATGAAGAGGAAGCCGATCAGCATCTCGAGCGTGAAGGGTTCATTGAAGGCGAAGACGCCGATCAGAAACACCATTGAGGGACTCACGTACTGAATGATGGCGGACGTCGAATACGGAATGCTCCTCACGCCCGAAGCGAAAAGGAGAAGCGGAATCGCCGTAATGGGGCCCGCCGCAATGAGAAGGAGCTGAGTCGTGCCGGAAGCTTCTGCGAACGCGAGCTCCCCGGTGCTCCCGAGGTAGCCGAGCCAGAGAAGCGCGATCGGCGTGAGGATGAGGCTCTCAAGCGTCAGCCCCTCAATGCTTCCGAGAGGCGCAATCTTGCGGATCAACCCATAGACCCCGAACGTAAAGGCGAGCGCAAGTCCGAGAAAGGGCGGCACGCCTTTCACCCACGAAATCCAGAGAACGCCGACGGCGGCGAGGCCCACGGCGATCTTCTGCGCGGGACGAAGCTTTTCTCGCAGAAACACGGCCGAAAGCAGAATGGAAACAAGCGGATTGATGAAGTATCCGAGCGACGCCTCGATCGTGCGGTCCGTCACGATCGCATAGACGTAGGTGCCCCAGTTCGCGCCCACGAGGAGCGCCGAAGCCGTGAAGATGAGGAGGATCCTCGGGCTCGTCAACGCGTCCTTCAGCCACGCCGTCCGGCGCATGACGAGAATCACGAGGACGATGAAGAGAAGCGACCAGACGACGCGGTGCGCGAGGATCTCCAGGGCGCCGATATCCGCGAGAGCATGGAAGTAGAAGGGAAAGAGCCCCCAGAGAATATAGGCGGCGAAAGTGCAGAAGATCCCGTAGAACATGGTGCGGGAGCGCGGGGGAAGGTCCCCGTGCCGGAAGGTTGAGCGTTGAGAGGAAAAGAAAGCCTCCGGAGCGTCCGGAAAGAGAGATTCCGGGCTTCTCCGGAGACGAAGCTCCGTAGGATTTAAGGCTTTAGGCCGCGAGCGCCTTCAGGCGTTCGAGCGCAATGCCCGCAAGATAGGTCGACGCGAGCGGAATCACCTCGTCGTTGAAGTCGAAGGTCGGATGGTGGAGCGACGCCTCATGCGCGTCGTCGCGGATCCCCACGCGGATCATGGCGCCAGGGCGCTTGAAGAGGAATTCTGCGAAGTCTTCGCCGCCCATGGTCATGTCCATGGGTTCGGCCGCGTCGGCCCCGAAATGCTTCACGATGAAGTCGCGCACGTGCTCCATCGTCTCAGGCGGATTGATGAGGGCAGGAACCAGGCGGTCGTAGCGCAGTTCGCCCGTGCAGCTCTCCGAGGCGGCGATCGTCTCGACCATCACCTTCATTTCGTGCTCAATCTGGTTGCGCACGTCCTCGCTGAAGGTGCGCACCGTCCCCGAAAGCGTCACCTCGGTCGGGATGACGTTGGGGGCGTTGTAGCGCCCGCCGTTGACGGAGGAAATCGAGAGTACTGCAGGCTGAATCGGCATTACCTTCCGCGAAACGATCGTTTGAAGACCGGAAATAAGGAGGCCCACCGCAGGGATCGGGTCGATGCCGAGGTGCGGACGCGCGGCATGAACGCCCCTGCCCTTCACGGAAATGTAGAAGAAGTCGGTCGACGCCTGAGCGGGGCCGGCGCAAAGGCCGAAGGCGCCCTTCCGGATCGTCGGCTCGTCGTGGCAGCCGTAGATTTCGCGCACGCCGAGCTTGTCGAGAATGCCGGACGCTTCCACGGCGCGCGCGCCCTTGCCGATTTCCTCGGCCGGCTGGAAGACGCCCACCACACGGCCCGCAAATTCATTCTTCTTTTCCTGAAGATAGCGCATCGCCCCGAGAAGCCAAGTCGCATGGCCGTCATGCCCGCAGGCGTGGCAGCGGAGTTCCGTCTGGCTCTTCCAGGCGTTTTCCGAGTTGTCGGGCATCGGAAGCGCGTCGATGTCGCCGCGAAGCGCCACGGCCGGCCCCGGGCGTGCGCCGTCAACGACGGCGATGAGGGCGCCGGGAACCGTCGTGTCGTCAAGTTCAGTCACGCCCCAGGAGTGGAGCTTTTCCTTGAGAAGCGCCACCGTGCGCTTCGTTTCAAACCCGAGCTCAGGATGCGCATGAATGTCGCGGCGGATCTGCGCAAGTTCATCGGCCCAGGCGCCGATTTCCGGAAAAACCTTGTCCTTGAGAACGTACTGCATCGTTAAACCTTTCCTTTGTATTGTTTCGTGCCCCATGGGGAAATCCTTGAGCCCTTCAAGGGATCAGGACGGGCATCCGTTCATTCTATGAAGAAGACGGGACATCCTGCCTCAGGTGCATTGCGCATCCGTTATGCGTCAGGACGGAGCATGTCTCTCAGCCTTCATGCACCAGAAAGCGGCGCGGAGGCTAATTCCGGGCAAACATCGTGCACGGCTTTGAACGGTGGCGCACAAAGATACGGCATCCGAACTTAGAACATTTGTTTTCAATCAAATTCACCGGCGATTTGCAAGAGGTGCAGGCCCTTCACCTGAGGCCTGATCCCCACTCTCGGGGTAGGCTTGAGAATCGCGCCCGGAGGATGGCTCAGAAGAACGCTTTGCCGCATTTGGCATAGTTCTTGCTTATTCCGTTCGCATACGGG
>ERZ1673744.1684-NODE-1684-length-18782-cov-17.390666_pt1 | contig 18782 bp, 23 predicted proteins | sample MGYA00580207_ERZ1673744 | MGnify/ENA primary metagenome ERZ1673744 (study PRJEB41218, sample SAMN15661751) | gut metagenome | host: Homo sapiens | place: Canada: London | collected 2015-08-20/2019-03-30 | study: EMG produced TPA metagenomics assembly of... | reverse complement strand
GAAACCTCCTTCGGTGCTGGTAACACCGGGGGAGGTTTTTTTATTTGTTTGTGCAAATCAAAATTATGCTATACTTTAGCATAATTTTGATGTATAATGAACGTGAACGAATCTTTTCATTCATACACAGAAAGAAAGGTGCTATCATGTCAGAGCGTCAGAATGCCGTCGAACTTTATCTTGACGAAAAAGACTTCAAAATGAAGTTGAACGGTGTTGAAGTCCATCGCGTCAAAGGCTTCTCCATCCAGTGCGATGCGGGCCATCCCCTCGCAGATATGACGCTGAACATTTCGGTGGACAAACTGAAACTCGGTTAATGGAGTTTACTCCACACATCCAGCGCCTTGTCAATGCCGCGTTCGACAGCCGTTTCGCCGTACTCGATAGCCTTCGGAAACAGATCGCAGGCACCCATCATGTAAAGGTCGATATAGCCATCATCACGCAGTTCCGCAAGCGCCTCTCTCACGTCATCCCACGGGATCCCCGGCAATGCAGCCGACACATCTTCTGATGCAAAGTATTTTGCCTGAGACTTCGGCAAGGTTTTGCGGCGCTCCGTGTATGCACGATAAAGTTTCAGCAAGACCTTTTCGGTATCTTTTGTCATCCCGTATTTTCTCCTTCTGCGCCCTCGGTGTTCGCAGCACCGGGGGCTTTTTCTTTGTTAATTATCCTTATAAACGTCAAGGTGTTTTTCTGTTTTTGACAAATAGAGTCCCTCTTTGCCACGCCTGATATGGAATACAAAATAAGATGATTTCTTCCCTCGGTGTCTCCAGCATATCACCTCCGCTTTTCCGATTTCCCCATCTTGCTGATAGAAGATGTGCCCAAAAATCTCCTTTCCGCCGTTCATAGTAATCTCAAATTGCCTGTCACTGGAAAGCAGACAAAAAGACATCTTTAAAGGATATTTAGGCTTCTTTCCGGTAGGCGTGAGCGGCAGAATAACCAGCCTTGTATAATCATCCCGGCCAAGTTCAGAAGGAGAAAAACGGATGCCATTTTCCTCAATTTCAAACATCGGAATATCGGTATCATCCGTGTAGCCCTGACTTAGAAACGCATTCAGGCTAAGGATATCCCTTTTTGCAATTGAACGGTTTTTCCCGTCAATAAAAATAGAAATCCTGTTATTTTCCATTCCGAAGTCAAAGCCACGAACTTTTGAAAAATCATATCGAGTCTGGAAGGTCAGCTCCGGCATTTCAAGATTTATAATTCTTGATGGCTTCCGGTTATTCCATTTCTCAAGATACTGGTCGTGGTTAGGATTTGGAACTTGAGAGCACTTTGCACTGCTTTTCTCTTCAAGCGGTTCTTCGGCAGCTTCTTCTGCCATCTTTCCAATAACCTTTGTGGCTTTTTTCATCCAATTCAGAAATCCCATAGTATCATCCTTTATCGGAACACCTTCCGGCACTCCACAACCAATCCTGCAATCCGCACCGGCACCCTCTTCAGATCATAAATCTGTGGCTGATGCACCGGGTTAAAGCTCTTCGGGGTCAGGATCACGAGATCACCTTCCCGCCGAAAGTATTTTACAGTCGCTTCGTTGCCGTTGACCATCACCACAGCCAGCTGGCCGTTTTCCACTTCCGGCTGTTCACGTACAAGGATCTGGTCGCCTTCATCCATGCCGGCGGCATTCATGCTGTCCCCGCGAATGTTCAGCCAGAAATACTTTGCACCATCGGTCTGCCGGATGGAAATGTAATCCTCTATGTTTTCCTCGGCATACATTGGCATCCCTGCACGGACAGTGCCCAACAGAGGGGCAACGTTCTGGGCATTGTAAGGTGTGGCACCCGCCGGAAGTTCTTTATCGGCGCTACCCCCTGTCATAATAAAGCTTGGGGTGGTTTTTAGTGCCTTCGCGTAAGCTGCAATGCGGTCACGCCGCATATTAGCAATTTCACCGCTTTCCCAGCGGGAGACCGTTGCTTCTGATACGTCTACCAGCTCTGCGATTTCCTTTTGCGTTAACCCAAGAGCTTTTCGGCGGTCAGCTAAATAATTCCCCATGATCTGACGCTCCTTTCTGCCTTTATTATATCATTGTATTGCGTTTTTGCAATGTGTTTTTGCAATTTCCCAAAGAAAACTTGCATTTTCGTATTGACTTACGTATACGCAAGAGTTATACTGTTCTTGCACAAAGGAGGTGAGCAAATGTTCAACCGCGATTTATTCCGTGCCAAATGTATCGAGCATGGCATAAGAACTCAAGACGCCGCCCAGATTATGGGCATCAATCCAGCAACTCTGTCCCGTAAAATGGGTGGTCAGTCCGACTTCACCCGAAATGAGATTCAGTTGTTCCGGGCCGCACTGCATCTTACTCCGCAGGAGACCGATGCTATTTTTTTCGCGTAAACTTACGTTTACGCAATTTCAAGGGAGGTGAACCACATGGACAACAACAAAAAGCCCAGCGAACCTATGGAAGAGGAACGCCGGGCGCTGAAGGAGGTGAACACGATGAAGAATCCGTTAGCTGTTCAGATTCTGGCTCTGAGCATCCAGATCCTTGCACTGGTTGTCATTTTATTAAAGAAATAAACATGGATGCAGCAGCAATTAAAATCGCAATCAAATTGTAAAGCCGGTTGATTCGATCTTCTTTTGCCTGCTCACGGTCCTTTTCCTCCTGTTTTCGCTGACTCTCTTCAAACTGCTGTTACAGCTTTTTCAGATTTTCAGCGGTACTCAGTTGAGCCGACAACTGCATCGCGTGTTCTTGCGCCGCAGCGCGCGCAACTGTAGCCATCGCTTCATGGTCTCGCGCAACTGCATTAGCTGAGCATTTAACCACATCATTCAGTTCAGACATTATTCTCACCTCCCTTCCGCCCTCTATTCTACCGCAGAAGGGAGCCACCCACAAGGAGGTACATATTTACCATGAACGACATCATCTTATCCACCCAGAACGGCGAACCGGTAGCATCCAGCCGGGACGTTGCCAAGCGCTTCGGCAAGGAGCACCGCAATGTCATGCGCGACATTGAAAACCTCATGTCGGAGGGGGTGCTCAAAATTGAGCAGACCCCGCTGTTCTTCAAATCCGAGTACACCCACCCGCAGAACCACCAGAAGTACCCCATGTACCTGATGAACCGTGACGGCTTTTCCCTGCTGGCCATGGGCTTTACCGGCAAGGAAGCCGTGCAGTGGAAGCTCAAGTACATCGAGGCCTTCAACCAGATGGAAAAGCAGCTGGCCGCACAGCACAAAGAACAGCGGGCCGTGCAGGATGCCAACATCCAGAACGCCATCGACCGGGTGATCGAAGCCCGGAAGAAACTGGACGAGAACACCGCTTTTCTGGACGAGTGCCGCAAGAACCGCGAGGACAGCAAGGCCAAGTATATGCAGGTCAAGGCCCTGTGCGGCGAGTTCAAGGCCATTTACGGCCAGCATTGCGACACGGTGCGCACCATGGAGAACGTGGTGCGCGGCTCCCAGAGCTTCCTTACCAACGCCATTGACAGCCTGACCATCGTTGCCAAAGGCTACCCGTTCTACGCCGCCCTGATGGACAGCCTGCTGGATGGGCTGCCCGCCGAGAAGAAGGAGGAATAAAATGTTGAACACATCAACCATTCGCGGCACTTTCAAGCAGATCCCATACTGGAAGCTGCGGGGGCGGTTCCACAGCTGCGGCTACCGCGATCAGGAAGTGGCCGAGTACATCGGCATTGGCCGGGACACCATGAGCGGCAGGATGCAGGGGCACAACCCGTGGACAAGCACGGAGATCACTGCAATGTGCGAGCTGCTGGGTATCCGGCAGAATGAAATCGGGGAGTATTTCTTCCCGCGTGTCGAGAAAGGAGAATCTGCATGAAGATCAAATCCGGCGTATGGTACTGGCTGGCCGTGGCCAGCGGGGCCGTGGGCCTGCTGTACGGCATGGGGCTGGAGGGCAGCTTCCAGACCGGCGGCACCGTCTCGGACGGCGCGTTCATCACGGCCATGGTGTTGATCCTGCTGGCGGTGTTCTTTGCCCGGCTGGGCTTTGCCGCCCATGACCGGGAGCAGCAGGAACGCCGCAAGGTTCACCAGCAGCCCCGGAACACCGTAAAGAGCGGCAGGAAGGCAGGCTGAGCATGAGCGACTTCAAGACCTACACCCGTATCTGCGTGGACTGCGGCAAGGTGCTCTGCAATGTCGGACGCTCTGCCCAGCGCTGCCCCGAATGCGGCAAAAAGCACGCCAACGCTCAGAGCCTTGAATGGGATCGTCGGCGCAATGAAGAACTGCAGGCCCAGCGTCAGGGGCTTGCCGCCGAGCGCAGCAGCCTTGCCCTTCACGCCGAGGTCCGCGCCGCCGAAAAAGCCGGCCTGAGCTACGGCAAATACATGCTGCAGAAAATGCAGGCAAACAAGAAGCCCGCCGGTGCGCCAACACCGACGAGCCCAAAGGGTGATGGAATTTGAAAGCCCCATCACCCCGATGATATCACAAAATCGGAGGTTTTACAATGAAAGGAATTTTGATCGAACCGGGCAAAGAGCCGGTAGTCACCACCCTGCCGGACAGCCTGTGGGCCATTGAGAACCGGCTGGGCACCCGCTGTGAGATGATCGTACTGCCCCGCACCCCGGCGGTGCTGTTCGTGGGCCGGTACGATGGCCCCATCCAGCCCGCCAGCCTGATGAACCGGATGTACCGGGGCCGTCAGCTTTACGGACCCATCCTCTGCTACGGCTGGAAGGGCAACAACATCCAGCCCATAAGCAAGGATGTGCAGGCCGAGATGCTGGACCGCCTCAAGGACACGGAGGTGCGGGTATGATCATCAGCCAGAACAGCAACGATGTTTACTACGCCTATACCCGTGGGCGCTTCTGGCGCTGGGACGAATCCGCACGGGTCTGGAAGGAAAGCCATCTGCTGGCCCAGAAGTTCGGCAAAGCCAAGGCCGCTGAAAAACATCTGACCCCGGAAGCGTTTCTGACCAGCGACGAGTTCATCCCCATGGACGACTACGAGCTCCCGGAGCAGATGCTGACGGCCCTCAGGGAGGCCAAGCCCTGCAAGAACGCACCCATCGAACCGGTGGAAGAACACCCTACCCCATCCGCGCAGTGTTTGGATGCTGCCACTGCTGCGGAAAGCCAAACTGCGGTATTCCCGGCAGCGCCGGAGGGGTCAAGCCCTACGACGGAGACGGCAGATGCTGTCAGCGGCTCCGATGCTCCGGGCAATGCAACCAGAAAGAACGCTGCACCATCCGCTGGCTCCGGCAGCTCTTTGAGTAATCCCGCCGCGCCTACCTTTGACTTTGGTGCTGACGACCAGACAAACGCCCTGCTTTTGCAGGATGCGCAGACCTTTATCGTTAGCACTACCGCCCGTATCATGGCCGCGAAACACGCCCATGACCTGTGCGCTAACAACAAAAATGGCACATGGGGCAAATGGTGTGCAATCGTCGGCATCAGCCGGGATACCGGTGACCGCCTTGTAAATATTGCCGCACAGTGCGGCAATATCCAGATTGAGGGCAAGTCCATTCTGGACGTGCAGCCCCTGAAACTGCTGTATGCTGCGGCCAAGCCCAGCACCCCGGAGGTGGTCAAGCAAGCCGTTTTTACCGGTGACATCACTACTTATAAAGAGTATCAGGAGCTTATGGCCCAACTCAAAGCCGAAAAAGAGCGCGCCGACGCTGCCGAAGCCCATCTGGAAGCCGCCAACGCCGACATCAACGGGCTGGCCGAACGTGCCCAAAAGGCCGAAACCGAACGGGACAAGGCCCGTGCAGACCAGCTGAGCACCGCCAAGGACTGCAACCGGCTGGGGCTGAAGGCCTCACAGGAAAAAGACCGTGCCGACAAGGCCGAAGCCCGGGCCAAGAACGCTGAGGGCCAGCTTTCCGGCTCCCGGCAGGTGGCCGAAGCGGCAAAGCTCCGGGCGGATAAGCTGCAGGAAGAAAATGCGGCCCTGAAAAAACAGCCCATCGCCGCCGTGGTGGACGAGGAGGAAGTGGAACGCCGGGCAAACCAGCGGGCCCATGACATCGCCGAGGACTTAGCCGCCGAGATGACCGCCGACCTGCAGGCGCGGCTGGAACAGGCCTCTTCCGGCAGCGAACAGGATGCCCGCGATGCCTACGACAGCATCATTCTGGCCGGGCGCTCCATTACCAGTATCGTTCAGTCCGCCAAAATGCAGTTCCGCAAACTGCCGGACGACCAGCGGGAGACCGCAATCAACCAGTTCGTTCACACACTCGCATCCGCTCAAGGGGAGGTATCCAGATGTCTGTAAAGATCATGGCCTTAGAGGCCGAAAACGTCAAGCGTATTAAGGCCGTTGCACTCACGCCGTCGCCCACCGGGCTCACCCTCGTGGGCGGCAACAACAATCAGGGCAAGACCAGCGTGCTGGACGCGCTGGCGTGGGCCCTCGGCGGCGACCGCTTCCGCCCGGACGCTGCCCAGCGGGACGGGGCCGTGGCCCCCGCCCACCTCAAGGTCAGGCTTTCCAATGGCGTGGTGGTGGAGCGCAAGGGCAAGAACAGCACCCTGACCGTCACCGACCCCACCGGACGCCGCAGCGGCCAGCAGCTGCTCAACGCCTTCATCGAGCCGCTGGCGCTGGATCTGCCCCGCTTCATGGAAGCATCCGACAAGGAGAAAGCCGACATCCTACTGCGGATCATCGGCATCGGCACCGAACTCCACACCCGGGATCTTGAGATCAAGGCCCTGTACGACAAGCGCACCTTCACCGGCCAGCTGGCCGCGCAGAAAAAGCACTTTGCCGAGGAGCTGATCTCCTACCCGGACGCCCCGGAGGAACCGGTCAGCGCCTCCGACCTCATCCGCCAGCAGCAGGAAATTCTGGCCCGCAACGGCGAGAATCAGCGGCTGCGGGCACAGTACACAGAGCTTGAGCGTCAGGAGCAGCAGTGTGTGGCCGAACTGAAACGCACCCGTGAACGCATTGCCGAGCTGGAACAACAGTATCAGGAGCTCGACGCCAAGCACACCCGCCTGTTCAATCAGCGGAAAACCGCTCAAAAGACCGTCGCCCAGCTTCAGGACGAATCCACCGCCGAGCTGGAAGCCTCCATCCGGGGCATTGAAGAGATCAACCAGAAGGTGCGGGCCAATCTGGAAAAATCCCGGGCCGAGGACGAAGCCGCCCGGTATGCCGGCGATTACGACAAGCTCACCGAAGCCATCACCCGGAAGCGGGCCGACCGCATGGCCCTGCTGAACGGTGCTGACCTGCCCCTGCCGGAGCTGAGCGTGGAGGACGGCTCCCTTACCTATAAAGGCAAGCACTGGCGGGATATGTCCGGCAGCGACCAGCTGCGGGTGGCCGCGGCCATCGTCCGCCGCCTGAACCCGGACTGCGGTTTTGTGCTGCTGGACAAGCTGGAACAGATGGACATGACCACCCTGCAGGAGTTTTCCGCATGGCTGAAAGCAGAGCACCTGCAGGCCATTGCCACCCGGGTCTCCACCGGCAGCGAGTGCCAGATCATCATTGAGGACGGCATGGTGAAGGATGCCGAAACTTCCCTGCCGCCCGTCACCGAAAAGCCCCAGCAGAAAAGCTGGACGAAAGGAGCGTTTTAAATGAGTAAGTATGCAGTCACTGCCGGGGTGCAGGATTCCCCGGTCAAGACCGTGCTGTACGGCCCCGAGGGCATCGGCAAAAGCACCTTTGCCTCTCACTTTCCGAACCCCGTATTCATCGACACCGAGGGCGGCACCAAGCGGCTGAACGTCAAGCGCCTGCCCCAGCCCACCAGCTGGGCCATGCTGCTGGACGAGGTGGCCGAGGTGCGCAAGGGCAGCATCCCCTGCGGCACGCTGGTCATCGACACCGCCGACTGGGCCGAACGGCTGGCCATTGATGCCGTCTGTGCCAAGGCCAAGGTGGACGGGCTGGAGGACTTTGGCTACGGCAAAGGCTACACCTACCTGAAGGAGGAGTTCGGCAAGCTGCTGGACGCGCTGGAAGAGGTGCTGAACACCGGGCACAACGTTCTGATCCTTGCCCACGCGGCCATCACCAAGTTCGAGCAGCCGGACGCGGCGGGCAGCTACGACCGCTGGACCATGAAGACCACCAAGCAGGTGGAGCCGCTGATCCGGGAGTGGTGCGACATGCTGCTCTTCGTCAACTACCAGACCGTAGTGGAAAAGAGCGGCAGCGCCCCCAACGCAAAAAACAAGGTGACCGGCGGCCGCCGGGTCATGTACACCACCCATCACCCCTGCTGGGACGCCAAGAACCGCTTTGGCCTGCCGGACGAAATGCCCTTTGATTATGCCAGCATTGCCGCCTGCATCCCCGGCACCACACCTGCGCCCGCATCGCAGCCGGAACCGCAGCCGCGCCCCCAGCCGAAGCCCCAGAGTGCGCCGGAAGAGGACATCCTGCCCGCACCCGCCCCGCAGCCGGAACCGCCCGCCGAGACGGTGCCCAAAGCCCTGCTGGTGCCCGACCTGATCGCGTTGGGCGTGCCGGAAAAGCTGGCCCCGCTCATGAGCGCCAACAACGTCACCCCGGAGGAGCTGCAGGCTGTGGTGGGCAAGCGGGGCTATTTCCCCGAGGATATGCTCATCCGGGACTATCCGGCCGATTTCGTAGAGGGCTGTCTGGTGGCCGCATGGCCCCAGGTGCTCCAGATGGTGCTGGACAGCCGTGACCTGCCGTTTTGACCCTCTCACCGGGCCCGTCCGCCCTGCGGCGGCGCAGCCCCGGAGCTCCCCCGAAGGGGGAGCCAAGAATCAAGGAATTATTATAAAGGAGATATATTATGAACGACATGAATACCACCGACCGCGCCTTGGGCTGGGATGACGAATTTACCAACGAACAGCAGGAGTTCGTGCTCCTGCCCGAGGGCGATTATGCCTTTGAGGTCACCGGCATGGAACGTGCCCGCTTTGAGGGCAGCGCCAAGCTGCCGCCCTGCTCCATGGCAAAGCTGACCCTGAAGATCTTCGGCGGGGCCAAGGGCGACACCACCGTGACTCACCGCCTGTACCTGCACACCAAGACGCAGGGCCTGCTGGGGGCTTTCTTCGAGAGTATCGGCCAGTGCAAGCGCGGCGAGACCTTCCGCCCCCGCTGGAACGAAGTGGTGGGTGCCCGGGGCTGGTGCCGTCTGGGCATCCGGGAGTACACCAAGCAGAGCGGCCCCAACGCGGGCAAGACCGGCCAGAGCAACGAAGTCATCCGCTTTCTGCCGCCGCCCCAGCCTAAGGCCGCACCCGCGCAGGGCTGGACACAGGGGGCGTTCTGATGGGGCAGGAACTGAGACCCTACCAGCAGCAGGCCCGTGAACGCATCCACGCCGAGTGGGAGAACGGCCACACCCGCACCCTGCTGGTGCTGCCCACCGGCACCGGCAAGACCATCGTGTTTGCGTCCGTGGCCGCCGATCAGGTGCGGGCGGGACACCGGGTGCTTATTCTGGCCCACCGGGGCGAGCTGCTGGAACAGGCAGCGGACAAGCTGCAGCGCTCTACCGGCCTTGTCAGCGCGGTGGAAAAGGCAGACGCCACCTGCCTGAACACATGGTTCCGGGTGGTGGTGGGCAGCGTGCAGACCCTGCAGCGCACCGCCCGGCTGGAACGCTTCCCTCATGATTACTTTGGTACCATCATCATTGACGAGGCCCACCACGCCATCACCGACGGCTACCGCCGCATCCTCGACTACTTCGGCAGCGCCAAGGTGCTGGGCGTCACCGCCACTCCTGACCGGGGAGACATGCGCAATCTGGGCGAGGTGTTCGACAGTCTTGCCTTTGAGTACAAGCTGACCGATGCCATCAAAGAGGGCTATCTGTGCCGCATCATGGCCCAGACCATTCCGCTGAAGCTGGACATCACCGATGTTGGTTTTACCAGCGGCGATTACTCGCTTGGACAGCTGGGCACGGCGCTGGACCCGTACCTGACCCAGATCGCCGCCGAGATGGCCCAGCGCTGCAAGGGCCGCAAGACCGTGGTGTTCCTGCCCCTCATCAAGACCAGCCAGAAGTTCCGTGACCTGCTGAACGCCAAGGGCTTCCGTGCCGCCGAGGTCAACGGCCAGAGCACCGACCGCAAGGAAGTGCTGGCGGATTTCGATGCAGGCAAATACAACGTTCTGTGCAACTCCATGCTGCTCACCGAGGGCTGGGACTGCCCGTCTGTGGACTGCGTGGTGGTGCTGCGGCCCACCAAGGTGCGCAGCCTGTACAGCCAGATGGTGGGACGCGGCACCCGGCTCTCCCCGGGCAAGACCGACCTGCTGCTCCTCGACTTTTTGTGGATGACCGATAAGCACGAGCTCTGCCGCCCGGCGGATCTGGTCTGCGAGGACCGCGCCGTGGCCCGCCAGATGACCGAAAATCTGGCCGAGAGCGGCTGCCCGCAGGACATCGAGGAAGCCGCCGCCGAGGCCAGCGAGGACGTAGTGACCCAGCGGGAGGAAGCCCTTGCAAAGCAGCTGGAAGAACAGCGCCGCAAAAAGGCCAAGCTGGTGGACCCGCTGCAGTACGAGATGAGTATTCAGGCCGAGGACCTTGCCGGGTATGTGCCGGCCTTTGGCTGGGAAGCAGGCCCGCCCACCGAACAGCAGGCCGCCGCGCTGGAAAAGCTGGGCATCCTGCCGGACGCGGTGGAGTCGGCAGGCAAGGCCAGCCTTTTGCTGGACCGGCTGCACAAGCGCCGGGACGAAGGCCTCACCACCCCAAAGCAGATCCGCTGTCTGGAAAAATACGGCTTCCAGCACGTGGGCAGGTGGAGCTTTGAGCAGGCCAAACACATGATCGACCGCATTGCGGCGGGCGGCTGGCGGGGTGTACCCAAGGGCGTTACGCCCAGCACCTACACGCCGCCCGCAGAACCGGCCTTTCCGGATAGCAGCTTTGGATGGTGATGCGAATGGAACATGAAAATGAACTCAAAGAAGCATTGGCCTTCATCTCCCCGGCCTCCCTGACCTATGAGGAATGGACGATGGTGGGCATGGCCCTGAAGGATTCCGGCCTGCCCGTTACCCTCTGGGAACAGTGGAGCGCCCGGGACGCGGGCCGCTATCACAAGGGCGAGTGCGCCAAAAAGTGGGAAAGCTTTCACGGCGGCGGGGCCAGCCCCGTCACCGCAAGCAGCATCTTCCAGCTGGCCTACAGCCACGGATGGAGCGGCCCGGCGGGCCATGCGCTGGACTGGGGCGACGAGCTCTCTGCCGGGCCCGGTGCCCAGACCGAGGGCCGCGTGGTAGATCCCCGGTGGGTGGAAGCCCATGAGCTGGCCCTGCCCGAAGAGTGGCACCCCGCCGACCAGCTCAAGCGCTACCTGCAAGCCCTGTTTGAGCCGGATGAATATGTGGCCTATGTGACCGAAAGCTTTATGGCCGCCGACCGCCGCCGCCCTGCAAAAGGCAGCTGGACCCGCACCGCAGGGCAGCTCATCACCGAGCTGGATGCCTGCGGCGGTGACCTCGGCAAGGTGGTGGGCGACTGTGATCCTGAAGTAGGTGCATGGATCTGCTTCAACCCTGTGGACGGCACTGGACGCAAGGATGCCAATATTACTGCCTACCGCTATGCCCTCGTGGAGTGCGACAACATGGAGCTGGGCAAGCAGCAGGCCATCATCAAGCAGCTGGAACTGCCCTGTGCGGCGCTGGTCTACTCTGGCGGCAAGAGCGTCCACGCCATCGTGAAGGTGGATGCCCCGGACTACGCCGAGTACCGCAGGCGTGTGGATTATCTCTATTCCGCCTGCCAGAAAAACGGCCTGACCATCGACCAGCAGAACCGCAATCCTTCCCGCCTTTCCCGGATGCCCGGCATCCTGCGCGGTGACAAACGGCAGGTGCTGCTGGAAACGAACATCGGGAAATCCTGCTGGGATGAGTGGTGCGACTGGCTGGAAGCGGAGACCGACGAGCTGCCCGAGACCGAGAGTCTGGCCGACGACTGGGAGAGCCTGCCCCCGCTGGCCGATGCCCTCATCACCGGGGTGCTGCGCAAGGGCCACAAGATGCTGCTGGCAGGCCCCAGCAAGGCGGGCAAGAGCTTTGCCCTCATCGAGCTGTGCATCGCCATCGCCGAAGGCAGGCCGTGGCTGGGCCGGTTCTCCTGCGCACAGGGCAAGGTGCTGTACATCAATCTGGAGCTGGACCGGGCCTCCTGCCTGCACCGCTTCAAGGACGTGTACACTGCCCTCGGCCTGCCTCCGCAGAACCTGCGGAACATCGACATCTGGAATCTGCGCGGCGCGTCCGTGCCCATGGACAAGCTGGCCCCAAAGCTCATCCGCCGGGCCCAGAAAAAAGGCTACACCGCCGTGATCCTCGACCCCATTTATAAGGTCATCACCGGCGATGAGAACTCTGCCGACCAGATGGCAAAGTTCTGCAACCAGTTCGACCTTGTGTGCCGTGCGCTGGACTGTGCCGTGATCTACTGCCACCACCACTCAAAAGGTGCGCAGGGCGGCAAGCGCAGCATGGACCGTGCATCCGGCTCCGGCGTGTTCGCCCGCGACCCGGATGCCATGCTGGACATGACCGAGCTCACCCCCACCGATGCCATCCGGGAACAGCTCCACAACAAAGCCGCCTGCCGGGTCATCAAGGCCATGCTGGACAAACGCGGCCATGCCGATGCCTACGGCCCGGACGATATCCTGAGCCGCAGCCGGATGCTGGCCATTGCCAAAGAACACCTTGGCCTTGCCGACCTGCGGGCCATTGATGCCGAAGTGGCCGCCGCCCAGAAGCAGGCCGACGGCATGACCGCATGGCGCATCGAGGGCACCCTGCGCGAGTTTGCCCGCTTCGACCCGGTGAACCTCTGGTTCGACTACCCCGTGCACAAGCCGGACACCGGCCTTCTGGAAGACCTGCAGCCGGACAGCGATTTCAAAACGCTGGGCAGCCGCGGTGCATCCAAGCGCTGGGGCGATAAAGGCAAGGTGACCAAGGACAAAAAGGCCGAACTGGACACCGCCTTTGAAGCCTGCATGATGGATGGCGAAGTTACCGTCTATGCGCTGGCTGAATACATGGATCTGAAGCCCCGCACCATCAAGACGCGGCTGAAAGATGACGGACGTTTCTGGATCGATGGCGAGAAAGTGGGACGCAAGGAACCCGGCAGCGCAGGTTAAACATTTTGTAATAGTTTCAATTACAGCTTGTTGTAAAAATGCAGAAATAGCCGCTATTTTGCACGACACGAAAAACTGCAATTTTGCAGTTATAGCCGCTATGACTGCAGATTTTGCAGTGCAAAATAGCCTATATATAATAGCTAAAACTGCAACTGCAATTGTGATGGGGTCTCCCGAAGGATGGGGCGACCACAGCCCCCATCCATTCGGGGAACCCTCCCCATCACGTTGGCGCTAAAACCTGAAAAAAAGAAAAACGAGGTGAACCCCATGTACATGCAATTCTTTCTCCCCATGCAGCCGCCCACCACCACCCACAATGCAAAACAGCTGCACGCCTACATGAAGGGCGGGCAGCCGCACGCGGTGCTCCACGACAGCCCGGAACTGAAACAGACCCGTGCCAAGCTCCACGCCCATCTGGCACCCCACGCGCCGGAAAAGCCCATCCCCGCAGGCCGTCCGGTGCGTCTGCTGGTCAAGTGGTGCTTCCCTGCCGAGGGCCGCAAAAGCGGCAGCTGGCGCACCGCAAAGCCGGACACCGACAATCTGGAAAAGGCCCTCAAGGACGAAATGACCCGCCTGCACTTCTGGGCCGATGACGCGCAGGTGTGCAGCGAGATCGTGGAAAAATTCTGGTCGGACCCCTGCGGCGTGTTCGTCCGGGTGGAGGAACTGTAAATGACCTACGAAGAGAAAAAGGCATGGCTCTGGCGGTACCGGACAGCCAAGCGGTTCGAGCTGCTCAAACTGGACGAGCTGGCCACGCTGCAGACCGACGCCACCCACACCACCCAGCGCTTTTCCTCTGTGCCGGGCGGCAACGGCGACGGACAGGCTCTGCCCCGCAGTGTGGAGCGCATCGACGAGGCCCGCCGGGCCGCTGAGGCGCAGTCTGCCGTGTGCGACGCCATCCGGGCCGAGATCATGGAGGTGTTCCGCCCGCTGGACGATGAGGTGGATTTTATGATCCTGTTCCGGCGGTACATCCTGCTGGAGGACTGGCCGGACATCGCGGTCAACGTCCGCATTTCCCGCAGTCAGATGTTCCAGCGCCACAGCGCGGCCATCAAAAGACTGGATATCAAAAGTCCGGACTGAACCGGAGCGAACCGGACTTGATAATACTGTCAACCCCTGCTAAAATTTAAAATGCCGAAGCCCGCAGGAATGAAGGGAGTAGACCTTTCCTGCGGGCTTTGTGCTGCCCGGCTGACACAGAGAATCACCTTTCCCGACCAACAGCCTGAATGCATCAGCCGGGTTTCTTTGTTATATCCCGCCGTTCGGATTTTCCGGGCGGCTTTTTGATTTTACGGCAAGAGAGGTGGTGACGTGGCCAACGAAGAAAATCTCATCCCGTTCAACGAACGAACGGAGAGCGAACGGAGGCAGATCGCCCAGAAGGGCGGCATTGCATCCGGTGCGGCCCGCCGCCGCAAGCGCAGCATGAAAGAAGCCGCCGACTACTATCTCAGCCTGCCGGAGACCGACCGCCGCCGGGTGAATGCCCTGCTGCGGGATGCGGTGGACAATGAGGACATCGACAATCAGATGTCAGTGGTCATGGGCATTACTGAAGCCGCCAAGCGCGGTGATGCCCGGGCGGCAGGCGTACTGCTGAAGATGCTGGGCGAGGAGACCGTGCAGGAGGACCCCGCCGCCGATGCACTGGAAGCTGCCCGCAAGCTGCTGGGAGGTGTGGACAGTGCCATTGACTGAGTTTCAGCAGGAGTTCCTTCGCAATTGCTCCCACCGCTGGAACATCAAGACCGGGGCCACCCGCTCCGGCAAGACCTATCTGGACTGTGCTGTTACCATCCCCAAGCGCATCTGCGCGGCCCGGGACGAGGGCCTTTGCGTCATGCTGGGCAACACCCTCGGCACGCTGGAACGCAACGTGCTGGAGCCCATGCGGGCCCTCTGGGGCCCGGAGCTTGTGGGCGTGGTGCGCACCTCGGCGTCCGGCAACATCGTGCAGCTGTTCGGCCGCAAGGTGTACGTGCTGGGTGCCGACAACAAAAAGCACATTGCCCGCATTCAGGGCGCGGCCTTTGAGTACGCCTATGGGGACGAGATCACCACATGGGACGAAGGTGTATTTCAGATGCTGAAAAGCCGTCTGTCCTGTCCGCACAGCCATTTTGACGGCACCTGCAACCCGGATAATCCTCAGCACTGGTTCAAGCAGTTTCTGGACAGCGACGCGGACATCTACTGTCAGGCCTACACCATCGACGACAACCCCACTCTGCCGCCGGAGTTCGTGGCTCAGCTGAAAAAGGAGTACGCGGGCACGGTCTACTATAACCGCTTCATCCTCGGCCAGTGGGCCGCAGCGGGCGGCATCATCTACCGGCCCTTTGCGGACAGCATTGCCGCCGGGGATGGGCGTTTCCTCTGGCCCGCAGCCAACCCCTGCCGCCCGTGGCGCATCCACATCGGGGTGGACTTTGGCGGCAATGGCTCCCGGCACGCATTCGTGGCCACCGGCATCCTGCCCTACTACGCGGGGGTCGTGGGTCTGGCATCCGCCTGCATCGACCCGAAGGATCAGGACGCTGACTACCTTGCCGCGCAGCTGATCGATTTCTGCACCGCCGTGTTTGCGCGGTACGGCGAGATCCACTATCTTTTCTGCGACAGCGCCGAACAGACGCTGATCAACCACATCCGCACCCGGCTGCGTGCCTCCCGCCTGAGCTGGCTGGCCGACCGGGTCAACAACTCCGCCAAGATCCAGATCATCGACCGCATCCGCCTGACGTCCATCCTGATGGGCGGCGGGCGCTTTTGGTATATGCCGGAAGCTGCCACCCTGCGGGACGCCCTTGCCAGCGCCCTGTGGAGCCAGAAGCACCCCGGCGTGGATGAACGTCTGGACGACGGCACCACCGACATTGACACCCTCGATGCCTTCGAGTACACCATCGAACGCGATTACAGGAGACTGACTGCAAGATGAACGTTGCCGCTTTTATTGAATACCTGAACAAAACCAAGCGCCTGCAGATCGACGCCTCCTATTATGCCAAAATTGAAAAATGGCGGCAGTGGTGGCAGGGCTATGTACCCAGCGTGCATAATATCAAGATCACGCGGGAGGACGGCGAACACAAGCGCCGCCGGGCGTCCCTGCGGATGCCCAAGCGCGTGTGCGAGGACTGGGCAAATCTGCTGCTCAACGACAAGACCACCTTCCAGATCGGCGACGCAGCCACTGCCGCCTACCTGCTGGGCAGCGATGAACAGCAGACCGGCGGTCTTTTGCGGCAACTGCATTTCTGGGAGAACGCCAACAAGCTGGTGGAGAAAGCCTACTGGTCCGGCACCGGCGCTTTCGTGCTGAGCGTGGAGGGCATCAAGGGCACAGACGGCCAGCTGGAAGCAGACCCGGATGCCCGCATCGTACTGGACTACGACCCGGCATCCTGCATCCTGCCCATCAGCGTGGAGCGCGGCATCGTGACCGAAGCCGCATTTGTATCGGAATGTCTGATAGACGGCAGGCCCTGCGCCTATCTGCAGACCCACACGGTCAGGGACGGCGGGTACACCATCACCAACGAATGGTTTGAGATCGGTCAGGGTCAGGACGGTGCACCGGTGTTCACGCCGCGCAAAGCGCCTGTAGGTACGGTGACTGAATTGCAGCCGGAGGGCTCCCCGCCGTGGTTCAGCCTGTTTTCCCCTGCCGCCGAGAAGAACATCGACGGCGGTACGGGTCTGGGCATGGCCGTGTTCGCGGAAGCTCTGGACGCCGCGCAGGGCGTAGACCTTGCCTTTGACAATTACCGGCAGGACCTTTACCTTGGCGGCAAGAAGATCTTCTACGACCGCAGCCTGTGCAAGGTGGTGATCGGTGCCGATGGCCAGCCGCATTACATCCCGCCCGACGACATGAGCGCACAGCAGTTCTTCTCGCTGCCCGGCAAGGAAGCCAGTCTGGATGCCGCGCCGGAGTGGCACGAGTACAACCCGGATCTGCGCACCGAGGACAACCACCGGGCCGTGCAGGATATGCTGGATCTGTTCAGCTTCAAGTGCGGTCTGGGCTGTCACCGGTACAGTTTTGAGCTGGGCAAGGTGGCCACCGCCACCGAGTACACCGGCAGCCGGCAAGACCTTGTGCAGAGTGCCAACAAGAACCAGATCCCCATTGAAACGGCGCTGATCGGCATTCTGCGGGCCATCCTGTGGGCCGCAAAGAACCTGCTGGGCGCACCGGTAGACCCGGAGACCAGCATTTCCGTCAACTGGGACGACAGTTACATCGTCAGTGAGCAGGAACGCACAAACCAGCTGCGGGAGGACGCCATTGCGGGCCTTGTGCCCCGCTGCCGCTACCTCGCCGCCCGGTACGGCCTGAGCGAAAAGGAAGCCCACGCATGGGCCGAGGAAGCCAAAGCGGACAGCCACACTGACGAAGCCCTCACCTTCGGGGGTGCCTGATGCTGCCGCCGTCTTATCTCGACCAGATGCCGGACGCCTTTGTGCAGCTCTGGCAGCAAGTCGAGGACGAGATCTTACAGGACGTTGCTCGGCGCATCGGCAAGATGGACGCCGTGACCCCCACCGCCAACTGGCAGCTGTGGCGCTACCAGCAGACCGAGGCGCTGCGCAACGACGTGGTGAAGCTGCTGGCGAAGTACACCGGCAAGAGCGAGGCCGCCATCCGCAGGCTGCTTTTGCAGGCCGCCACCGAAGCCATGGAGCGGGAGGACACCATCTATTACCACTACGGCAAAGAGCCGCAGCCCTTTGAAGAAAGTGCAGCCCTCAACAACCTGCTGGACGCCGGTGCGCGGCAGACCTGCGGCACATGGCAGAACCTCACCGCCACCACGGCAAACACCGTCACAGGGGCCTTTGAGCGCACGCTGGACGCTGCATGGCTCAAAGTGAGCACCGGTGCCTTCGACTACAAAACCGCCGTCAAACAGGCTGTGGACAGCCTTGCAGACGACATGCCCATGGTCACATATCCCAGCGGCCACAAGGACAGCATCGAGGTGGCCGCCCGCCGTGCCGTGCTCACCGGTGTGAACCAGACTTGCGGCAAGCTTCAAGAAGCCCGCATGGACGAGATGGGCTGCGAATTTGTGGAGACGACCGCCCACGGCGGTGCACGTCCTTCCCATGCCGCGTGGCAAGGCAGGCGCTTCCACCGGGGCGGTGCGGTGGACTACAAGGGTAAACACTACCCGGATTTTGAAGCCGCCACCGGCTACGGCACCGGCGCAGGCCTTTGCGGCTGGAACTGCCGCCACACCTTTTTCGCGGTGTTCCCGGAGCTGGGCGACCCGCCCCAATGGACACAGGAACAGCTGCGGGAGCTGAACGCCCGGAACATCGAGTGGAACGGCAAAAAGTACACCGCCTACGAGATATCCCAGATGCAGCGTGCCCGGGAGCGGAACGTCCGCCGCTGGAAAAAGCGGTATCTGGCCGAGGACGCCGCCGGGCTGGACCCCACCGACGCCGCTGTGCGCCTGAAAGCGGCCCGCCAGAGCCTTGCAGAGTTTGCACAGGCCACCGGTGGCCGTGTGGACAGCGCCCGCACCAGCGTGCCAAAGTTTGGCCGGAGCGAGGGCAGCAGGGCGAATTGGGCGGCGAAGGACTATGAAA
>ERZ1673744.1677-NODE-1677-length-18877-cov-4.818351_pt1 | contig 18877 bp, 6 predicted proteins | sample MGYA00580207_ERZ1673744 | MGnify/ENA primary metagenome ERZ1673744 (study PRJEB41218, sample SAMN15661751) | gut metagenome | host: Homo sapiens | place: Canada: London | collected 2015-08-20/2019-03-30 | study: EMG produced TPA metagenomics assembly of... | reverse complement strand
CCACCGGCACGCCCTTAGCGTTGAGCTTGCCCAGATACGCGGGTGCATTGCCTTGTTTGGCCAGCGAATACAGCATGCGGGAGTTGGCGTACAGGCCGGAGTTGTAGACGCTCATCACAGCGGTCAGGCACACGAAGTTGAGGATGCCGGCGGCCGCGTGGATGCCCACGGAATCGAAGATTTGCACGAACGGGCTGGGAACATCGTCTCCGCCGATGGTGTTCCACGGTATGACGGCCATGATTACGCCGAGCGCGCCAATGTAGAACACGAGAATTCGCCAGATAATGTCATTGGTGGCGCGGGGAATCGTACGACGAGGGTCCTCGGTTTCGCCGGCGGTGATGCCGATGAGCTCGGTGCCGCCGAAGCTGAACATCACCACAACCAGTGCCATCAGCAGGCCGGTCCAGGAACCGTCGGAATTCTGCCCCATCAGGCCGTTCGGGAAGAAGCCGTTACCCACGGTGAACCAGTTCGCGAAGCTTGCGCGCACGCCGGATGCGGTGGGCAGGACAAAGATGATGACGGCCAGGCCGCCGATAATCATGGCGATCACGGCCACAATCTTGATGATGGCGAACCAGAACTCGAACTCACCGAATTTAGAGACGCCCAGCAGGTTGGCGGCGCAGATGATCACCAAGAACACGGCCGCCGACACCCATGTCGGAATCGCCGGGAACCAGTAGTTCACAAACGAACCCACCACTGATAGCTCCACCATCGAGACGAGGATGTAGTTGAACCAGTAGTTCCAGCCGGAAATAAAGCCGGCGCGCTTGGACCAGTAGCGGGTGGCATAGTAGCTGAACGCGCCCGCCTTCGGATCCTCAACGGACATTTCAGACAGTGCACGCACAATCGCGAAAATCGCGAGGCCGCCAACCAAGTAGGCGAGCAGAATCGAGGGTCCGGCCAGCGCGATGGATTCACTGGAACCATAGAACAGGCCGGTTCCGATGGCGCCGCCCAGTGCAATCAGCTGGATATGACGGTTCTTCAGTGACTTGCGCAGCGTGGCCGGCACCGGCACGTCGTCGGTTTCGCGCGGCTTCTTAGGCGCATCAGCAGTACTCATTGTGCCCTTCTCTCACATTTCTTGGGTTTTGGCGCACGCGGGGCTTGCCGCGATGCGCAACGTTCGTTATTCTATGCCGCCGTATCGTCTCAGAAATGGTCAATCGTCTATTTGTGCGCTATCGCAAGCGCGGGCGTGGGCGCGGCCGGTGAGCAGGCGAAGCTATAGCGAGCGATGCTTATGAAACCGCACGCTTCACTGAGTTCACTGAATTCACCGTGTTCACTGCGTGGCAGGCATACACATGGTGAAGATGGTGTGGGACACCGATTCGGGAGAGGCCGCGAGATCGGTGGCGAGCCAATATTGCAAAAGCCCAATGCTGCCGGACACGGCGAATCGCATACGCATCTGCGCCTCGGCTGGGTAACCCGCCGAAGATTGCAACTGTTCGCCTACGCCGCGCTGGCTGTAAATCAATCCCAGCAGCTGCTGCTGGAAGCCGATATCCGCTTTCGGGCTCATCAATACCTGCAGATGCTTGCGATTGTCGGCAATGTACTGGCAGATGCGCTCAATAACATGCTCGATGCCGGCAGAATCTGGCTGGGCGAGTAGCTGTTCGAGTGCGGTGGTGACCCAGGCCATGGTTTCGTCTTCAATGTCGTGCAGCAGTTCCTCGATGCTCGCATAATGCGCGTAAAACGTGGAACGATTCACATCGGCCCGCTCGCACAACGCTTTAACGGTGATGGAGCCGAGCGGCTGATTGCGCAGCAACTCGATAAGCGCGTCCTGCATGGCACGTCTCGTGTAGCGGGTGCGGCGGCTTTCCGTCAATTCTTTGGCCATGGCCTTCTCCCCAAATTCCGACAACCCACAATCCAACTGTTGGTTGCAGAACCGACACAGTGTTGTTTTACTTGAGTATAGCAGGAAGTTTTGGCGGGGCCTATGGGGCTAGGTGGCTGCCACGAGCGCGTTGGAGGTGTGCGATGGCGTATATCGAATTCGACCATGTGGTCAAGGAATATCCTTCTGGCAGCAGTGTGATTCGCGCGCTCGACGAGGCCAGCTTCACCGCCGAACAAGGCGAATTAAGCGTGATTCTGGGGCAGTCCGGTGCCGGCAAAACCACGGCATTGAACATTCTGGGCGGCATGGATACCGCCACAACCGGCCGCGTAGTGGTCGGCGGACGCGATATTACGGGTCTGCGGAAAAAGGAACTGGTGACCTACCGGCGCAACGATATCGGCTTCGTCTTCCAGTTCTACAATCTGGTGCCTAACCTTACCGCGCTCGAAAACGTGGAGCTCGCCTCGCAAATCTGCCCTGACCATTTCGATCCAGGGGAAACGCTGCGCAAAGTCGGACTGGGGGAGAGGATGGACAACTTCCCCGCACAACTGTCCGGCGGCGAACAACAGCGTGTATCCATCGCCCGCGCGATTGCCAAAAAGCCGAAGCTGTTGTTGTGCGATGAGCCGACCGGTGCGCTCGATTACGAGACCGGCAAGGAAGTGCTGCAGTTGCTGCAGGATATTTGCCAAACACAAGGCATGACCGTAATGATCATCACGCATAATTCCGCGCTTGCACCGATGGCTCACAAAGTGATTCGCTTCCGCTCCGGCAAGGTGACCAGCGAGGAGGTCAACGCAACGCCGCGGCCCATCGCCGATATCGAATGGTAGGTGATTGGCGATGCTCACTGCAAGACACTCTGTGAAACGTCCCGTGAAACAAGCGAGGCGATCCGTGAAACAGTCTGTGAAACGGCCGAACCTCGACGATAACGGCGGTCGAGGAGCGGGCGTTTCTGCGGTATTTGCCAAAGACACGTTGCGGTGCTGGCTGCGCAGCTGGAAGCGGTTCGTCTCGATCGCCGTCATTACGCTGCTTGGCGTGGCTGTGCTGACCGGTATCTACGCCGGATGCCGCGATGCTTTTCTGGCGGCTGGTCGTTTTTACGATCAGCAGGGACTGCATGACCTGCAGGTGCTATCCACATACGGCCTGACCGATGATGATGCGGCGGCACTGCGCCGAATCGACGGTGTGCAAACCGTGCAGCCCGAACGTTCTCAGACGGTGACCACGTTGGTGGACGGCACCAAGAAAACCGTGACCATGCAGGAAATCGGTACCGAAGGGCTTGATCAGCCGTACCTGCAACAAGGCAAACTGCCGAACAAGGCCGGCGAAGTGGCGGTGACTCAGCGGTTCCTGAACGATAGCGGACTCAAGATTGGCGGCACCATTACTGTAACGCCACAAGACACCTCTTCATCCGTCATATCGGTAGCTGCCACGGAGACTGACGATTCCAAAAATGACGATTCCAGAAATGACGATTCCAATAATGCCGATACGGTAGGTGTCGCCGCCAATGCCTCGGCATCCGATGCGAAGTCCGACGCCAATACGGACGCCGACGCCGAGCAATCCCCGCAGTTCCCCACGAAACTCACCATCACCGGCGTCGTACTTGACCCGCGCGACCTCAACAATCCAGACGGCTATTCGGGCATGACCTCCTTCCGGTCCACCTCATCCGAGGACTATACGTTCTTTGCACCCAGCGACGGCGTGACCGGCAATATATACACTGCGATATCGGTTGCCGTCACTGGTGCGTCCGATTTTGACACGTTTTCCGATGCCTACGATGAAGCCGTCAAAACCGTGGCCGACCGTATCGAACATCAGATACAGACCACACGCCAGAAAGCCCGTCGTCAACAGATCGTCTCCAGCGCGCAGCGCAAACTGGACGATGCCAAAGACGAGGCCAACGAGCAGCTGGACGAAGCCCAGAAGCAGATCGACGACAACTGGGCCGAGCTGGAAGCCAACAAAACGACATTGCAAGATAGCCGTACCGAATTGGAGAACAACAGGACAACCATTACCGATGGCGAACGGCAGCTCGCCGATGGGCGCGCGCAGATTGCATCGGCCCGTCAACAGATCGCGCAAGGTCGCCAGCAGATAGCCGAAGCGCGCACCCAGCTCGAATCAGGCAAAACGCAGCTCACCTCGGCTCGCAAACAGCTCGATGCGGCGCAAACGGAACTGACCGCCAATCGCACGAAAATCGAACAGGGCATTACCCAAATCGACCAAGGCATGGCGCAAATTGATCAGATGCTGCCCCTGATTCAACAGGCCAACAATCTACTGGCGCAACTTGACCCGAATATCGACCTCAACTCACCCACATGGCAGGCCATCAAGCAACTGCTCGCGCGCCTTGGCATTGCCGTGCCTGAAGTGCCGTCAATCAGCGATCTGCGGCAACAGCTGACCGCCAAGCAAACGGAACTGCAAACGCAGCGAGACAGTCTGGCCCAGCAGAAAGCCGATTTGCAGCGCACATTAAACGAAACCATTGCCCCCGCACAATCCACCTTGGACCAGCAGAACGCGCAACTGACCGCCAAGGAACAGGAAGCGGCTGCAGGAGAGGCACAGCTCAATACCAAATCCGCGGAACTCGAAGCGAATGCCGCAACCCTCGAAACCCAGTCGGCGCAACTTGAAGCGCAGGCCGCCCAACTGGCCAGCGGCAAGCAGCAGCTTGAAGAAGGCGAGCGGCAGCTGAAAGAAGGCGAACAACAGCTCGCGGACGGCAAGGCGAAACTGGATGATGCGCAGTCTGCACTCGATGCGAAGCGAAGCGAAGCGGAAAGCGAATTCGCCAAGCAGCAACGGCGCATCGACGATGTGGCCAACGCACGTTGGTATGTGCAGACGCGCGCTTCGATCGACGGATTCAGCTCGCTCAAATCAGATGTCAGTTCCATCGAATCCATCGGCCGCGCATTCCCGATTGTGTTCCTGCTGGTCGCCGTGCTCATGAGCCTGACCACCATGACCCGCATGGTCGAGGAAGATCGCGGACTTATCGGTACCTACCTTGGACTCGGCTATGGCGGACTCGCCGTGTCCAGCCGGTATCTGCTGTTCGCGTTGCTCGCCTGCTTGGTCGGCGGCGGCATCGGTCTGCTGGTCGGATTCCTCGGCATCCCGGCATTCCTGATGGTGGTGATTGAGGGACTGTATATATTGCCCGGTGTGCGACTTGAATACGACTGGCTGTACGGCTCGGCCGGCATCGTGCTGTTCGTGGTCGGTGTGGGCGTGGTCACCGCGCTCGCCTGCCGCGAGGAGATACGGCACACGCCCGCCGCGCTGATGCGCCCGAAGGCGCCGAAGGCGGGCGCTCGCATATTGTTGGAGCGGATTCGCCCGGTATGGAGCCGGCTGAACTTCCTCGGCAAAGTCACTGCGCGCAATATCTTCCGATTCAAGTCGCGTTTGATTATGACCGTGGGCGGCGTGGCTGGTTGCACAGCGCTGATTATCTGCGGATTTGCGATTAACGACACCGTCGACACGACTGGCGTCAAGCAATATGAGCAGATCTACCAGTATGACTTGATGGTGGTGGCCAATGACGATGACGCCGCCGCGATGCGCAAGCAGGTGGCACAAGATGGCCGGGCCACCGAAACGCTGAATCTGCGCGTGGATAGCGGCGAGATGAGCAATGCGGCGCAGGAAAGCGAAACCGTGCAGCTGATGACGGTGCCCAACAATTCGTTGAACAAACTGAACGACATGGTCACGCTGGAAGAGGCCGGTGACGATGGGTGGTTCGAGCTGCCCAATATCTTCGGCAAAGCGGGTGGCGGCACTGTAGCGCTGGACGATAGTGGTGTGATTGTGGCGAAGTCCGCAGCCAATTCGTTGGATATTCATGCGGGCGACACCGTCACGTTGAGCAATGGCGGCAGCGGGCGGGCCAAGGTGAAGGTTGCGGCGGTGACGCGCAACCTCATCGGCTCTGATGTGTACATCAGTGAGCGACTGTACGACCAGAAGTTTGCGGCCGACGGTGTGACGTCTTCGGCTTCGGGAGATGGCACTGCCTCGACCTTGACGTGGAACGCGATGCTCGCCAAGCTGAAAGGTTCCGAGACCGAACAGGCCGAATATGCGGATCGGTTGGGCGAGGAATCGTCGGTGCTCAAGGCCGTGAGCTGTGCGCATCTGGCCGCCACGTTTAAGTTCGATTTGATGGGTGCCGTGGTGGCGCTGATTGTGGGGCTCGCCGGCGGCCTGGCGCTGGTGGTGCTGTTTACGTTGGCCAATACGAACGTGTCCGAACGCATCCGCGAGATGGCCACACTGAAGGTGCTGGGCTTCTATGACCGCGAGGTGCACAACTACGTGAACCGCGAGATGATGATATTGACCGGTATGGGTGTGGTGGTTGGTCTGCCGCTTGGCAGGTGGATAGGCGGATTACTGACTGCTGCGTTGAATATGCCGTCGCTGTATTTCGAAGTGGAAGTGCACTGGTACAGCTATGCGATTGCCGTGGTGGCGACGCTGGCGTTCGCGCTGCTGGTGCAGCTGTTCACCAACCCAGTGCTCGATCGCGTAGACCCGGTCAGCTCGCTCAAGTCCGTGGAATAGAGGTAGAAGTTCAATTTGGTGTTGATGAATTGAACTTTTTGGCGGAATATTTACAGTATCATCGCATGTATTCTTGAGCTGAGCGGTTTTCGTGACATATTTCGGTGATACAGTTTGAACTTGTTTTGAACGAGTATCGCGTCTGGTGCGTAACAATCGGGCGGCAGAGAAGAGAAATGAAATCAGTATGGCCGATACGAATGTGAATGGTGGTACACAGCAGGCTACGGGCAAACTCAAGTCTGTCGAAAGCCTGGACCAGACCAACGAGATGGAGCGTGGCCTGAGCAATCGCCACGTACAGTTCATCGCCATTGGCGGCACCATCGGCACCGGCCTGTTCCTGGGCTCGGGCAAGTCAATCTCGCTAACCGGCCCCTCGATCATCTTCGTGTACATTCTGGTCGGTGTCATCATGTTCTTCCTGATGCGCGCCATCGGCGAAATGATGTACCGTGACCCCAGCCAGCACACCTTCATCAATTTCATCACCCGTTACCTTGGCAACGGGTGGGGGCATTTCGCCGGCTGGACGTATTGGGCCGCGCTCGTGCTGCTGGGCATGACCGAGATCACGGCCGTCTCCACGTACTTCATCACCTTCTTCGACACGTTCGGCATCGACCTGACCCATTGGAAATGGCTGATCGAGCTGTGTTTCCTGGTGTCGCTGGTCTCCATCAACCTGATTGCCGTCAAGGTGTTCGGCGAGGTGGAATTCTGGTTCTCGATGATCAAGATCACGCTGATTTGCGCGATGATCGCCACCGCCGTGGTCATGATCGTGATCGGCTACCATTACCCAGCCGTGCAGATTCACGGCGTGGACCACGTGAGCCCGGCCGGCCACGCCGGATTCGACAACCTGTTCGCCAACTTCTCGTTCGCGCCGAACGGTTGGATGGCCTTCCTCATGAGCTTCCAGATGGTGTTCTTCGCCTACGAGATGATTGAATTCGTGGGCGTCACCGTCTCCGAGACCAAGAATCCGCGCAAGGTGCTGCCCAAGGCCATCAACGAGATTATCGTGCGCGTGCTCATCTTCTATGTGGGCGCACTGGTGGCCATCATGTGCATCGTGCCGTGGACCTCGTTCAAGCCGAACGAGGACGGCTCCTTTGCCTCCCCGTTCATTATGGTGTTCCAGTACGCCGGGCTGAATTGGGCGTCCGCGCTGGTGTTCTTCGTGGTGATCACCGCCGCATCTTCCGCGCTGAACTCGCTGCTGTACTCGGCTGGCCGCCACCTGTACCAGCTGTCCGAGGTGTCGCCGAACCCGATGCTGAACAAGCTCGGCAAGGTGTCCGATCGCAAGGTGCCGGCCCGCGCCATCCTGGTGTCCGCGGCGCTGATACTGCTGTCGCCGATCGTCAACGCCATCCCCGGCATCTCGGGGGCGTTCGTGCTGTTCTCGTCCGCCAGCTCCGCGGTGTTCCTGTTCATCTACATCCTGACGCTGCTGGCGCATCGCAGGTACCGCCGTTCCGCTGATTTCATTCCGGACGGGTTCGTCATGCCCGCGTGGAAGGTGCTCAATACGGTGGCAATCGTGTTCTTCGTGTTCATCTACCTGACGTTGTTCCTTGCGGACGATACGCGCAATTCCGCGATTGCCGGCCTGGTGTGGCTTGTGGGCTTCGGTGGATTCTCTATGCTGCGCGAACGCTACCGTAGCCGCGATTTGAAGGCCGCACTGGAACACAAGGAGTGATTGGACGGGCTGATTGGCTGGCGGCTATTGGTTGGGTGGCTGTTGGCTGTTGGCGGCTGACTGGCTAGCGGCCGATAGCCAATGACTGGGCTGATCGTCAGCCAATCGGCTGCCTATAGGTCTCATTGATACATTCGGTCATCCGATTAGTGCATTTGTGCGGACAATTAGTGCATTCGATCATCGGATTAGTACATCAGTGTGCAATTATTAGTACAATTAGCCGCCTAATTAGTACATTAGGACATAAAACAATGTCCTAATGTACTAATTAGATGCTAAAATACGATAAGTGCCATGTCCTAATGTATGAATTATCGCTATGAAGGGCGGAATGCGATGACGCAGGATGAACTTATGCAAGTGCTGCAGGCCGGTGAATCATCTATGGTCGAGTTCAAGCGCTGCAGCGAATTGCCTCATACGGATACTTTTGAGACTGTATGCTCATTCGCCAATCGTTCTGGTGGCAGCATTTATCTTGGCGTTGACGATGACGGTCAAGTGCTCGGCGTCGATTCTAAGCGCGTTAGTGAGATAGAGCGCAACGTTGTCAACGTAGTGTCTAATCGTAAGATGTTCGAACCGGCTCCAATGGTGGAAACGGAACATATCGAGTACGACGAACGGATTATTGTTCGTATTTGGGTAGCTCCGAGTTCTTCGGTTGTGCGGTTCAAGGGCGCAGTGTTTGATCGCATTGCTGATGTGGATACACACATCGAAAGCGATATCCAGATTAGTCAAATGTATATTCGCAAGCAGAACTACTATTCCGAACGGCGAATTTTCCGTTACGTGACTCCGTTTGATTTGCGTCCTGAGCTGATTGCGCGAATGCGGCAGCTGGCGGTCGCTCAGCGAGCTGGGCACCCTTGGGGAACTATGTCTGACGAAGAACTGTTCCGCAGCGCCAAGCTATACGATCGTGATTACACGACCGGCGAAGAGGGCTTTAATCTTGCTGCAGTGCTGCTCTTGGGCAAGGATGAAGTCATTTCCTCGGTTTGCCCAGCGTATATTACTGATGCCGTGGTTCGGCGAGACAATATTGACCGATACGATGACCGACTTATGGTGCGGACCAACTTGTTCGATTCGTACGAGCAACTCCGTGAATTTACTGAGCGGAATCTGCCTGACCGCTTTGTGTTAAAGGGCGATAAGCGAGTGAGCCCGCGTACGATGATCGCCCGTGAATTGGTGGCAAACAGCCTCATGCATCGGGAGTATTCCAGTCCGGTGGTGGCGCGTGTCACCATTGATAATGAATCCATCCGGACGGTTAATGCTTCGCGCTCATTCTTTGAAGGTCGAATGAAGCTGGGCGAGTTCACGCCAATGCCAAAGAATCCGATTATCGCTAATGTGTTTGTGCAGACCGGCATAGCCGAGCAGCTGGGTAGCGGACTGCGGAATCTGATAAGAGCGTCCCGGCAATATACTGAGCGAGAGCCTGAGTTCCGCGATGGTGACATATTCGAGGCGACGATTCCTATTGTTCCTGCGCTGAAGACCGTGGATGGTTCTGGTTTTGCTAGCGTGAGATCTGTAGTTGAGAAAGATGCCGAAGAGGGTGCGAGGCTCATTGGCGGGGAACGTGTGGATGGTAAGAAAGCAGATGCAACCGCATCGGGTGAAATTGATTCGCGGGCAGCGATGCTGTCGGCGATGAATCGACGCTTGACAGAGGTTGACTATGTGACTGTACCTGAACTCGCCAAGATAACAGAGCTCGATAACAGAACAGTCCGCAAATTCCTAAACGGTTTAGTTGCGCAAGGAAAGCTGATTGCTGAAGGCAACACGCGTGGTCGGCGTTATCGGAAGGGATAGCGGGCGCGATATCTCGATGCAGTGGGATTCACTTAAGGGCTACGGCAAATATGATTCGTAGCGATTGGGCCAGCGCAATTCGAATGGCTCATGACTTTGTGCGTCGTTTGTGGTCTCTGAAGTTGTTTGCTGGGTGACGGTTTTGTGATAAAATCGCTCATATCAAAATGTTTGCGTAAACATTTTGGCTGCGCCGAAAGAAGGAGTCGACGTAGGTCATGTATCAGGCAAAGAGGCCGGCTCAGTGAAGCAAAGGCCGATTTTTCCGGTATAAGGCGGACAGCAGGAACACTAAGGAGACCAATGAGAGTACTGAGCAAATCGCTTGCTGCAATGGTTGCGGCGGCAACACTAGTGGGAGGAGGGGCGTTTGCGGTTGCCGGCACTGCGTATGCGGCTGATAACGATGCCATTACCGTGACCCCGAACCCGTGGTATGCCAACAGTTTCGATGGCTGGGGCACCTCGCTGGCTTGGTTCGCCAACGCCACCGGCAGCCTCGGCGAGGAATCGGCCATCACCACCAATCTCGGCGATGACGCTTCCAAGGCTAAGGCTGTGGAATACGGCAAGCAGCTGCGCGAACAGTTCTACCAGTCCATCTTCGGTGATGAAGGACTGGACCTGAACATGGCCCGCTACAACGTGGGCGGCGGCAATGCCTCCGATGTTGCCTACGGCTACCCATTCATGCGCCAAGGCGCTGCCGTGCCTGGCACGTGGAAAGATGACGCCACCGGCTCCGGCACGTATGGCAATGGCGTAACCACCAAGCAGGCCGACAAAGACAAGCTGGCTGCGGCATTCGACCCGACTGACGACAACCAGTATGACTTCTCCAAGTCCGCCGCCCAAGACTGGTGGATTGAGCGCGGTGCCACCGGCGATAACCCCGACATCACCGATGTAGAGGCCTTCGCCAACTCCGCTCCGTGGTTCCTGACCAACAGCGGTTACGCCACTGGTGGATACAACTCTGGTAGCAATAATCTTGCAAACCCTGAGAAATTCGCTCAGTACATGACCAAGAACGTCGAGCACCTCGAAAGCCTTGGCGCAAACGTTGACACGGTCGAGCCGTTCAACGAGTCCGAGACCAGTTACTGGGGCACTCCGGGCGACATGGCTTCGAAGTACACCGATGAGAGCGATGACAACACCAAGCTCATTAACAACTACTGGGATAAGTACTACTCCGACAAAGATAAGTCCGTCACCCCATACTCCAACGCGCTGAAGAAGCCGCAGGAGGGTATGCATGTCAATAACGCCCAGCAGCAGCAGACGATTACCGCACTCGCTGAGGCGCTCAAGGACAATGATGACACCATCATCGCAGCCACCGATGCCACGAACTCCGCCGACTTCGTCAAGTCGTACAACCAGTACCCGCAGGCGATCAAGGACCTTATCGGCCAGTACAACGTTCACGCCTACTCCGACAGCAACCAGATGCAATCGCGCGATATCGCTCAGGCAGACGGCAAGAAGCTGTCGATGAGCGAGGTGGACGGCTCCTGGCAGTCCGGCTCCTACAACCCGTACGGTTTCGACAACGCGCTGGGCATGATGAGCAAGATCAGCTCCAACGTCACCCGCCTGCAGTCCAAGGACTTCACCTTCTGGCAGGTGGTCGAGGACCTCTACAACATGCAGATGGGCTCGAACGTGAACCCGGCCGGTGAAAACACCAACTGGGGCACCGTGCTCATCGACTTCGACTGCACCGTGGCCGGTAAGGACGGCAAGCTCTACTCCGAGCGTCGCGTGAACAACAACGGCGGTACCGCCGATGGACTTGAACCGTGCACGGTTATTGCCAACGCCAAGTACAACGGCGTCAAGGCCATCACCCACTTCATCCACGCGGGCGACAAGGTCATCGCCAACAACGATGAAGACAACAACATGACTGCCACCTCCGCCGATGGCAAGACGCAGACCGTCATCCACCGCAACTCCGGCACCTCTGACCAGACCTTCGTCATCGACCTGTCGAAGTACGGCGAGATTGCCGACAACGCTTACGGTGAGCTCTATCTGACCACCGAAACCTCTGCCGAAGACAAGAACGTGGGTGTCGATTCCGCCACTCCGGAAGTCTTCGCCAAGACCAGCAACGTCAAGCAAGCTGAAGGCTCTGTGGTGATTGACAAGGCTGCCAAGACCGCTACGGTCACTGTGCCCGCCCGTTCTATCGCCTCCATCCAGCTCACTGGCGTGACCGGCTACGCTAAGGATGCTGCCGTCGAGACCGGCGACACTTACCAGCTCGTTGGTAAGCAGTCCGGCAAGGCCGTGGCTGATACCACTTCTGGTGATTCCGCGCTGTCCCTGGCCAACGTCGCTTCCGATGCCGAGAACGCCAAGAAGCAGACTTGGACCTTTACCCAGATCGAGCAGCCCACCGACTCCGAGCGCCCTGATCTCAAGGCTTATGTGATTACTAACGCCGAAGGCAAGGTGCTGGTGTCCAAGGATGGCACGAACGCGCTTTCCAACGAAACGGTTGGGGCCGCTAAATCCGACCCGGCTGCCAAGTGGATTCTCAACACTTCCGATGGTTCGACCTACCAGCTGCTCAATGCCGCGACTAAGACGAACCTTGATGTGGATAACTCTGGTACCACAGTCGGCACGAAGGTTGGCTTGTGGCAGTCACCGAGCGGCACTTCGCCGTCCGCCAACCAGACATGGACTCTGCGCAATGTAACGCCGACCAGCCAGAAGACCGTGAACGTGCAGACCGCCGTTAACGAGAAGGCCGTGCTTCCGGTCGAAGTCACGCTCTACTACACCTGGGGCGAAGGCAAGGCCACGGTTGCCAACTGGGATACTTCCAAGGTCGATGTGGCCAAGGAAGGCACCTACGAAGCCACCGCTACCGCCACCGATGTGTACGGCAACGAGTTCAACGTCACCGCTACGGTCTACGTTGGCGCGCTCACCGTTTCCGATCCGGTATCGGCTACAGTGCTGGCCGGCACCAGTGCGAGCGAGGCGAAGGCCGCGCTTGAGGCTGCGCCGGTGTACCTACACGTCAAGGCATCGCCTGCATTCGAGGGCGATGCGGCTAAGGTTACGTGGAACTTCGATGGGCTTGATACCAAGCTCGCCGATGCCAAGGCTGGCGACAACATTGCCGTGACCGGTACTTACCAGCTGGACGACGCGACCACGATTGCACTGAAGGGCGCGATCTATGTCACCGCCGCCACGCCTGAGAATGTGGCCGACACTGCTTCCAACCTGACCGTGACCAACCAGCAGACGGAATACAGCAAGGGCGATCAGTGGAAGAAGCTCACCGATGGTGACACGTCAGCTGAAGCCTGGGTGACGTGGAACTCTGCTGGTGACTATTCCGCCAGCCCGACCGCCACGATTGACTTCGGCTCTGAGTGTGAGCTTAGCAGCGTGACCATCACGTATGGTGACAAGGCTCCGGCTTCCGCCAAGGCCGAGTACGCCACTGATGGCGAGACGTGGATGCAACTCGGTAGCGATGTTAAGCCTGCCGCAGGCCAGACGGTGACGTTCAAGGCCGATAAGGGCACAGTGAATGCCACGAAGGTGCGCATTGTGAACACCGTGAACAACGACTACATGAACGCCACCGAAATTCAGGCATTCGTGACGCCGGTTCAGGGTGCTGCGAAGAACATCGCCGCGGCCTCTGGCACGAACTTCTCGGTGAACTTCCAGGAGGGTGCCTCCGCTTCCAAGGCCATCGATGGTGACACTACGTCAAAGGGTTGGTCCACTTGGGCTTCCACCGCCTCGACGGTGGACCCGGTCGCCACGTTCACCTTCGACGAAGCTCAGACCATCACCGAAGTGAAGACCTTCTTCTACTACGATGGTCGTGCGTCTTGGCCGAAGAGCCAGACGCTGGAATACCAGAATGAGGCTGGCGAATGGCATGGAGTCGGTACCAAGGATGGCTGGAAGATACAGGCCGGCGATGCCGGCTCTGGCTCCGACGGCATCACCGCCGCCGACACCCCGACCGTTGACTTCGTGCTCGGCACCCCGGTAAAGGCCAAGGCCATCCGCCTGACTAACACATTGCAGGACACCAAGGTGTACATCAACGTGGCTGAGATCCAGGTGTTCGCACAAGACAGCACGGTACTCACCCCGCAGCCAGCATCCGATGCCACGCTGGGCGACCTGCGTCTTGACGGCGAAACCGTTGAAGGCTTCGACCCGGCCAAGACCGACTACACGGTTGATCTGCCGGTCGACGCCGAGGCAAACCCAGTGCTGCAGGCCTTCGCCACCGACAATGCCGCCGCCGTCAAGGTGACTGGCGACGCGGTTGAGAACGGCAAGCTTGGCGGCAAGGCCGCCATTACGGTGACCTCAGCCGACGAGTCTGAGACGAAGACCTACACGGTGACCTTCAACGCCTTCACTTTGGCTTCGCTCAAGGTGATCGGACCCACGAAGACCGAGTACGCCATCGGCGACAAGCTCGATACCGCCGGTCTGAAGGTGACTGCCGTCTACCAGAGTGGCGACAAGACCAAGGAAGTGCCGGTCGCTCTTGACGACCCGCAGCTTGCGATTGGCTCGTTCGACTCCACCACCGCAGGCAAGAAGGCGATTACCGTCTCCTACCGTGGTGTGACCGCGACCTTCAACGTCACGGTCAAGGCCAACGCAGTCGCCCCTGGCCCTGAAGAACAGAAGCCCGGCAACACCAACAAGCCCGGTGCCACCGGCAACGGCAACAAGAACACGGTGGCCAACACCGGTTCCAGTGTTGCCGCCATCGCTGGCGCTGTCGCTCTGCTGGCCGCTGCCGCGGGTGCACTGTTCATGCTGCGCAAGCGTGCATAGCACCCTCGCGCAGTAATGGGTGAAGGAACAAGCCGGCAATATTGACTATTGCCGGCCGGTTCCTCCGCTCTTTGACCATAATTGGTCCGACAAGTTGAATACTGAATTTTCAGTATCGGTATATTGATTTGTCGAACCTTTTCTGGCTTCGCGGATAGCGACATAACTGTTTGTTCAAAAAACCGTTATCATCAATCAAGGAACCAAATCAATGAAGATAAACAATAAGGGCAAGGGCGCTCTTATCGCGGCAATTACCGCCGCGGCAACGCTATTGTCATGCGGGCTGGCCGCTGCAAGTGCCAGTGCGGCAGGTGTGGATTACCTGCCTGCCATCGGCCAAGTGCCGACATACACCAAGTTCCAGCCCACAGCCGATCCGGGCAAGAACGCTAGCGATTACTTCCAGCCATATTGGTATGCCAAGAACGCCAATGATAATGGCGGCACACACATCCAAGCGCACGGTGGCCAAGTGGTCAAGGTTGGCGACGCCTACTACTGGTATGGCGAAGACCGTTCTAACGGTTACGACAACAGCCCCGGTGTTCATGCTTATATGTCGACAGATCTATACAACTGGACCGATCTTGGTGTGGCGCTGCGTGCGGTGACCAGCAAATCTCAGTTGACGGATAAGAGCAATGCCGATTACGCCTACTTCGACAAGGCCTACAACCTGACCAAGTCCGACGGCAGTGTGGACGCTGCCAAGGCCGACGCAATCTTCCCGTACCTCAACACCAACCCCGATCAGGATGGTGATGGCGCGGTTGATTCCGTACAGGGCATTTTCGAGCGTCCGAAGATCATCTACAACAAGAAGAACAAGCAATACGTGCTGTGGTGGCATTCCGATGGAAGCACCACGCCGGGCGGTTCCAACTATGCACGTGCACTTGCGGGCGTGGCTGTTTCCGACAATCCGGCGGGCCCGTTCACTATGGTGGGTGCCTATCGTTTGCCTAACCAGAACAATTGGAAAGAAGCCGCAGGTAACCCCAGCTGGGGTGAGAACGGTGACAGCCGCGATATGACTGTGTTCGTGGATCCGAAGGACGACAGTGCCTATGTACTGTATTCTTCCGAAGCCAATGCCACGCTGTATATCGCCAAGCTTAACGATGATTACACCAATGTAGTCAAGACCACGAATGTGGACCAGTCCGAGGGACAAAAGCAGTACTCTGCTGACGGGCAGTACCCATACATTCTTGCAGACGGTACTACGGATGCCCCGGTGCGTGGCGAAGATTTCCAAATCGTCAAACAAAATGGTTCGCTGGAAGCTCCTGCCGTATTCCAATATGACGGGCGTTACAACATCATCGCATCTGGTGCAACCGGCTGGGACCCGAACAAGCAGACCTACTACACCGCCGACTCCATGCTGGGAAGCTGGACCCGTGGCGTGGAAAAGGACGATGCCAACGAGAACACGTGGTACAACAACATGCCGGAAGGCGCGGATGGTCTGTTGTCTGTGGGCGATACCCGCGGCACCACATTCGGTTCGCAGTCGGCTAGTGTGCTCGCAGTAGACCAGGAGAAAGGTCACTTCATCTACCTTGGTGACCGTTGGGATTCCGGTAAAGCCGATTCCACCTATGTTTGGCTGCCGCTGACCATCGGTGAGAACGGCACCATCGAAATGCATAATCCTGCTCAAGAAGGCGAGCCCGACGGCTGGGATCTGAACTATTGGGACAACCATGGTAGCGCCAAGGGCAAGCTGGTCAACTGGACTGTGGAAACCGGCGATGATCTCCCGAAGACCGTGAACACGGGCGGAACCGTTACTCTGCCGGACACCGTCAACGTCAAGGAAGGCGACGATACCATTGCTACCAAGGTGACATGGAATGTGGAAGGCGGTACGGCAGTCAGCAAGTCGACCAAGGCTGCCGGCAGCACCTACGCATTCAATGTGCCGGGAACCTACACCATTACGGGCACTCTTGCCGAGAGCAGCAACTTCAACCCGGGCCGCACATTCCGCAGAACCATCGACGTTTCCTGCTCCAACCCGATTTCCGGAAGTTGGAAGGAAGCCCATTGGAAGGGCGGCAGCGCGTGCCAGGTCGCCGCATCCGGCGGTACCTATGACTTCACCGTTACGGACAACGCCAATCGTGGTGTCTGGACGGATCGCAACGAGGGCAGCGCGGTGTACCAGCCTGATGCTCTGGACGTGAACGAAACGTTGGAAACCACGGTCAAGCCGCTCGACTTGGGCGGTAATGGCGATCCGCGTGCCGGCCTGGTGGTTCGTAACGGTCTTGCTGACGCTAACGGCGGCAAGGGATATGCCACGTTACTTGCCAGCCCAAGCGGCGTTTACATGCAGTACGATTCCAATGCCGATGGCTACATCGATAAGGAAACATCGCATGTTGGTGCCGGCTTCGGCGACCAAGTGCAACTCAAGCTGGAGCGCGCCGCAACCGATACCCTGAAAGGCTACTGGCGTGCTTCCGCGAACGATGAATGGCAGGATGTCGCTACGGTAACGCTGACCGGTGCGGACGCAACCGGGCTCGATGCCGGTGTCTTCGCCACGTCGAACAGCAATGCCGGCGCATTCACCGTGGCCTTCAACGGCACTGCGTTCGGTTCGCAGACTGCTGCTGTGGAGTCCATCGCGGCTAAGGACCCTGAAGCCACTATCGCCAAGGGGCAGATGCTCGCGCTTCGGGACGTGACGGTTACCGCCACGCTCACCAATGGCAAAACGCGTGTGCTGGAGCCAAGCGAATACACGCTGGAAGGCTTCGACACCACCAAATTGGGCGAGCAAACCGTGACGGTGCGTCTTGTCGCTGATTCTTCAGTAACCGCCACGTTCACCGTGACTGTGGAAAGCAACCTTGCCCGGTTGTTCTGCTCGTCCGCTGCGGCCTCGAAGTATGAGCCGGCCAGCAGCTGGGCCTCCGCTTCTACGGCCGACCTGACTTGCGACAACAACCTGAGCACCAACTGGTCGAACTGGGGCACCGGCGACACCTCGCCGTGGCTCAGCTACACCTTCGATAAGGCATATCAGCTGGGCAAGCTCAGCGTTGCGGTGGATAAGGCCAAGGGCGAGGCCGCTCCGAAGAGCTTCACTGTATCGTACCTAGCTGAAGACAGCGCCACGTGGACTGATGCCACGCTGCCGGCAGTCACTGTGAATGGTGCTGCTGGAGCCGTGACGGAAGCCGATGTGAGCGCTCTGCCCGCCACCAAGGGCATTCGCCTCAACTTCACCTACGCCGATGGCAATGACTATGCCAAGATCGCTGAAGTACGCATCGCCGAAGGTGAAGCAACGCCAGAGCCGCAGCCGTCTAGTAACGCCAATCTTGCTGATCTGACTGTGGATGGCAAGACGGTTGACGGATTCTCCGCGGATACCACTAAATATGCCGGTGCGCTGGCTGGAGATGCTGCTTCCTACCCGACGGTGGAGGCGACTGCTGCTGACGCGAAGGCTACGGTGCAGGTGGAGCAGGCTTCGGCCGAGAACAACGGCGTGGCCACGGTGACTGTAACTGCTGAGGATGGCACGGCGAAAACCTACACAGTGACATTCGGCGAACTGCCTCAGTTGGCTGAGCTTGCTGTGGAAGTGACCAAGGATTCCTATCAGGTAGGCGATAAGTTCAACGCTGCCGATGTGAAGGTATCCGCCATTTACAAAGTCGGCGATACTGAAACGCTGCGCAAGCTGATTGATCCAACTGATGGTGATCTGAAGTTCACTGGCTTTGATTCTGCCACCGCAGGCACGAGGACCATCACCGTCTCTTATCGTGGCGTGAACGCGACGTTCGAAGTCACGGTCACGGCCACGGAGGTCACTCCCGGCCCTGGAGAGCAGAAGCCCGGCGATACCAACAATCCTGGCAACACTGCTAAGCCCGGTAGCACTGCCACGAATAAGCCGGCTGCTAATGGCGCTGCGCCCCTTTCGAATACGGGTGCTGCCGTGGCTGCCA
>ERZ1673744.1673-NODE-1673-length-18897-cov-14.264774_pt1 | contig 18897 bp, 30 predicted proteins | sample MGYA00580207_ERZ1673744 | MGnify/ENA primary metagenome ERZ1673744 (study PRJEB41218, sample SAMN15661751) | gut metagenome | host: Homo sapiens | place: Canada: London | collected 2015-08-20/2019-03-30 | study: EMG produced TPA metagenomics assembly of... | reverse complement strand
AATTTAAACTAGGGCAGAAGATTTTCATACTATATGAAACAGTTCCAATAAACTTTTACATAAAACTATATTTTATTGTATTGATTTCTTTATCATAATTGTTTACCAATCCAACTGAAAATAGTATAATATAATTGAGCATGGTTCTATCGGACACTTTTTCATTTTTTCTCCTTTCATTTTATTTATAGCGGAAGTCAACCACCATTTGATTACCGCACATTTATTAATCACATATTTTATTCCTGTGGGCGATTTATTCGCCCTAAAATTTACATATATTATACTGGTATTTACTCTTAAATATTTTTAAAATAGTGTATACATTAACTCTCAAATATCAGTATAATATAAATACAATGAAAATAATAAGTATTAAAGTGAGGTTGATTATTTTATGAACAAAGTAATTATTAGTGGAAATTTAACAAAGGACATGGATGTAAAAGTATTAGCTAATGAGACAATAGTTGGTAATTTTACACTAGCAAATCAAGTAGGTTATGGTGAAAAAGCTAAAACTAATTTTGTGCCTGTTACAATGTTTGGTCAAAGAGTAGAAAGTTTAGAAAAATATCTAGTAACTGGTGCTAAGGTTTTAGTAGAGGGTGAAATTGATTATAAATCAGTTCAAGATGATAAGGGAAATTGGAAGAATTACTTTAGTGTAATTGTTCATAATATTGAAATTATCAAATTTAAAGAAGAAAATGTATTTGAAGAAGATAATAAAAATAAGAGAAATAATAGAAAAGGTGGTAGAAGATAATGGAAAGTATTAAGGCTCATTTATTTAGTTTATTGGACGAAGTTACACAAACATTAGAGTTAGCAAAAAGAGTTAAAGCAAATGACAAAAAAGAATATAACAAGTTAATGAGAATGCTTGAATCAAATGGTGATTACTTAGATACAGAAAAGTTATATAATGATTTAGAAGTTTTAACAGATAAAATTGTTAAAGAAGAAAAAGAAATATATGCAATGAAGAAAATAGCATATAGAATTAATAAAGCAATTCAATTTGCTAATGGTGAAGAAGTAGAAGAATAAAATTTAAGGTGGACATTTTGTTCACCTTTTATTTTTTCAATCGTATATAATAATTGTAGTTTATAATAAGTTGAATAATAATGTTACAAGTACGTACCATGGTGAAGAGCCAGTATTTGTAAGGTCGAAAGTGGTATTTCCGTTATTAACGGTTATAAATTGCATTTTTATTGAGTACCCAACGCACTACAAGGTGCATATTTGGGTATTCTATTAAGAATTAATAAATTAAAAGGAGGAATAATGATGGCATTTGAAAATTTGGAACAAGCTAACGACTATCAAATAAAAGCTGAAAAAGAAATAGCAGATTTAAAGCAACAATTGGAAAGTCAAAAATCAGTTTTATCAGAAAAGGATGAAACAATTAAATCATATGATGAGCAAGTTAAGAAGTTAAAAATAAAAAATTATGAATTATTTGAACAAGTTTCATCTAGTCCCGAAAAAAATAAGTCTAAACCTCAAGATACTCCACCTAAAATGAGTTATCAAGAGTTTTTAAATAAAGTATTATAGGAGAGTGATTATATTATGGCATTAGATAATGTTACATTTGCAAGTATGGTTAGCAATTTAGCAAGTCAAGAATATAAAGACAGAGTACCAACTGCAACACAAGACAACATTGGAAATATTGAAGAAATTATTTCTACTTATCCAACTGCAAAAAATGAATTTATTAGTGTATTAACAAATCAAGTTGCAAAACAATTATTTTTTAGTAAAGCTTATGAAAATCCTTATAAGTTATTCAATAGAGGTATGTTACCATACGGTAAGTCAATCGAAAGTATTTATGTTGATATTATTAAAGGTAAGCAAAGAACACACGAAACAAATCCAACTAATTTAGCTAGTGGATTATTAGCAAGAGAAAATCCTAACGTAAAGGTTGAATATTATTCAGAAAATTTTCAACATCAATATAAGACAACAATTACTGATGAAGAATTAAAAGGTGCGTTTAGAGCAGAAAATGGTTTAAGTTCTATGACTGGTAGAATATTACAAGCACCATTAACTTCAATTGAATATGATATGCAAGAAATGGTATTACATGCATTACCAGAATTAAAAGGTGGTAAGGCAACTATTAATAAAGTTGCATATACTGCAATGACAGAAGAAGAAAAAGCAAAAGTAATAGTTAAAACTATTAAATCACAAGTTATTAAAATGGGATTCTTAAACAACAAACATAATGGACAAGGAGTAATGACATTCTCAAGACCACAAGATTTAGTTGTATTCTTAGACCCTGATATGATGGCAAATATTGATGTTGAATTATTAGCACAAGCATTCAATATTGATAAGGCGGAAGTTCCACTTCATGTGTTACCAGTTCCACAATTCACTAAGAGAACAGGAACAGGTGAAGATGCAGAATATGCAGAAGACACAGATTGTTTAGCTATTATTTGTGATAAAGACGCAATACAAATTTATGAAACATTAAATAGTTCAGAAACATTTAGAAATCCACAAGGAATATATACAAATGTATTCTTCAATAGATGGGGGTTAATGTCAGCTTGTAACTTTGCAAATGTTTGTAGAATAGTAACAGAATAATATAAGGAGGTATACAAGCCTCCTTTTTTGTCGTATATGAAAAAGGAAAGGAAGTGAATTTATGGCAAGACAAAGTACAATTTATTTATTCAATTGTTGGTTTTTAGATGTTGGTCATAATCATACGGTTAACTTTAATAATGTAACAAATCAATTTAATTTCTTTATGAATTATTTACAATTTAAAATTGACAATTGCACATATTTAAGAAAAGAGAGAACTTTAAAAGTACCAAAATATATAGATGAACTTATGTTATGTAATTATTGTGCGTTTCAAAATTCTGTTGATGGGAAGATGGAATACTTTTTTATTTTAAATAAAACTTATTTATCTGAAAATGTAACTGAACTTACTTTAAAATTAGACGTAATACAAACTTATTGGTTTGAAATGAATTTTACAAAAATTAAATCTCACATAGATAGGCAACATTTATGGAGGTGGAATCAAGATGGAACAGTAGCAGATTATAATATGTTAGAAAATGAAGATTTTGAAATAGGTGAGTATATCTTACAAAACAGAACAGCACTTTATGATTATGAAAATAAAGGTGGTTACATTGTTACTAGTTCTGATAAATTGTCAATAAAATATAGTGGTGGTAGTGGAAGCGGTGGAAGTTCTACAAACCAATCAAATTTATATAAAGATAAATTAGTGTCAGCAAACGGTTTTTGGTTTATTAAACAAGTTGAGGGATTTAGTTCAACTCCTTACAATTTAGGTGATGGAACATATACAATAGGGTATGGAACTACAAGTGAGTTTGACTCTGAACATTATAATCAACTTGCACCCGAGTGTACAGAGGAACAGGCAAGTAATGTGTTAGCAGAAAGTTTAAAGAAAAATTATTCAACATATGTTTATGATACATTTGTTAATTATGGTTTTGACATGAATAAAATGAAGCAACAACATTTTGACGCATTTGTTAGTTTTTACTACAATACTGGTAGTTTATCAAGTAAAACAATTTTCACTAAGTATATTAATGGAGATAGCCTTGAAAGTATTGCTGAAGTTTGGAAAACTACTAATATAATGGCAGGGACTCAATTTGAGGAGGGATTAAGAAATAGAAGAAAAGCTGAAGTAAATATATTTTTAAATGGAGAATATTATTATAAAGATATACCAAATCTAAACGGTGGAACAGTTACAGATAATGACGGAAAAGGTTACATTCCCGACATGTTTAATAAGTATGATACTCCAACAAGTGAGGTAAGACAAAATATTATAAATAGCGCATTAAAATTAATTGGTTTGCCTTATGTATATGGTGGAAATTATCCTCCACTTGGTAACAGTAGCGGAACAGATTGTTCGGGTTTATGTCAATGGGCATATAATGACAACGGAATTTCAATTTCAAGAACAACATACACACAAATTAAAGAGGGTAAAGAAATAACACTTGAAGAATGTAAACCGGGTGATTTAGTATTCACTAGAGGTAATTCTGATAATGGACATGTTGTTATGTTTTATAGATTTAATGATGACGGTACAATTCATGTAATAGAAGCAAAACAAACTGGTACAGATATAATGGAAAATGACAGAACTCCAAATAGTGATTATCGATATAGAAATTTATTAGGAGATTAAAGGAGGTAATTGTAATGGCAACAACTTCAAAAAACGAGCCTGATAGTACAATAATAAATAATGTTGCGGTTGGATTATATTATTATTACGTACCAAAAAATGGTGCAACTGAAGCAACTTATTTGGGTTTTGTAAATACTATTGAAAGTGTAACCTATAACCCTTTCATAGATGAAGCTGATATATCAGATGTGCGTAAAGCAATATTTGATACTGGTCGATATGGCAGTCCCGATGGACAAATTCCTTATGTAAAAAGAATATGTTCATTTGACAAAATCAATTATCAATTAGGTGATACACAGAAAATATACCCTAAAAAATCTGACTATAGTTATGATTTTGAGCCTAGGGTATTATGTTATCCTTTTAGATATTTTTTAATTACTGATTATTCTTCTAATCCAATGTTAATTAAACCCGAAAGAATTGAAGATAATGATAGTAATGAATTTAAGGTTATGGTAAAAACTACTGCTATTAGTTCAGAAAGTAAATATAATATTTATGTAGAAAATTATAAATACGATGATGACGGAAACTTAGAGGGGATGTGTAATAGTACAGCATTAATGTTACCAGTAACTTCATCAGCATATAGTCAATTTTTAGCAACTTCCGCAAGTTCATTTAATCAATCGGTTACAAATGCTTTATTAGAAAATGATTTGACATTAAAGCATAATACACAATCAAATAATTTAAATTTTGCACAAAGCACTACAAGCAATGCATTAAGTGCTATTGGTAATTTATTAAGTTTAAATTTTGGTGGTTTAGCTAGTAATGCAAGTAACCTAGCTTTTGGTTACATGCAAAATCAATTAGCTAACACCCAAGCAAATGAAAATTCACAATTAAATGAACACAATATTATAAGCATGAAAAATGCAAAGGTTAATGATATGCTAACAACTCCTAATAGTATTAAAACCGCAGGGAATGACACACTTTTTAATTTAATTAATAGCAATCAAAGAGTAGATTTATTAGAATATAGATGTAATGTACAACAAATGTCAAAGGCTCAAGAATATTTCAAAAGATATGGTTATAAAGTTAACGGTTATGATTATATAAATTTAACATGTAGAAAACATTATAATTACGTAAAAACAAATGTGTGTAATATTGTAGGTGCAAGAATACCACATGAATACTTAGACGAAATAAAATCAATTTTCAATAATGGCATTACAGTATGGCACATGGACAATGAAGGGACAACAATGTTCGAATACGAAAATAATGTGGAGGTGTATTAAAATGGGAATGACACATAAACAAAAACAAGCATTTATGCAAGAAAGCAGAAATCAACATTTTAATTTATTGTATAATAAATATAAATTATTGGCTTTAAATATGTTTACATGGGAGAATCTACCCGAAACAATTAAACCAAGGTACATCGAAAAATCTTTGTTTCATTTTGGAAAAGCCATATTTGTTGATGATGAAAATTTAGGGTTAATATGTGTGCCTTGTGAATTTGCCGAAGAAATGAATGTAAATTTTGAACACACTAAAGTAATTACTAGTGGTTATAATTATATTAATACTATTCCTTATTTGCATTCCGATTGGAAAGACAAATGTCAACTTATTCTTAACAACGACCTCGGGTTTGGAACAGAAGATTATGTAATAGATTATGCAACAAAGATGATGGAGGTTGAAAGATGTATTAGAGCAAATATTAATCATCAAAAGTTTCCTTGGTTTATTGAAACAACGCCTAACAATAAACAAACTATGCAAAGATTATTTGAAGAAGTAGATAATTTAGAGCCTGTTATTTTTGGTAATAAAGATTTAAATATAGAAAATTCAAACGCAATACTAACTACTACTCCATATGTTGCAGATAAACTTAATCAATATAAGTATGAGCTTGAAAGAGAAATTTTAACATTTTTCGGATTGAATAATTCTTTTGAGAAAAAAGAAAGATTACTTGTTGATGAGGTTAACTCTAATAATGATTATATAAACAGAAATGTCGATATTATGTTTGCAAATAGGCAATCTGCATGTGAAGAACTTAATAAAAAGTTTGGACTAAATGTCAAAGTATCTAAGAATAATAATTTTGAAAATAGTTATGACCAAGAGGGAGAAGAGGAGGGAGAAATAGATGAGTAAATACACAATCGAAATAAATCAATTAGTTAATGATTTAGATTTTAAATTATTTGATTTTGATTATAATTTGTACGATAATGAATTAAAGTCAGTTTTTGAGAAAAAATTTATTGACCATTTCTATTTTTATGAAATTGGCTTAACCCCTATTGCTAGATTTAAAAAAGCTTTGCAAATTAAATTAAATGATATTTACCCATATTTTAAACAACTTTATCAAACAGAATTAAGATGTAATGATATTGATTTTATGTTAAACAAGGATTTAAAAGAACAATATACAAGAGAGTTAACAGGGAATAGTTCAGTAAATCAAACTTCAACAAGTACAACAAATGACACTAGTCTAAACATTAATAATGATACTCCACAAAATAAGATTGACGACCTTGACCAATTTATGACTAGTGCAAGTAAAAATACTGATAATTCAACAATGAATAGCAATGGAACAAATAGTGCAGAAAATAATTCTACAGAAACTTATTCATTAGTTTCTCAAGGTAATATTGGTGTTACTTCATCAGCCGAATTATTGGAAAAGTGGAGAAATGTATTAATAAATATCGACCAAATGATATTTGAAGAATGTAACGATTTATTTATGTTAATTTATTAGGGCTTGTTTACTCAAGTCCTTTTTTGTCGTTAGTAATAATTAGGAGGTGCATGTGCATGAGTATTGATAAGATAAGAAATATTGGACTTGATAAATTAGTTACGCAAGTTTATGATTTTGATAGTTTAACAACAGATGAGTTAATGTGCAAATTTGCTCAAAAAATAAATATTATAATTGAGCATTTTAATTATTTAGATAAAGAATGTCAAAATAACAATGAAAATATAAAATTAAAATTAGATTATTTATTAGGGCAAGGATTAGAGGAACAAGTTGCAAGAAGGTTGCTAGAATTAATAAATAATGGCACATTAGGAAAATTAATAAATGAAACATTATTAAAAGATATTAATGAAAAATTAGAAACAAAAGCAGACCAAAATGAAGTTAATAAAAGATTAAAATTTAGAAATTTTAAACCTAAATTTGGGTACAATTGTTACTGGGGTGAAATATGGGGAACAGATGGTACTCACACTCAAAAAACAAGAAACGAAATCAGTAATGATTTAAACCATTGTGTTGAGTTAGGACTTGATGAAATAACAGTTGATATTCACGTAGGTTATAATTCTAACACTTCAAGTTTATATATAGCTACTAATATGACTGATGTATTATGGGCTATTGAAAGTTGTAATAATTTAAATGTAAAAATAAAAAATGCTAAGATACATGTGGGAATAGATGAAGATTATCTAAAAAATACAATAACATTACCCGTTTTCTTAACTTTATATAAAGCTATAGTTTCTGAAATATGTGTTCAACTTAAAAATACGACTATAGAAAATGTAACAGTATTAAATGAGTGTGCATTTATAGATACCGACCCTACTTATACAACAGATGTGTTAGAATTGTTAAATATAGCTAAAAATAATGGATTTAATGTTGGTATCACTTGCGCAGGTGTAGAGCATAATTATAGACTACCGGGTGTGGTATTAGGCTTAAGTGATTTATTATGTGTTAATTGTTATCCTACAATAAGTTTTAAAAAAGATAAAACAACATACGAAGATTCAATAAATGCGTGGAAACAACATGAGGTAAATTTATGGATAAAAACAAGAAAAGAACAATATCCAAACAAGAAAATAATAATTAGTGAGACAGGCATTACCAATTGTTGGGAAGCGCTAATTAGCCCTGCCTCTAACGTAGCAAATTCCACAGTAAGTAACAAAGCAACAGAGATATATTTAAAAGGTCTGTTTGAAGTATTAAATAAAGATGATTTATCAAGTGTTTGGTGGTGGTTTGGTATATTTACTGAAGGGACAAACATTCAAAAGATGTTTGATTATGAATTAAGGGGGTTAATCAATGAATAGTATTCAAAAAATAGCAATAACAGATTATAACTATGCAAACTCTAATCTTTATGCTAAACTTTTAAAATTTGCTAAATTCAAAAGTGATGACCAATATTTCAGTGAAAGTTCACGTTTTATTATAAAAATATCTGTAACAGGTAATGACTACTCTGATACATGTGAAGTATATATTGCAACTGGTCGAGATTATGAGTTTAAGAAAAATTATTGTACATTAAACTATTTATCAAAATCAAATATAAAATTATTCGTAGAAGAAACAGACGACAGTTACATTCTTTATGTTTGTTCTAATAAATATAAGACAAGAATTTTGGCACAAGTTATTTATGCCGAAAATATATCTATGGTTGATGTGTTTAATTTTTCTAATTTTGAATATAGAAAAGAAGATATTTCAATAATAATAGAATTTGAACACGAAAAATTAAAAATGGCTACAGAAAACACTTTTAAAAGTACAATGACAGTCGAGCCAAACAAGTATATACCATTTGGAAAAATTAAACTAATTGGTGAAATGTCGGGCTTTAATGTAGGATTGGAATTAATACAAAGTAGTAATGCAAATACTGAATTTTCCGCTGGTAAAATATATATAAAATCAAAAGTGCAAAATGATGATATCAAGTTTGAAATGGAAAATGTGTATGGAACAGATGATTTTAATAATGATAACTTAAATATTATAGCCGTAAAAACATCATGGGAAAATAGCTGGACTTTATACCTTGAAATTAAAAAAGCATATACTGCTTATGTAATCAAGCCTACAATTTATAATATCGAAAATAATGATATTGAATTTACTATCAATGAAAATGGTGAAATATTGAATAGTTTACCAGATGGCGCTCAAACATTATTATTTGTTTAAAAAGGAAGTGAATTAAGATGGCAAGTAAAGAAAATATTTATTCTTCAATACAAAATCTTTATAATATGGATAAAAACACATGGCAAGAAGTTCTTGCTGAATTATATAATTTAATTTATCAATGTCAAGATACCTGTGAAAATTTAAATAATACAATTAATTTAATGCTACCATATAATAAAATTGTTTTAATATCACCGTCTAACAAACAGTTTAAAATAACAGTTGATGATGACGGAAATTTATCAACAGAATTGTATGAATAGGAGGTTACTATGGAAGATATAACAAATTTAATTACAAATGTTGGATTCCCTATAGCTTGTTGTGTTGTTTTATTTTGGAATAATTCAAATTTTACAAAAACATTAAATGAATTAAACGTTACTCTTAAGGGTATTATGGTAAGATTAGAAAATATTGAAGATAAAGTAGAGGGTAAATAATAATGTGGTGGAAAATGTATGCTGATTTATCAATCAAAATTATATTTCTATTAATTATTATTTTTTATTCCAAAATAGGGAGGTATCACAAATGAGTTATTCACAAATCAATATTAGTAGCGGTCATAGTATAAATTGTCAAGGTGCAAGTGATATAATAAATGAAGTTACCGAAGCAAGAAAAATAGTTGACCGAATATACGAAATGTGTAAAGCTATTGGTATAGAAGTGTACAAGTATCATGACACATCAAGTTCAAGTTCACAAAATTTAGCAAATATTGCAAATTGGCATAATCAATTTAAAGATGGAATAGATATATCAATTCATTTTAATGCTTATCAACATACATCAAACAGTATGGGAACAGAGGTTTGTTATTATTCTCAAGCACAATTAGCAAGTCAAGTTTCATCAGCAATTAGTAAAGCAAGTGGGCTAAAAGATAGAGGAGGAAAAGAAAGAAAAGAACTTTACGTTTTACGACACACAAACAAGCCTATGTTATTAATCGAAGTTTGTTTTTGCGACAGTTCTTATGATGTACAAAAATATAGAGAAAACTTTGATAGTATTTGTTCAGCAATTATACAAGCCTTAACTGGTAAAACTTATCAAGTAAATAATACGAATAATAATTCAAATAATGATAAGATTTATCGTGTACAAGTTGGAGCATATAAAATTAAATCAAATGCAGAAGAAATGCAACAAAAATTAAAAAAATTAGGCATTGATAGTATAATTGTATAAAAATTTTAATGGAAAAGTTTAGTAATAATAAACTGAACATTTATTCAACCCTTGCAAACCCAGTATTTGTAAGGGTTTTGAAACATCAATTCTGACAGATTTTAAATTTTAACATTTTAATTATATAAGCAAATAGTCATTTAAATTAATTTTAAAATTTTTAAAAATAAATGAAAGGAAGTGGATTATTCGTGGCTTGGTATAATTATGATAGAATTAATAGTTATAATGCTACTTTAAATTTTATATTAACTAACAGAGGATTTGGAAAAACGTTTGGTGCTAAATGTAATGTAATAAAAAAGTTTATAAAAAAGGGAGAACAATTCGTATATGTAAGAAGATATAAAACTGAATTAAATGATATTCATAAATTTTTTGATAGTCCCGATTTAAGGAAAAAATTTAAAACTCACACATTCGAGGTAAAAGGAAAAACATTTTATATAGATGGAAAAATCGCAGGTTATGCGATTGCTCTTTCCACATCACAAAAATTAAAATCAGTTGATTATCCTTTTGTAACTACAATTATCTTTGACGAGTTTATAGTTGATAAAGGTTGTATACGTTACTTAACAAACGAGGTAGATGTATTTTTAGATTTATACGAAACAATCGCAAGAAAAAGAAATAATGTTAAAGCTTATTTATTAGCTAATAATGTTTCAATAGTTAACCCTTATTTTACCTATTTCGATGTAACACCTAGGAAAACAGAAAGATTTACTATTGCTCGTGATGGTGAATTGATTATAGAAATGTGTACAGATACTGTTTTTATCAACGAAAAATTAGAAACAAAGTTTGGTAAACTTATTAAAGGAACAAAGTATGCAGATTATTCAATTTACAATAATTCTCTTAGAGATAGTGAAGTGTTTATCGAAAAAAGACCAAAGAGAAATACTTCTCCAGTTATGAGTATAGTTTATAATGGTGAAAGGGCTATGATATGGCTTGACTATAAAACAGGAATTTTCTATTGCGATGATAAATACATGAAAACTTGTAATGAATATGTTTTAAGTTGCGAAGACCATAACCCTAATACATTATTGAATGCAAGTGGAATAAATCTTAATATGTTAAAACAATTAATTTCATATTTCCAAGTTGGAAGAGTAAGATTTTCAGACCAAAATATAAAACATTTAATGTATGACATATTTAGAAGTTTAGGAGTAAAATAAAAGGAGGGTTTATCCCTCCAATTATTAAATTATTTCTCTTATTTCTTTTTCGTGTTCTCTTAATCTTTTTCTAATCCTTGATAAAATTGTTTTTGTACCATTATATTTTACCCCAAATTTATTGGATATTTCTTCAATAGTATAACCTTGACAATACATTTTAAAATATTCTTTGTGTCTTTCGTTTTTAATAAATTCGCAAACTTTATCAATTGTATCATTTATATCTTCGTATTTATCTTCAGATTGAATAACATTGTGTAAACTCAAATCCTTATTACTTTCATTTTCAACTACTTCTTTATCTAAAAATACCCTATTATCATAAACTTTTCTTTTTTCTCTTCTTTCAACTTTTAAAACATCATAAACTCCATTTTTTATTACTTTTGCTATAAATGTGTTTAACCCTGCAATATCTTCATTATATTCATTTATAGCAAATGCGACTTTTGCTTCACATATTTGAAGCACGTCTTCAAACTCTACTCTATCATGATATTTTACTAAAATACTATTATAATATTTATAAGTCATACCCCTTAAATATCTATCACCATATTGATTAATATAATCTTCATATTTCATAAATCCTTACCCCCTAAAATAAATAATAACTATTTGAAATTTTATAAGGTTGTTCTTGTATAAGTGTACCACCTTTTATTATCTTTGATTTCTTAGATTTAATTAACCCTACTATTTTCTTTGTACATTCTTCGTCGTAATAATAATATACATCATTTTCTTTTGTGTATAATTTCATCTTTTTTAATTCTTTGCTTGTGTGTGGACAATTATCAAATACATTAATATCATCAACTTGCTTCATTATACTATCTGTTAAACCGCAACATTTAATTTCCCATTTATGAGTTTCTGCATTCTTTTCACCATATCGTTTACTACCAATATATTTAAAATCTTCAAAACACAATTCGTTATCCCAATAACCATAAATTTTTGCGCCTATGTTTACTCCCTTAACTTCTTCAAGTGTTCCATATAAATGTAAACTATCTGTATCACAATATAAAAATCTTTCATAATTTGCATTAATTGCTTGAACTAAATATTGCTTTGCATAACTTGTAATAAATGTTGCCATAGGTAAATAAATATTATCTGAAACATATTCATCATGTAGATGATTAATTGTAAATATTCCGTCTCTATTTTCGAACTCTGTAATTTCATTTGAGCCACTCATACCGAACTTACCATATAGCCCATTTTGTCGAAGTTTTGCAATAGCCCTATTTGCTCCAGTAGAGTTCTTTTTCACTTCACTCCAAAAATCAATATAATTTTTAAATAAATCATGACTACCAGTAAATGCCATATGACCACCAAGTTCATAAGAATAAACATTGTAACATTCAAATAATAATTCAAGTAATGGATTGCATAATCTAAAAGTTAATGTTACCTTTTCACCATCTTTTATATTATTCTTTAAAATTTCTCTGCCATTAAAATTTGGATTATCTTTAACTTGTAAAAATGCCATTTTATTATCCTTTACTTCAAAATCATAAATAGTAATTTCTTGAATATAAAGTGGAAAATTTTTCTTATAACTTTCATTCATTTTGCAGTATGGAACATCTTTATAATTTGTTTGACCGTATGGTAATAACCTGTCGCTCATAATATAAGGATATAATGAATTAACATCTAAAACTATACCATTATGATTTTTACATTTTTTAAATTTTTCTACATTTTCAAAACATACTGTACTTAGTCCACCATAATAACTATGCCTTTGCCATGCGTCAGTAAAATAACTTTGTTTCGGAAATAAACATTCAAACATTATTTGTTTCTTTAATGATGACTTATTAGTTTGAAAAAATTTTGACCTCATTAACCCATTGTCTACATAATCATATAAGTCTTGATTTTTAAACATATTTTGTTTTAAATTATAATCCTCAAGAATTGTTTCTTTATAATCTTCTAGTGATTGACCACTATTTGTTAATTTATTATAAAGTACATGTTTTCCGTTTATATCTAGTCCATCAATTTTTAGCATTTTTACTAAATAACTCAATCCGAAAACATCATTATAAATATAACTTAATTCTTCCTTAGTTAATTTATCATCAAGACTTCTTTCCATTTCATAGTCTAGTCCATCTTTTGGTAAGTGTAATTTAAGAAAATCATCACAACATTTTTGTAAACTGTATGGAGCAATTTTAAAAGTGTCATAAAAATTAATTGTTACATCATCACCCTGTAGTGTTAACTTATAAAATACTCCATCTTTCATAACTAAATTATATTCATAAGGTTTTAATTTTGTTTTGACCGCACTAGTAAATTTTAGTTTCTCTTTTTTCTTATTATAAAAATCATAGCATACTTTATCATAATAATCGTCAAGTTTTTGATTAGCATTTTCTTGTTCTGTAAACCACAAAATAAACGGTTTAATATCATATAAAGCATTATGTGCAAATAAATTAATTGTTTTCTTTTTAATCGATAATAAATCATTCATAAATGTATCTACTGTTCTATAATGATAACAAATATCTGTATTATTATCACATGACATTAATGCAATAGAATAAGTTAACATTTCATTTTTTTCTTTTAAATAACATGCTTCAATATCAAACGCAAAATTTTGTACTTCAGCATAATTTGGAATGTTCCTATAAGAATAATAACTAACTAAATTCTCTGTTATATTTTTTAACCTTTCATTTAAATTCATTAATTTCACCTCTATTTAAAACTATCTAATTGCCTATATTCATTAATAGTCCTGTCAATTCTCGCATAAGAATTTTCTGAAGCTTTATCCATTTCACCCTCTCCAATATCTAAATATTTATCTCTTAAATTATTAAGTTCACCTTTTATAAATAATTCTTTTTGAAGTGGTGAAAGTGTATGCCATTGTTTCCATATAGCCTGTCTTTGATAACTTTCCATGTTTTGAATAAAATCTAAACTCATAAAATCAGCAAACCATTTATTCTGCATAGTATCATCATTTAATTTGTCATAAACTGCTTGAAGTGTTATCTTCTTATAATCATTCTTTAATTTATTTAACATTGCTAATTTTCTTTCATCATCAGAAATATTTAATTCACCAATTTTCTTTAATGCAACTCCATCAATCCTAAAACTTTTATTTCTCCTAGATGGAAAAAACACATCTTTACCAGTTAAATAATCAATTTGTTGCTCTGATAGTCCCATAGCTTTTAATGCATTTATTGATGAGTCAACTTGCTTATTATACCTCTTTACATAATTATTTAATCTTGTATCAACTGATAATTGCTTTTTATTATTACCAAAATTATCTTTTTTGATTTGTGATTGTAACCCACGTTCAATTTTATTAATTTGTGATTTTAATTGTCTATCACTAAGTTGTCCATTTTTTAAATAAGTTGGAATTTTATAACCTAATACTTGTAACTTATTAACTAAATATTTTACCTTTTGTTTAGTAGACTTCTTTTCCCAATTAACTCTTTTTAATCCAGATAATTGCCTTTTTGCATTCATGCTATACCCTCCCATTATTCATATATTGATAATATATGTATTAGGGTGAAAAAAGTTCACCCTTATTAATTATTCTTCTCCATCTTTTACTAATTGTCTTGTAATAGCTGATGGAACAGTTTCATGCTCATTAATATAACCAGTTAAATCTTGTTCAAGATGATAATTTTCGTGGAATTTAAAACCATCATATGGAAAGTAAACTCTTTCGTCATCATCATTAAAATAAATTGTTTCCTTAGTTAAATCAATTTTATTTCCTAATGTATCATAATATACATTATAATCATATTCTCCATTATTTTCAACTTTTACCAATACTGGCATTGCAAAACATTCTTTATGTGGTTTAAAGTTTGTTTCAGCTTTTACTATTGTTCCTCCAATCATCATCATTGTTAAAGTAGCAATTAATAATTTTTTCATAATTTCTCAATCCTTTCAAATTTTCTTATATATTAATAATATATGTATTAAGGGTAAAATGTTTACCCTTATTAAACTAAATTTACATTAATTATAATGTTGTTATATATGTCAAAGTATGGAAACAAACCAATTAATGTATCGCTAATCATTGCTGTGTTAAAATGGTCAAAAATAATATCTGAAAATTGTAAATTTTCAATAAATTCACAAATTTCTTTATTAGTAATACCATATTCATAAACTTCATTATCCACATTAATTTTAATATCAAAAGATTTTTTCATTTTATCATTCTCCTTTTTATTTATTATTTGTTTCCCTTTCTATGATTTAATTATATAATATTTGTTCAACTTTTTCAATAGTTTGTAAACAAATATTTGAAAGTTTCGTTCGACAAAAAAAGGACAGATATTAATCTGCCCTAATTGTTCATTAACTCATTATATCGTGTTATCTTACTTATATAAATACTGTCGAAATCTTCGGGTATTATTTCAAACTTTTCATTTAACTTTTCTAAACAGATATAAACATCCACTATTTCTTCAAGTACCATACTGTCTATTTCTTCTTTACTTGCTCTTAATGTTACATCACCACTAATCCAACGATTAAGTTTGGATAAAGCTTGTATAAGTTCAGAACATTCTTCAATAGTAATTGAATTTACATCTTGTAAACTTTCTTTAATCATTTTAATAACTCCTCTCTCCAACCATTATTTTCAAATAAATAATTAACTAAATACTCATAATCTTTACGAGATTTGCAACCTCCGTTTATATATGCATATGCTATCCAAAATATATCGTCGGGATAAAGTTCCCTGTAACCAAGAACTCTCCCACATTTATCCGCTAATAGTTTAAATGCTATATATCTATCATCTGTCATTACATCCACTCCTTATTCATCATCACTAGAACTAATATTAACTTCATCAAAAAAGTCAGTAATGGTAATAATAGGGTCGTCAATAGAATCACCAACAAAAACAGTATAGTGTCCTTTATCATCTTCTATTAAAACTTCTAATATTTCTTTTAAATCTTTTACCGTCATATACAATACAACTCCCTTATTACTTTCGCCTTTAAATCTTTTTCTGTTTTATAATTCTTTGGAACAATAGTAAACATTTCGTCAGTCATTTCATTTGTAATTTGATTTTTTCTTTTATATTTTACTACTAAAATATCGCAAACTTCATCATCTTTCATTGTCATTAATTGACAAGCTTTACTTGCTATAATTCTATATTCAGAATCAAATTCCATCATTATTTGTTCACAACCTTTAGATTCTAACACTTTATATATTTCCCATACATAATTCATTTATATATCCTCCCTTATTCTTGTTCATCTGTTCCTGTAGCAACCATAAAAAATGCAATGATTAAGCAGACTAATGATAGCCATACAATCAATAAAGCTAAAAATGTAAACATTTATTTATCCTCGCTTTCATCATTCATACTTTTTAAAGATTGTTCATATTGATAAGCACTAACTGTACGATACCAACAATCAAAACAATTATCGAAAATTTCACAATCACTTCTAAATTCAGATAATTCCTCATACACATCTTCGGGACATTTAGTTTCTACCATTAATAAAATATCATCAATATTATCAAGACTGAATTTTTTCATTTATTTTTCACTCCTCTTTTCAAACTCTATTAATCTATCAATATATTCTTTTGCTTTTTCTAAATCCTCAATTCCATTTTTATTTTTGTATCTTGTTACATATTTAATAACATTACCTTGCATAAATGTTAAATTATTTCTTAAACAAAACTCTATTACATCAATACCAATACCATAGTAACTTGGTTTTATTTTATTTAAATCCATTGACATAAATCACACACCCCATCATTTTTATAATATTCGTAACTATCTATTTGTCTGCCACACTTTGAGCAACAATAATAAAATTGTTTAACTCTATAAGTTTTGATTCTCTTCGTCATATACATCTAACACTCCTATCAATAATTTTGAAATTTCACATAATTCTAAGTGTTCATGAATTAATTTCTCTAATACTTTTTCATTAGTTACTTGACCGTACAATTTTGTAAATGTAATTGGTGATAACTAATACTTTCAATTAATAATTCGACTTGTCGTTTTGTCATTTTATTCACCTCTAATCATCATAATAAACTTTATAGTTATATAATACTACCATCTTTTCACTAGTGTTACATATAAAATTATCATTTTCATCATATAATGCGTAATGATAAGTATCTCTTTTATCCTTTTTTGCTACAACATAACTACCTTTGGAATAATCATAATTATGCTTTGGTGCATATCTCAACTTTGAACAATCTGTTTTGTTCTTTCTGCATGTTCCATTGTTCCAGTAAAAACAAGTTGAAAATGTGCAAATCATTTTATTCCTCCTACTAATCTAACGTATAATAAATAATTATAAACGAAATAACTAATGTAACATTAAATAATAATAAAATAAACAGTTCAATCATTTAATCACCTCTATTTCTTCCAATACCCTTTTTCTCTTAAAGCATTATCAATTAAATTTACTATATTCATTGTTTTGTTATATTTTTCCCTATCTGAATTAATATAAAAAGTAAATGCCATATCATAATATTTTTCATATAACTTTTTTAATTCTTTTTGATTTAAACTATTTATATATTCAACTATTTGTTGATACATATTTTTCACTCTCCAATCCTAAATAATAATCTCTTAAACTTTGAATTCCATGTGAAAAGTCATAACTAGGATTGCCTAAAGCAAAAATGATACCATCTAACCATAAACCGATATCTTCATTTCTCCAATTTAAACATTCTAATTTATAGTCAATACTACTCTTTATTATTTCCATTAAATCAGTTTCATTATTTGTCATATTATCAATCTCCTTTTTATTTATAAAAATTTAGTAGTTCTTCAACTCTTGTTAATAGTGTTTCAAATTCTTGTGAATTTAACTTACTACATGCTTCGTTTAAAATATCAATTATTTCTGATTCATAATCTAATCTGTCCATTTTAATTCCTCCATCATTTTATTGTTATTTCCGAATACATACCTTTAGTCACTACAAGGTTATGATATTTAGTAGTGCATATTTAATTCCCTTTCCATGATTTAATTATATAACATTTGGAAAGAAAATGCAATACTTTTTGGACAAATATTTGAAAATAATTATAAAAATAATTCGACAAATAAATGATGTAAATATTATTGGAACTGTTTCATATAGTATTAAAATCTTCTGCCCTAGTATAAAAC
>ERZ1673744.1666-NODE-1666-length-18966-cov-6.916609_pt1 | contig 18966 bp, 21 predicted proteins | sample MGYA00580207_ERZ1673744 | MGnify/ENA primary metagenome ERZ1673744 (study PRJEB41218, sample SAMN15661751) | gut metagenome | host: Homo sapiens | place: Canada: London | collected 2015-08-20/2019-03-30 | study: EMG produced TPA metagenomics assembly of... | reverse complement strand
CGGTGGTGTGGGAGGACGGCATGGGAACTAATCCCATGCCTCCTACCCGATTGCGTGCTGTCTTCGGCGGGCGGAAGCCGAAATTGCCCTGGATGCGAAGAGGCTTTGCCGGACGCGGAGCCTCTCCGGATTTTTCAACGAGGAGAGCCAGCAAGATGCAAAAGCCCGAAGAGAGGATTGAGGAGAAGCTCCGCGAACTCGGCATTTCCTACGAGCGGCACGATCATGCGCCCATCATGACGGTCGAGGAAGGGCGCGTCCTTGCGCGCGAGTACGGGTCCTTCTGCATGAAGAATCTCTTTCTCACGGCGAAAAAGCGCTTCTACCTCCTCATGATGCCGTCGGAAAAGAGCTTTTCTTCCAAAGCGCTCGCGAAGCAATTGGGCTGCGGTCACATCTCCTTCGGGAGCCCGGAGAAGCTTGCCGAATGCCTGCAGACCTATCCGGGCGCCGTGACGTGCCTCGGGCTCCTTTTTGACGAAGATCAGCAGGTCGAGGTGCTCGTCGACAAAGACCTTCTCGAAGTGCCTTTCGTCGACGCGCACCCCTGCAGCAACGCGGCAAGCCTCAAGCTCGCCATGAAGGACATTCTCGACATCTGGCTTCCCGCCACGGGACACGCCGGGTGGAAATTAGTGGAGATCGATTGACGCGTCTGCGTGAGCGCGTACAGCACTGAGCGTACGAAAAAGACCGGCAGGATTGCTCCCGCCGGTCTTTTTCTCTGTTCAGGATGGAGCTGCTTTCATCAACCCATCGGGATCAGGCCGCGGCCGAGGAGATAGCTGCAGCCGACGCCGATGATGACGGCGATGATGTTGAGCCAGATGCCGGCCTTCACCATGTCGGCGATCTTCAAGCGCCCCGTGCCGAAGACGATCGCATTCGGGGGCGTGCCCACCGGCATCATGAAGGCGCACGAGCAGGCGATGACCATCGCGAAGAGCGGCGCTTCAGGATTGATGTTGAGGCTTTCGGAAGCCGCGGCCACCACAGGCATCATCGTTGCGGCAAGGGCCGTATTCGACGTGACTTCGGAGACGAAGGTGATCACGGTGGAAATGCCCGTCATGAAGGCGAGGTCGCTCACGCCCTGGAAGACGGAGGCCTGGGCGCCGATGAGGGCCGCGACGCCCGTCGACTGAATCGCCGCCGCCATCGAGAGGCCGCCGCCGAAGAGGAGGAGCACGTCCCAGGCAACCACGTCCTTGGCGCTGTTCCAGTCGAGCGCGTGGATGCCGCGCTTGGCGTCAACCGGAATCATGAAGAGAAGGATGCCTGCGCCCATGGCGATGAGTTCGTCGGAGAGGGGCTTCAGGGGCCTTGCGCCGTTGATTTCGAGGCCGCGCAGAACGGGACCGAACATCCAGAGAAGGGCTGCGAGCACGAAGATCGCGAGCACGATCTTTTCGCCGCGCGAGAGGGGCCCGAGCTTTCTCAGTTCGCCCTTGATCCATTCACGGCCGCCGGGGATGCCTTCCATATTGACGGGGAAGAGGAAGCGCGTGAGGAGGAAGTAGGTCGCGGGAAGGAGGAGAAGCGTCACGGGAAGCGCAACCTTCATCCAGCCGAGGAAGGAAACCTGAACGTGATAGGTGTCTTCAACGAAGCGCGCGAAGATGCCGTTGGGGGGCGAACCCACGAGCGTTGCCATGCCGCCGATCGAGGCCGCATAGGCAATGGAGAGAAGCACGCAGACGGCGAAGTTTCTTTCGTCCTTCGTGATTTCCGGGCTCGTCTGGGTGGAGCGGATGACGCCCATCACGGCGACGGCAATCGGCACCATCATGGCAGCCGTTGCGGAATTGGAAACCCAGGCCGAAAGGAAGGCCGTGGAGATCATCAGGCCGAAAATCATCTGCTTCGGCTTCGTGCCGAAGAGTGAAATCGTCACGAGCGCAATGCGCCGGTCAAGGTGCCAGCGGTGAATCGCCGCAGCAATGAGGAAGCCGCCGAGGAAGAGGAAGATCGTTCCCGAGGCATAGTGGCGCATCGTGTTGACGGGGGTTGCAATATCCAGAAGCGGATAAAGCAGAATCGGTAGCATCGCCGTCACGGCAATCGGCAGCGCTTCGCTGAACCACCAGATGGCCATCAGGGTCGTGACTGCCGCACAAGCCTTGCCTGCGTGGCCGAACTCGACCACCTTGCCTGCCGTATTGACGAAGCTGTCGGGCAGGAGGAAGTAGACGAGGATGGCGAGCACAGGCCCCAGAATAAACGCCCAGATCTTGGTCGAATTCGAAACGGCATCAACCGAGACCGATGAGGTTTGGAGTGGCATGGTTGTCGCTCCTTGATAAAAGTCAAAGGGAGGAAAAATCCTTTACGATGCCATCAGGATATACGCTGGAGGCAAGTTCTGCTTCGGGTGAATTGAGGTGCTTTAGGGAGAAAAAGAGGGAAATTGCAGAGGAATAAGGTCATTTTTTCATTAGTGCATTGATTTTATTGGAGATCAGACAGAGTTAGGCCGTGTGGAGTAAGGTGGTTGCCGTAGCGGATCAATGGGATGCATCCTCCTTCAGGCTTGCTTTTCCACATAAATATCTATAGCGTTAACCCTCACAGCATCATGAACGGAAAGGAAAGCGTTTCTTTTCCCGATGCCGGGAGCCGGATCAGCAGATTCTGATTCAAACGCTCCCGGAATTCCCCGCAGACTCGAGCGGGGAACCCAAGCACAATGCCGGGTCCCTCCCGGTCTGTGCGCGTTGCGCCCAATTCCCTGCGGGGGAAACACATCATTATTCGGGCATAGGCAACAGGGGTTCAGAACCTGAACCCATCCGTGATGTCTTGGTCGCCGGAAGGCTTTTCATTCTCTTTGAGTACGCCGTCATTCCCTTCAGAGGGAAAGGCAGCAATGCACCCAAAAGAATCTGAGGCGTTCCGACTGACGGCGAGTGAGGGTGGGAGCGCCCGCGGCGTGCAAAGGAGGCACGCGAATGCTCCGGGCTGGATTTCGTTTCGAATTGCCGCGCCCAGGCAAGGGGCCTGAAGACGGCTAAAGAGGAGCAACGGTCATGGCGACGCATCGTCTCACCATCAAGGGTCAGGTCACAATCCCCAAGGAAATTCGCGATTATCTCGGTCTTGCAGAAGGCAATTCGAGCGTGGATTTCTCCATAGCGCCTGACGGTACGGTTGTTGTTAAAAAAGCAGGCGAAGCGGCTCACGCTTCGAGTCTGCGCACTCGCGCCCAGCGTGCTGCCCGTTCGGTGCAGCAGGCCTCTTTGGGCCGCAGCCGCGAAATGAACCGCGGCGGAGTGCTTGCCCTTCTCGCCGGAGGCTTCTGACGGAAGCCTGCGCAAACGGGCGGAAAAAGAATTGAGAAAAGCCCGGACGAGCATGAACTCATCCGGGCTTTCTTTACTTCTATCTCTTTGCGGCTTCAGGATTTCTTCTGGTCTTCCGCTGCTGAAGGCGGAACGAGGCCTTCTTCCTTCGCGAGCTTCTGCGCCGCCTTGTCCTGTTCCTTGAGCGCCTTCTTCAGTGTCGAAGGCTGAAGAACCGGGAAGTTGACGAGCACGAGAAGCCCGTGAGGATCGGCATCGGCGAGTTCGACCGAACCGCCGGAGCGCTTCACGATGCGGTCGACGATCGCGAGTCCGAGGCCGGAGCCCGTGACGCCCGAGCGCGCCGATTCGCCGCGCTCGAAGGGGCGCATCACGCGGGCGCGCTGGTCCTCAGGAAGACCCTTCCCCTGGTCGGCAACGGCAAGCGTTGCCGTGCGTCCGTCGGGACTCTTCGTGAGCGTCATCGAGAGCCTCAGAATGCCGTCGTCGCTTCTGCCGTAGCGCTGGGCATTGACGATGAGGTTCTGAATGGCGCGCGAGAGCTCAAGCGGATGCGCCATGACGAAGATGTCGTCGGGGAGGTTCTCCGCCGTGAGCTCCACGGAAGAGTCGGTTTCAATGCGGGCATTGTGAATGGCGGCCGTCACGGCTTCGCCGAAATTCACCATCACCTGGTCCTCGTTCGTGCGGCGGGCATAGGCGAGGAACTGGTTGACGATGTTTTCCATCTGCTCAAGGTCGCTCACCATGGCTTCGCGGGAGTCACCGGGGAGGTCGGCAAGCTCGACCTCGAGGCGAAGACGCGTGATCGGGGTGCGCAGGTCGTGCGAGACGCCGGCGAGAAGGAGCTCGCGGTCGGCTTCCATGTGACCGAGGTCCTCCACCATGCGGTTGAAGCTCACGTTGACCGCCTGAATTTCCGACGTGGTGGCGTCCTCCGGGAGGGGCTCGGGCTTCTTCCCCTGACTGATTTCACGGGCAAAAGCAGAAAGTCTTGCAAGCGGCTGCACGACGTGGCGCGCGAGGAGCGTGGCGCCGAAGAGGGATGCAATGCCCGCCGCCAGCGCCCACCAGAGCCAGGTGGTGCCGTAGGGAGGATCGAGCACGTCGTCCTTCGTCTGAAGCCAGTAGGTGTCGCCGTCGATGTCGAAGGTGACCCAGAGGCCGTCGTTGCCGTTGACGCGCGTGGCGAGAATGGTGTCGGGCCCGAGCGAGGTCTTGACGAGCTGATCAATCAGCCCGTTGTAGCCTTCGCCCGAAATCCGGAAGATCTTGTCCGTGGGGTCGCGCGGGGAAATGAGAACGCCTTCGCGGGCGGCGAGCGTCTTCAGAAGATCCACGCGGTAGAGCGGATCGGCGGTGACGAGCGCGTACTTGGTGAGGTTCACCGTCGAGACGATGTGCTGAGCCACGCCCTGCGAATAAGGGAGCTCGGAGAGCACGCGGAAGCTCTGCAGCCACCCGATCACGGAGAAGAAGAGGAGTCCGCAGAGAAGGAGAAACGTCCGCCAGAAAAGACTCGGACGGCTCGTTTTGAGTTGTGAGATCCAGGACACGGCAGAAGGAGAGAAGAATGAGTTCGGGCTCGGGAGCCGCCGATATCAGAAGACGGAACTGAAGGCAAAAAGGACGCACGGACTTCTTTTGAGACCGTACGTCCTCTTTTTGTAAACGGGCGTCGTTGAAATGTCAATCAGGCGTGGCCGTCCGGAATGAAGACGTAGCCGAGGCCCCAGACGGTCTGGAGATAGCGGGGCTTCGGGGGATCGGGCTCAAGGAGCTTTCTCAGGCGCGAAACCTGAACGTCGAGCGAGCGGTCGAAGGCTTCGTATTCGCGGCCGCGGGCCATTTCCATGAGCTTATCGCGCGAGAGCGGCTGGCGCGGATGGCGGGCGAAGGCCTTGAGCACGGCGAATTCGCCGGTCGTGAGCGGGACCACCTCGCCGTTCTTCTTGAGAACGCGCGTGCCGAGGTCGAGCTCGAAGTCGCCGAAGCGGACGACTTCATTCTCAAGCGAAGGCGCGCCCGGCGCGTCCTGACGGGGACGGCGGCGGAGCACCGCGTGAATGCGGGCGAGAAGTTCGCGGGGATTAAAGGGTTTGCCGAGGTAGTCGTCGGCGCCGAGCTCAAGGCCCAGAATGCGGTCGACGTCCTCGCCGCGGGCCGTGAGCATGATGATCGGTGTCGTGTCCTTCTCGGAGCGCAGGCGCTTCAGAATGGCAAGACCGTCCTCGCCCGGCATCATGAGGTCGAGAATGAGAACGTCGAAGTGCTCGCGCACCCAGAGGCGCTTCATTGCCTCGCCGTTTTCGCTCACAAAGACCGTGAAGCCGTTTTCGCCGAGATACCTGCGCAGAAGATCACGCAGACGGGGGTCATCGTCGACGACAAGAATCTTGGGGGTGCGTTCAACCATTTGTTCGCTCCTGATGGCGAAGAAGGAAGGGGCAGGCGAGCTTCTCGCTGCGGACTTCCCAATGAATTTCAATGCTTCAATTGTTTCACCTTATTCCCCGCTTCGTCACCCTCAGGCAATTCGATGTTACAAATACGCGTTCAAAGATACATGACCGGCAATTTCCGCTGAGACTGCTTCTGAGGGCAGTTTTCTTCAGGGGTAAATGTAAATAAGCGCCGCCATGAGAAAACGCGTGCATCGTCAATTGCGACTCGAATTGACGCTTTAAGATGGAAGAAAGGCGTTTTTCCTGAAGAAAGCAGGCCTGCGGGCGGCAATGTTCTGTCACGGTTTACTAACTCTTGGCGCAAATCGGAGAGATTCCCCCTGATATATTGAAAATCGACAGAGACCTCCCGGAGGGGAGTGCTCGGGGACTGCGCTTTCTCTAGGCAAGCTCCCGGTTCCGGGCTTTCCTCCTTTCTTTGAGACTTGATTTCATGGTTAGACGTTACTGTTCTCCAGTTCTAGCGCTTGCAGCCTGCCTTGCGGCAGGGCCGGCCTTTGCGGCCGAGCTTACGGATGAGCCGCTCGGTACCGTGGCGGGCGTCCCTCAGGCGAAGGACTGCGGGACTGCGGAAGCGCCCTGCGTGCAGCTCTGGGGCAGCATGTCTGCGGAAGAACGCGCGAGGCTCTGGCCGTTTCTCGATGAATCCTCAAAGCTCTCCTACTGGCGCGGCATGACGCCCGAAGAGAGAAAGAGCCTCAGGATGTGCCTCTCCGAACGCGACCGCGAGGCCCTGCGCCGGCGCTTCTCGTTCGACGCGAGGAACGGCCGCGAACTCGTTCGCCCGAAGCTCTGCGGCGAAGAACGCCGCCTGATGCGCGAGCAGATCATGGAAGTGCACATGCAGTTCAGACGCGCGCACGGCGCGCATGACGGCTCGGCGCAGCCCCTGCCGCCGCCCGCTCCCCGCGGGCCGCATCATTCGGAACGATGATTTCCCGCTCCGACTGAGCACGGAAATTTCTTCAAAAAGAGCCGGATCTTTTCAGAGAAGACCCGGCTTTTTTTCGCCGATTCGGCCTCTCGTATAATCTGAACTTCCTATATTTCATGCCGAGAAGAGGCGTCTTTTTTATGTCCGGATCCTTACCTCTGATCCTTGCGCTCGATACCGCGCAGGAAGATTGTGCAGCGGCGCTCCTTAAAGGGACCGAGCTGATTGGCAGTCGGGTGGAGACGGTCGGAAGCCGTCACAGCGAGATCATCCTTCCGATGATCCGCGATCTTCTCAAGGACTCTGGGGTCGAAAAGACGGACTTGAGCCTCATTGCCTTCGGCGCCGGTCCGGGATCCTTTACCGGTCTTCGCGTCGCCTGCGGCGTGGCGCAGGGGCTCGCCTGGGCGCTCGAATGCATGACGGCGCCGGTTTCGAGCCTTGAAGCGCAGGCCGAGTGGCTGAGAGACTCGGAGCGCCTCCCCGCGGGAGAGGTCATTGCGGTCCTGAACGACGCCCGCATGCATGAGTGCTACGGCGGCGTCTGGCGCGTGCCGGAAGATCCTTCGTCCCGGCTCGAACTTCTCGCGGGCCCGGAAATCACGGCGCCCGCGGATGCGATGACGTTCCTCACGCGCTATGGCGCCGGTCACCTGGTCGGGAGCGCCGAACTCGTCTACGGCGGCGAAATGGCGCTTCCCGCTGCGCTTCACCACGCGGCAAGCAGAAGCTCGCGCCCGGAAGCCATCGGACGCATCGCGGCAATGATGTCTGCTGCGGGCGAAGTGGTGAGCCCCGAGCTCGCCGCTCCCGTCTACGTCCGCAACCGCGTGGCGCTCACCATGGCTGAGCGCGCCCGCGGCGAGAGGCTTCAATGACGGGGAAATTCACAGGAATCCGCCCGATGAGGGCGGAGGATGCCCCTGAGCTCGCCCGCCTTGAGGCGCTGGTTGAGGCTTCGCCCTGGAGCGAAAGGAACTTCCTCGACTCGCTTCAGGCGGGTCACCTCGGATATGTCCTCGAGAAGGAAGGGAGGATTGCCGCCTGGGCCGTCGTCATGACGGTGCTCGACGAATCCGAACTCCTCATCATCGGCGTTCGTCCCGACTTGCAGCGGCAGGGGCTTGCCTCCCGTCTCCTTTCCTTCGTGCTCCGCGAGCTTCACGGCAAAACGGTGCTCATGAATCTCGAAGTCCGGGCGGGAAATCTTCCCGCCATCGGGCTCTATAAGCGCTTCGGCTTCCTTCAGATCGGGATCCGTCGCGGATACTATCCGGGAGAAAAGGGCGCAGGCCGCGAGGATGCGCTTCTCATGACCCTTTCGCCGCTTCCCGAGGGGAAGGACGATGCTGAGGGGAGCGCATCATGAGCTTTACCCGCGAAGACTGCGAACTGATCGAGGCGATGGGGCTCGGTCCCGTCTGGCTTCTGAGAGAAACGGAGGATCCGTTTCTCCCTGAGCTCGGGACGCTCGTGAAGGAGCTCCGGGAGCCCGCGCCATCCGCTCGTCCTCAGGCGGGCGCTCCGCTTCAGAAGCCTGCGGGCGGCGCGCCCGTCAAACCCGCCCTTCGGACGCAGGCGCCTCAGACGCCTCAGGCGACTGCAGAGCCCGTGCAGACCGCGCACATGGGAATGTCCGAGGCGCTTGCGGAACAAATCCGCGCGGCCAATTGGGAAGAACTCAGAACGCTCGCCAATGCCTGCCGGCTCTGCTCCATGGCGTCGAGCCGTCAGCACGTGGTCTTTTCCGACGGCGATCCGGGGCCCGGCCTCGTCATCGTGGGCGAAGCCCCGGGAGCGGAGGAAGACCTTCAGGGCGTTCCCTTTGTCGGGAAGTCCGGGCAGCTCCTCACTTCGATGCTCGAGTCCCTCAACATCGTGCGCAGAAAGGACGTCGTCATTCTCAATGTCCTCAAGTGCCGCCCGCCCATGAACCGCAATCCCGAGCCCGAGGAAATCACCTGCTGCGGGCATTATCTCGAACGGCAGCTTGAGATTCTTGCCCCGAAGGTGCTCCTCCTTGCCGGACGCTTTGCAGTCGGGTCGCTCCTGAAGCTTGAAGGGAATTTCTCCATCGGACGCCAGCGCGGACGCGTGCATCAGGTGACGATCGGCGGGAAAACCGTGCCGGCAATCGTCACGTATCACCCGTCCTATCTTCTGCGCTCGCCCCTTGAAAAAGCAAAGTCCTGGGATGATCTGCTCCTTCTCAAGGGCGCCATGCGGGATGCCGGCATACTGCCTCCCGAAAAGGAAAAGCGCTGGAACTAAGCCTCCGGCGGCCGGACTCGCGGAGTGCGGAGCGGGCATTTTGGTGCAGGATTCTTGGGACATCCTCGCCCGTACGGACTAGGCTTCATGAGCATGATTGCGGGACGTCTTCGCTTTGGGGTGCTCCTACAATGGTTACCTTTTAAATCAAAGGATTTATCAGAATCCGCGAGCTCTTTGAGAAGCGTTCCCGGATTCTGAGGTCCTGAGCGAGAGATGTCTGATATTCAAAATAGGGCAGCCGGCCCGGCAGAAAAGAATCCTGTCGAATGCGCTCCTCAGGCGCAATACGATGAAGCGCTCCGGGCCTGCTCGCGCGAAGCGGCGGCGACCCTTGCGGCTGCCGTCGCCGTGACGGCCTTCTTCTGGGGGACGCTTTATCTCTCTTCCCCGAGCAAGGCGCTTTTCTGGGGCTTCCCGCTCTGGTTCATGGTCGCCGTGATCGGGGGCTACCTCTTTTCCATCGTCGCGGTCGTCTGGATCGTGAGGCGTTATTTCCGGGATATTCCGCTCGACATCACGCCCGATGACGCCGGGGAAATGAAAGCCAGCGAAGGAGCGAAATGATGACGGACACCTTGCTCATCTTCATTCCGCTCGTCCTTTTCTTCCTCGTTCTCGTCTTCACGATGCTCTGGACGGAGCGCACGCGAAGCCGTCGGTATGAAGCGGGACGCGCCTTCAGCGGGGAATATTTTCTGGGGAGCCGGTCGCTCTCGGGTTTCGTGTTGGCAATGACCCTCATTGCCACCTACGGCTCCGTCTCCTCCTTCGTCTCCGGTCCGGGCATTGCCTGGAAGCTCGGCCTCGGCTGGGTGGTTTTTGCCGCGCCGCAGATCATTGCGGGCTTCTTCATCCTCGGTCTTTTCGGGAAGAAAATGGCGATCGTCTCGCGCGCCTGCGGGGCGATTACGGTGACGGGGCTTATCGACAAGCGCTTCAGAAGCCCTGCGCTCTCCGTCATTCTCTCGATTGCGCTCCTCATATTCTTTACCGCCATGATGACGGGACAGTTCATCGGGGGTGCGGCCATCTTTTCCGAGGCGGCCGGCATCACGCCCGAAGCGGGGCTCTTTCTCTTCGGCGCGCTTACGGTTTTTTACACCGCCTTCGGCGGCTTCCGGGCGGTTGCCTGGACCGACACGGTCTGCGCGATTCTGATGTTGGTCGGCATGGTGATGCTTGGAAGCTCCGTCATCCATGAAGCAGGCGGCCTCGAGCTCGCGATGGAGCGCGTTGCGGCCGCAGGCTTGAGCGACCCTGCCGCCGACATAACCACGAGCACCATGCTCTCGCCCAATGCAGGCGGGGCGCTCCCGTGGTCGCTTCTCTTTTCGGCCTGGGTGCTCGTCGGCTTCGGCACGGCGGGACTCCCGCAGTCGGCGGTCCGCTGCATGAGCTACCGGACCTCGGGCGACCTTCATCGCGCGATGATCGTGAGCACGATCGTCTGCGGCGCCCTGATGGTGGGTGTGACCACAATCGGCGTGCTCGCGCGCGGCGTTCCCGGCCTTGAGTTGGGCGGCGCCTCAACGGATCATCTGATTCCGCGCCTCATTGCGCAGCACATGACCCCGCTTGAAGCGGGCGTCACGCTGATCGGGCCGCTCGCCGCCACCATGTCGACCGTGAGCTCGCTCCTCATTGCCGCGTCGGCGGCAGTGGTGAAGGATCTCCTCATCGCCATGCGGCCGGAATTTGAAGAGAAATCCCGCGCGCTCCTCCTTTGCTCGCGCGGAACGACGCTCGTTCTCGGCATTGCGGCCATGCTCTTTGCGCTCAACCCGATTGACCTTGTGGCCTGGATCAACATGGGAGCCTTCGGGGGGCTCGAGCTCGCGTTCCTCCTTCCGCTCGCGGGCGGCCTCTACTGGAGGCGCGCAACGGCGGCCGGGTGCCTCATTTCGATCGTCGCGGGGTTCGCCGTCTACGGCTGGGCGCTCCTCATGAAGCCCGACCTCGCGGGATTCCATGCGATCGTGCCCGCCTTTGCCGCGGAAGTGCTCGTCTTCGTCGCCGCGAGCCTCGTGACGCGCGACAAGGCGAATCCCGACCTCCGCTATTTCTTCCCGCAGCGTTGAGAACGAGTCCGGAGAATTGAATTCTCCCTAAGCAAAGAGGCGCATCCCGGCGTGGCGATGCGCCTCTTTCCATTGACTCTTCACTCAGGAGAGACGGGCTGCCGCCTTCATTTCCTTCACGAATGCGCGAAGGGAAGCGAGCATTTTTCCCTTATCCCTGAGGTTCTCTGCAATGATCTTCGTTACGGCTGACCCCGCAATGGCGCCGTCGGCGCCGGATTTGAGCGCGGCTTCAACGTGCTCGGGCTTCGAGATGCCGAAGCCGAGAAGAAGAGGCGCAGAGTGCGCAGCACGGAGCGCTTCGACCTCAGCGAGCAGCGGCATCTCGGCCGCGCGGTCCGTGCCGGTGATGCCGGTGCGGGAGAGGAGATAGACGTAGCCTTTGGAGCGTTCGGCAACCTTCCTGAGGAGCTCCGGCGCCGCCTTCGGCGGGGCAATTGCAACGAGGGAGACGCCGGCGGCCGCTGCGGCCTCATCCCATTCGGGCTCGCGCTCGCGCATCGAGATGGGCACGTCCGGAATCAGCACGGCGTCGGCGCCGGCAGCATGGACAGCCCTGAAGAAGTTGTCGATTCCCGGGGCCGTTACGAGATTTACGTAGAGCATGAGGCTGATGGGGAGCTCCGGGTGCGCCTCGCGGACGCTCTTCACGATCGCAAGGCACTTTTCCGTGGTGGATCCGGCTTCAAGCGCCCGTCCGGCGGAGGCTTCGATCACGGGACCGTCCGCGCAGGGGTCGGAAAAGGGAATGCCGAGTTCGAGCGCATCGGCGCCGCCCTCAATCAGCGCTTCAACAACCTCGCGCGAGGTTTCGGGATCCGGGTCGCAGAGGTTGACGAAGGGAACGAAGGCGCCTTCGCGGCGGGCGCGAAGCTTTTCGAAAAGTTTCTGAAAACGATTGGGCTCAGTCATTTTGGGTGTATCCGGCATGAGTTGCAGTATGTGGAAGTTCTTTCGGGGAGGCGCCTTATCTGAGGAGCGCTTCCGCGGCATCGGGCGAAAGCTTTCCGTTTGCAAAGAGCCCTTCCTCCTCGAGCCGGGCGCTCACCTGGAAGATGTCCTTGTCGCCGCGTCCGGAGAGATTCACGATGAGCTTCTGCTCCTTTTCGGGATTCTCGCGGGCGAGCTTCAGTGCATAGGCAAGCGCATGTGCGCTCTCAAGCGCAGGGATGATGCCCTCGCGGCGCGAGAGCTCAATAAAGGCCGAAAGCGCTTCGCGGTCGGTGGCGCTCACATACTTTGCGCGCCCCGTTTCCATGAGGTAGGCGTGCTCGGGTCCCACCGACGGGAAGTCGAGGCCGGCCGAGATGGAGAAGGATTCCTCGATCTGGCCTTCAGGCGTCTGCATGTTGTAGGAGCGGGCGCCGAAGAAGATGCCGGGCGTTCCCTTTTCAAGCGTTGCGCCGTGATAGGCCGTCTCAAGGCCCTTTCCTGCGGGTTCGACGCCGAAGAGCTTCACGTCCCTGAAGGGCACGAAGTCCGTGAAGATGCCGATCGCGTTCGAGCCGCCGCCGACGCAGGCGATGACGGCGTCGGGGAGACCGCCCTCGAATTCCGCAAACTGTCTGCGGGCCTCTTCGCCGATCACCTTCTGGAATTCGCGCACGATGGTGGGGAAGGGATGCGGGCCCGCAGCGGTGCCGAGCATGTAGTGCGTGTCATGGAAGCTCCCGGCCCAGTCGCGAAGCGCCGCGTTGCAGGCTTCCTTCAGGGTGCCGCGGCCCGCTGTGACGGGGACGACCTCGGCGCCCATGAGCTCCATGCGGAAGACATTGGGCTTCTGGCGCTCGACGTCCTTCGCGCCCATGTAGACGCGGCACTTGAAGCCGAGGAGCGCGCAGGCGAGCGCCGTAGCGACGCCGTGCTGGCCCGCGCCCGTTTCCGCGATGATGCGGGTCTTGCCCATCCGGCGGGCGAGCAGCGCCTGGCCGAGCACCTGGTTGGTCTTGTGAGCGCCGCCGTGCATGAGGTCCTCGCGCTTGAGGTAGATCGTCGTCTTCGTTCCCTGCGTGAGGTTTCGGCAGCGCGTGAGCGGCGTCGGGCGGCCGCCGTAGTTGACGAGGAGATCAGCGAGCTCGCGCTGAAAGGCGGGATCCTTCTGAGCCTCAATGAAGGCGTCCTCGAGCTGATCCAGGGCCGGAATCAGAACTTCCGGAACGAACTGACCGCCGAAACGGCCGAAATAGGGGTTGAGCTTCATGGCGAAATCCGTTTGAGAAAAGTTTGCGTGGTAAGTTCTGTTTTTTTATCCGCGGATGCCCCGGATGGCGCCGAAGGCGTCGCGAAGCTTCTCCGTGGACTTGATGCCGGGTGCGTCCTCGACGCCGGAATTGAAGTCGAGGCCGAAGAAGTTCTCTCCGAAGGCGTGAGCAGCTTGAGCTGCGTTGGCTTTGGAGAGCCCTCCTGCAATGACGATCCGGGGAATGTCCCGGAAAGAGGCGAGAAGCGAAAAATCAAAGGATCTTCCGGTGCCGCCGGTCTGACCGGCAGAAGCGCTGTCGAGCACCGCCCGGTCGATGGTTTTTTCTTCCATCAATTCCCTGATGCGGCGCGCGAGCTTTTCAAGCTCGTCCGGCGAGAGCCCTTCAGGGCTCACGGCAGGCGCAAGGCGGAAAGCCGGAAAATCCGAGTGAAGGCGCCTCAGGGCGTCGTCGGAAAGCGCGCCGTGAATCTGAAGAACGTCGGGTTCGAGCGCCGCCTGGATGGCGGAAACTTCGCCCAACTGAGCTGCATCAATGACGGCGGCGATTTCGGCGGGAAGTCCGAGCTCACGGGCGCCCCGGCGGATCTCCTTCACGAGCCTTCCGGCTTGATCCAGCGTCACTGCGCGCTTCGATCGCGGGGCGAGAATGATGCCGATCGCCGCGGCGCCGGCCTTCAGGGCATTCAGGGCGTCTTCGGCGCGCGTGATGCCGCAGCACTTTGAGTGCCCGTAGAGAAGTTCGCGGACGCCCGTCGAGAGGTCGCCTGCAAGCGAAAGCGCCGACCCGCAGAGGAAGGCGTTAATAGCAGGCGATTCGGCGCGCGCTTTCAGAATGTCGGCGGCATTCCGGTAGCCCGATTCCGCAACGATGACGGGGCTCCCCGGGATCTCCTCGGCAATGGCAGGGGCTCTTGAGAGGTTGACCTCGAGCGTGCGAAGATTGCGGTTGTTGATGCCGATCACGCGGGCGCCGAATTCCGCGGCATGCCGGGCTTCTTCCGGGGTGGAGGCTTCCGTGAGAATTTCGAGCCCGAGCGATTGAGCGTAGTCCGCGAGCAGCCGATAGCCCTCGTTCGATAGGACGGAGAGCATGAGAAGAACGGCGTCGGCGCCCGACCGGCAGGCGGCGAGGATCTGCTCCCGGCTCACGATGAAGTCCTTCGCAAGAAGAGGCTTATCCGTGAGAAGCCGGAGCGCGGCGAGGCGCTCAAAGGAGCCGCCGAAAAACCGGGGCTCCGTGAGGGCGGAAACCGCATCGGCGTAGCGCCCGTAGACATTCGCGTAGTCGTTGAGATCCACGGTCCCGCGCATGAGGCCTTTCGAGGGAGACGCGGCCTTCACTTCGAGAATCATGCGGCTTCCCTTCCGGCGAAGCGCCGCCTCGAAGCACCCGGTGCGCGGTGCTTTGAGGCCCGCCTTCTCTAAGAGCGCCTCGCGCTCGTTCCGGGCTCTGGCTTCTTCATCGTGAGAGGCGTGAGGGAGCGAGAGCGCCCGTTCAGAGGCCGCCGAAACGATGGGCGCAAGAATGGTGCCGTCGATTTTTTCGGGGACGATGAAGGGATTCCGGCGGGCTGCTTCAGCGACAAGCCCCGGGAGCGGACGGGAAAAGCGCGCTTCAGTCATCATGCGGCCTTTCGGGCGGAAGCTTCGCCGAGGGCCTTCCGATGGGCTTCGGCAAAAGCCTGGTGGGCTTCGAGGGTTTTCAGGCCGCAGCCGAGCGCAATCCCGTGGCGGGCCATGGCGAGTGCTTCCGGAAGCGTCTTCGCGCGGTGGCCGAGAAGAAGCAGGAGCGAGAGGTTCGCGGCAATGAAGTCCTTCTGCGCTTTGGTGCCGCGGCCCGAGAGGAGCGCGAGCGTGATTTCGGCGTTGTCGGCCGGGTCCCCGCCCTGAAGGTCTTCGAGCGCATGGGGCTCCACAATGCCGAAATCCTGGGGCGTGAAGCGGCGGCGGATGAGTTCGCCCGATTCCGTGAGTTCGACCGCATCCGTATCGGCGTGGACCGCGACTTCGTCGAGGCCGCCTCCGTGAACCACGAAGGCGCGCTTCATGCCGAGCTCGCGCAGCGTCGCGGCGACCGTTTCAAGAAGCGCCGGATCGTAGACGCCGATCAGGGCGTAGTCGGGACGGGCCGGATTCGTGAGGGGCCCGAGAATGTTGAAGATCGTGCGGGTGCGAAGGCTCGCGCGCACGGGGCCTGCAAAGCGCATGGCCGGGTGGTAGAGCTGAGCAAAGCAGAAGCAGAAGCCCGTGCGGCTAAGGAGTTCGCTGCTTTCGTCCGGGGTCGGGCGGATGTCGACGCCAAGCGCATTCAGAAGGTCGGAAGCGCCGCTCTTCGACGAGACGCCGCGGTTGCCGTGCTTCGCAATATGAAGACCCATGCCGGCCGCAATGAGCGCGGTCGTCGTGGAGACGTTGATGGTCTGCGCGCCGTCGCCGCCGGTGCCGACGATTTCGCCGATCTCGAAGCCGCGGGGACGCGGGAAGCGCGTGGCGGCATTCACCATGGCGTTGGCGGCGCCTTCGATTTCCTCGGGGGTTTCGCCCTTCATCTTGAGAGCGGTGAGGCAGGCGGCAAGCTGCGCGGCATCGAGCTTGCCTTCAAAGATCTGAGCAAAGAGCGCGCGGGCATCCTCACGGGAAAGATTCTGACGGGCGGCGAGGGTTTCAAAATAGGACTGCATGACGGACTCCGAAAGAGATGAAAAAGCAGGAAAAAGAAGAAAATCGGGGATGAGGGCGAAGGCGGGGCTATCTGCCCGTCGGCCATCGGAAACCGGTTTTCGCTTGATGCTTCTGCATGGAGATTCCTTCGGAAGGGATTGGGATTTCGGTCTGCCGCGGAATCTGTCTTTTGGGAGCCCAGGTATGAAAAAAGCCCGCCGGAAGGAGTTCCGCGGGCTTTTTCTCTGAAATGCTTGCTCGAACTTTCAGTTCATGCGCGCACGTGGGGAGAGCACCCGCTCTTTCGAGAGGCGCCACCACCAATAACCCGTGAAGACGGGAAGCGTGTGCGTGAAGGTGTTCTGCATTTCAGCTGCCAAGGTGAGGATGTTTTCTCTAGCGCTCCTCGTTCCTGAACGAAGAAGCGTGAAAACATGATTGCCGATGAGTGAAGGTTTCGTCAATAGGGAAAATGCGTTAGACGGGAACGATCGGCTCGAAGTCTTCCCTTTCGGCGTTCCAGATGTTCATGGTCTTCGCCTTCATGTCGTAGTAGAGCGCATGAAGCGAAAGCGCGCCCGATTCCACTTTTTCGCGCACCCACGCGTAGGAGAGGAGATTCTCGAGCGAAAGGAGCACCGCGCCTTCTTCCGTGCGGCGTGCGAGAAGCTCCGTTTCGCCCGAGGGCTCCTCGCGGCGGATTTCCTCGGCTACCGGATGAGCGAGCGACACCCAGCGCGAGATCCATTTTTCATCCGCGATTTTGTGGGGAAAAAGCGCGCCCTGAATGCCGCCGCAATTGGAGTGCCCCATGACGATGATGTGGTCGACGTCAAGGTGCTTCACGCCGTATTCCACCGCGGCGAGCACTGCATCGGGGTCTCCCGCATCCTGAGCGCCCGGAACGAGCGCCGCAATGCTTCTCACGACGAAAAGGTCGCCCGGGCGGCAGCCCATCAGAATCGCCGGATCCGCTCTTGAGTCGCAGCAGGCGATGACGAGGGTTTTCGGGCTCTGACCGTGCGCAAGACGGTCGAAGAACTCGTGCTCCTTAAGCAGATAGGATTCCTTGAAGTTGTGAAAGCCTTCGATTAATTCGTGAAAGTTGACGGACATGACGGCGTTCCTTTGTCCTCGCGGGCGTTTCTGAGGACGCCCGGAATGATGGGAGAGGAATTATGGCGCCGCCGGAGGGCTTCAGGGCTTCCCGGGAAGCACGATGTCCGGGAGATGAAAGAGGTCGTCCTTTGGAGCCTCCTCTTCCGGCTCGATTCCTTCAAAGAGATCCGGAGCATCCTCCTGGGGACGGAACTTCCCTTCCCGGTAGAGCCGCGCCCAGTCGCGCACCGTGTACGCCGGAACGCCGAGGAGGCTCGCGGTGCGCTTGTAGCCGCAGCCCTCGCGAAAGAGCTCAAGCGCCTGCTGCTTGATGTTGGGAAGGTACGACGTCCGCTCATGCGGGACTTCTTCCGGTACGTAGTCGGGCCAGGCCTCGTACTTGGGCTTTTCGGGCTGAGCAGGTTCCGGGGCAATCTCCGGGAAGAGGCCCGCCTCAAATTCATCCTGCGGTTTCAGTGGACGATCGTCGGGAGAGGTCGGGCGATGAAGCTTGACTCTGGGCATGGCATGGACCTCGAAAGGTGCGGATCAGCGGCTGGAAGGCTCCCGGCAGTCACCGCTCGAGAATTCTGACGTCGGAAATCTGGCTGAAGCGCCAGACGACGAAGCTCTTGGTTCTCAGGTCATACCCCGCAATCGTCTCCTCGTCGGGTGAGATTTCCGCCACCTTGAGGGCGCACGGGCCGTTCGCCGTCGTCATGCTGACGATCGTGCCGGGCTCGTCCCAGGCTTCAACGGAGGGGTGAAAGCGCATGGCTTCAAGGATGTCTTCAACGAGATCCGGGGTCATGTGTTTGTTTTTCCTTTTTGTGTGGTATTTCTTCGCCGCGTTCTGCCGGCGCTGATCAGCGGGTCTGCATCGTCCGGCAGTTGAGAGTATGGCGGGAAAATCGCGAATTGGCGAATGTCGTCAGGAAAGAGGCGGAAGCGGGAAGGCTTCCGCGAAATCGAGCACGATGCGGCGGAGATCATCAGGGAGAAGCGCGATCGCCTTTTCGCGGATCGTCTGCGGGACGGGATGGCGGCCCGCAGCAATCGAGCCCGCAATGGCGGCAATCGTGTCGCAGTCGCCTCCGAGCGCAACCGCCCGGCGGATGGTCTCCTCGTAGCTTCGGCTCTGAAGCGCGATTTCAAGCGCGAGCGGAACGGTGCCCCGGCAGGAAAGATCCGTCCGGATGGGCGGCGTAAGGCTCTCAAGTTTCGGAAGAGGACCCAGACTGCCGAAGCGCTCCGCCCATTCGCGTCGAATGTCGTTTTCGGCCAGATTCGCCCGGAAGGCGTTGATCGCCCATACGGTGGCGGCCGCACCCATGAGACCTTCCGGGTGTCCGTGCGTGGGGAGCGTTGCAATGCGGGCGAGCTCAAGCGCTTCTGCGGGCGTTCTCGCCGCCCAGGCGCAGGGGGAAATCCGCATGGCGGCGCCGTTTCCGAAGCTCATGGGAGCGGGCGCGTCGTCGCTCAGCACCCAGCGCATGAAGCGCGCGCCGTAGCCGGCGCTTCCATGGTCGCCCGCAAGCTTTCTGAGCGCGGGGGCAATAAGACTTTGGAAGTTCTCATGGTCAACCGTGCCTTCGGGCGTGCGGGCATCAAGGAGCGCCTTTGCCACGGCGCAGGTGAGAACGGTGTCGTCCGTCGGAAATGCGCCCGGCGGGAAAATGACGAGCTCTTCGGGAGAGCCGCGGAAGTTCGCAAATTCGTAGCGGGAGCCGAGGATATCGCCTGCAATGGCGCCGATAAGCGGCATAAGGGAGTTCTCCGGAGAAGAAACGGGAGGAATGGCGGAACGCCATTCTGACGCGGCCCGCGGCAGAAAACGACTGAAATAGAAAAGGAATGAAAAACCGGCCGTACGCGGGAATGCGGTACGGCCGGCTTCTGTCGTGTGCCCGGCATGGGCGATTTCTATAGGGTGAAAGTCCCGATGAGCAGGAGG
>ERZ1673744.1660-NODE-1660-length-19015-cov-5.674842_pt1 | contig 19015 bp, 18 predicted proteins | sample MGYA00580207_ERZ1673744 | MGnify/ENA primary metagenome ERZ1673744 (study PRJEB41218, sample SAMN15661751) | gut metagenome | host: Homo sapiens | place: Canada: London | collected 2015-08-20/2019-03-30 | study: EMG produced TPA metagenomics assembly of... | reverse complement strand
TGACCAGCTTCTGGATGGTGGGCAGAGCCGCATTGATGCGGTTCTCGTTGGTGATCACGCCGTCCTTCATCGGGACATTGAAATCGCAGCGGACAAGGACCTTCTTGCCGCAGTAATTCTGATCGTCGATCGTTTTCTTACCTAAACCCATGGTAACAAACTCCTCTCAAATTCTTTTCGTTCGGAATCGAATTTTGCTCTTCATCGGGGGCCGCGCACTGCGAACTTCCCCGTACATCCCTATTATAAACAAAAAGCGTGTGTATTGCAAGGACGGGAGATGGATAATTTATTAACAAACATTTGTTGCAGAAGCAAAGAAATGTGGTGATTTTGCCGGAACGCACCAAAAAACGCCGTTTTTTCCAAAAAGGACCCGCCGCAGAGAGTGTTCGCCCCCGCAGCGGGTCCTGTCCATTCAGGATGTTTTCCGGAACTTCTGCTTCGCTTTTTCCAGATATTCCAGCACCAGCGGATTTTTCATGCCCAGCAGGATGACCGCGTATGCAGCCACTGAGCCCAGCACTGCCGCCAGAATGCAGATGAGATTGGGTAGAGCCAGTGCCTTGACCCCGGTACAGACAAGAACGATGCCCACACAGCCGCAGAGCACCGAGCCAACGGTGCGCCGGTCAGCTGAGACCGTGACCAGACCCCTGGAGCAGCGGATACAGAGCATCATGGAGCACAGCTCTGCCAGCAGGGTGGTAAAGGCTGCCGCATTCTCCCGGAACCGCGGGATGAGCAGGATGTTCAGCCCCACGTTCAAAATTGCACTCACAAGCGTTGCTACCAAAAATTGACCTTCTCTTTTCCATGGCACCAAAACACAAGTATTATAGAGCCACCCAAATAAACTTGCTACCAGTGCTATACTCAAAATGCGAAGTGGCACAGCTGCTTCCAGATAGCTTTCGCTTGAGATAAAAAGAACGACCTCTTGACTTAGTTCAAACAATCCCACTACAGCCGGAAGAACGGTTAATACCATTGCCCCGAATACTTTATTAAAAAGCCTTTCAAAATTCAGCCTATCCTGCATTCCCGCATAACGAGACAACCTCGGAACAGATACTAAAAGAATAGATGCCAGAACCGATTTTACCATCGTATATATCTTCATTGCAACGGTGTAAATTCCCACATGATAGTCTGAAGTTAAAACTCCGAGAATTGTCACATCTGAATTTACATAAATCGTAATTGCAAAGCTCGATGCAAAAATCAGAAGTATTGGTTTTAAATGCTTTTTCCAGTCTATTTTTGCTGTCAGTCGAATCGTGCAATATTTCCTAGCTCGAAAGAAGTTCAATATATTCGCACCTGCTGCGGCAAACACCGTAATTCCTGCGTAAATACAGTAATCGTCCTGCGTTTTAACAAATGCGAACATCATCAGAATTGATATTATTTGAAAAATAATACCTCTAACTGTGATATAGGTATACTCCTCAAAGATCGTGAACACCCATTCGGTGCCGATGGTCGTAAAGAAGATCTGTAAACTCAGCACCAGCATCAGGTCGGTATAGGCATGGAGCTTTGTCCAGAAAAGCATCGTCACAGCCAATGCCGCATAGGTCAGGGCCGTGGAGATCATATTGATGGAGAACATCTCCGATGCAAAAGCCGACAGTTTTTCCCGGTCGTTCACATAGCGGGAACCCTCACGCACCGCATAGGAGGAGATGCCAAGGCCTGCAAACAGCAGAAAATACCCGCAGACGGAGCTGGCAAAGTTCACTTTGCCCAAATTATTTACTTGTAGAATGTTAGATATGTACGGGAATGTAATCAGTGGAAAGATGATTTGTAGAATCGTCTTGATTCCACTCATTATTGCATTTAATGTAAGCGATTTCTTCATAACTAGATACTTTCACTCACCCTGTTTTTTCTTTACCCATGCGTCCCAGAAGAAATACGAATACATGGTTTTAAGCCAGTAAAAATATCTCTTTTCCTGAAGTTGCTGTTGCATCATTTCCTTTGCCCATCTGTAAAACCCTGCTTTTGCTTTCGGATAACCTTCTTCCATAAAGCGTGCACTCTTTCCATATTTAACCACTAACTCACGACAAACCTGTGAATATCCCGCTTTTGCAGTCTTCTGTACAAGTGATTCATTCGCATACAATACAACAATTCGCTCCCACGCCATCATTTCTGTTAATTTTCCAGTAAAATAATCGCACAGCGTTACCGACTGATCATTGCGGTAGTAATAGTATAATTCACTTTCCGAACGAACAATCTTAGATGCTTTTTTGATGCATTCTGCTAAGAAAAGAGTATCTTCTCCAATATACAGGTCATCAGAAAATCGAATATCCTTCACACAGCTTTTTCGGTATACTGCGCCGCAGGCGACCTTATGCGCTGCTGGTGTAAACCAATCGTACCGTCTTGCATCCAATATGCAAACTTTATCTGTAATTTGGGGAATATGTTCTACGTCACTGCCTTCCCAAACATCCAGCATTTTACAGTATGCAATTTCCGCGTCCGATTGCACCAACATCATTTCCAGCCGTTCTATAAATTCCGAATGAATAAAATCATCTGGATCAACAAATGAAATATACTTTCCTGTACTTTTTTCCAATCCCAGATTTCGCGCAGAAGAAACACCACCGTTTGGCTTGTGGTATATCTTGATCCGCGGATCTTTTTCCGCGTAGCGCTGGCAGATGGCAAGGGAGTTGTCTGTTGATCCATCATCCACCAGAATGATCTCCAGATCCCGATAGGTCTGACCGAGGATGCTGTCCAGACATTTTTCCAGATACTTTTCTTTGTTATAGATCGGCACAATGATACTGACGGTATCGTTCAGCACAAATTTTCCTCCCTTATTCTGCCGCCGGGCCATTCTTCAGCAGGAACAGTTTTGCATACAGCCTCCGGCTGCATCTGAGCAGCTGATACTTCTGCTGGCTGCTGGTGCAGAGCAGCTTTGCCGCTGCCGGGTCACACTCCTGCAGAAAGGCCTCCATTTTTGCGCGGCGCACCGTGTCCTGCATCAGATACGGATAGCAGTGCTCCACCACGCTCAGCATGGCGGCATCATTTTCTGTCATTCCCGGGTATGCTTCCCGGATGGCCCGATATTTCTGATAGCCCATATCCAGCTTATCCTCGTAGAACTTCATGTTCCTGCGGTGAAGGATGCTGTCCGGGCGCTGATAGTAATAATACAGCGGTACCGGGCGGTATGCGACCTTGCTGCACTGCTGAAAAATGCGGTATGTCGTACCCTGATCTTCCATCATCCGCCCCAGCGGATAGCGGATATCCCGGAACAGCTCTCGCTTGTAGAGCTTGTTCCAGGCAAAATCCCCCAGCTCATCCGAAACAAGGGTGCTGCGGATAGCTTCCCGGCCTGTCATACACTGCACCGGTACGGCGAGCTCTGCCGGGACAAGCTCTTCCTCCCGTTCAAACATCCGGAAGCCCACCACAGCCACGTCCGCATCCTGTTCCTGCAGGTCACGGCAGAGCGTTTCCAGCATCCGGCTGTCCAGAAAATCATCACTGTCCACAAAGCAGAAATACGTTCCCTGTGCCCGTTCGAGTCCCGCGTTGCGCGCTGCAGAGAGTCCCCCGTTTTTCTGGTGGACTGCCGTTACGCGTTCTTCCTGTGCGGCATATTCGTCGCAGATGGCTCCGCTGGCATCGGTGGAACCATCGTCCACCAGCAGGACCTCAAGATTCCGATAGGTCTGGTGCAGGATGCTGTCCACGCAGCGGCGGAGATATCGCTCCACATTGTAGACCGGAACAATGACACTGATCAGCTCTGTCTCCATGTTCAGTTCCCTCAGAAGAATGTTTCTCTGCTGATGTGGAGGATCTCCGAGGTGTACGGGCAAATGGCATTGTTGCCCTGAATATACGCCTGATAGATCCAGATGATGACCAGCATTCCCCACATGGCAGCCTTCAGCAGCCTGCGCAGACGCTCATCCTCCACGCACCTGACCACACGGCCAATGGCGAGATAACGGAAGAACGCAAAATACAGGCAGATACGGTAGAGCGGCACATTGATGTTGCGCAGCTGGGCCGTTGCCATCTCGATCAGGATCATCACGATCCAGAAATCGGCATCCGAGCGGGTAAAGCGGCGGCGGCCCTCCCCTTCCTCTTTTGCGTACCAGCGGTACAGCACAATGGGCAGGATCAGGAAGGGCAGACGCACAATGATGGGATTCAGCGTGAAGCCGCCCGCATTGGCATCATAATAATATCCGTAAAGTCGATCAATGAAGTCCACATTCAGGGCCAGCCTGACCACAGCCTTGCTGAAGAAGGCAAGGTAGACCGAAAATACCGCCAGGCCACCCTTGACCCACCAGTTGTCGAAATGCTGAAGCAGGATATAGATCAGCAGCGCACCAAACGAGATAAAGGTGGCATTGTGGAACAGGCAGGAGACCGCCAGCAATAGGACAGCCCAGTGATACTTTTTCTTCCACGCAAAGCTGAACGCCAGAAATGCCACGCCCAGCGCCACAGACTGCCGCTCGGCATTATAAGTATCGCCATAATACAGGCAGAGGTAAGCCAGCCAGCCATAGGGCACGGAGACATACTCCTTATATTGCACCAGCCCGATCATAAACAGGCCGCAGGCCAGCAGGTCCACCATAAAGTAGAGCCAGTGGACATCGCCAAAAACATGGGCCGCCAGATAGACCAGCGTCATAAACAGCGGCTCTGTTTTGTGCCGCTGCCGGATGCAGGCCAGCAAACCATCCTGCAGCTTTGCATCCGCCACCCATCCCTCATACACCACGCTGTCCGTGCCAATGGACGGGTCCCGCAAGCCTGCCAATACCGCCATCACCAGCACCGCCAGCGCCAGGCAGAGATAAAAGCCCTTCTCGTTGTTTTTCTTCGTCCGCAGGTGCTCGCCATAGGCGGCAATGCCCACAGAAACCGCAAAAGCCCCCAGATAAATCAGCATAACTTCTCCATTTTATTTTTCGACTGTGTGTTTATTTTTCCATTCTCCCAGACCATAAACGGCGTAGAACAGCCGCTTGTTGATCAAAAGTGTTTCCACCTTGATCTGGTCTGCCTTTTTGGCCCAGGGCCGCCGGGCAAGCGCCCGGTGTTCCTGCACAAAGCGGCAGATCCGTGCCTGAGCCTCCGGATAGCTGCCAAAGCCGCCATCCAGAATGCCTTTCAGTGTCTTCAGGTATGTAACCAGCTGCAGGTATTCCGCTTCTGCTTTCAGCACAGGAACCGTTTCCGCAATAAAGCGGGTCACGTCTTCGCCCACATCCAGAATGACCAGATTCTTCTCGGCAATGCCGCTCTTCATGGTCGAACCGGTATGGATGCGGTAATCGTACATCGGTTCCGGAAACACTTCCACTTTTGCACAGCGGGCAATGGCCCGATACATCACCGCATAGTCCTCGTACAGGATGCCAATGGGGAACTGCAAATCTCCCCAAACCTCCCGCCGGAAGAAAACGCCGCCTGCTCCATGCCCGATGCCCTGATGCAGCAGCATCCGGCGCATGGTCTCTTCCCGGTTCAGCAGCTCTGGGATCTGGTGCGGATTTTCCGTCCGTCCCTCCGGCTGCTCTGTCGAGAACATCTCCAGCGGGGTCAGGGCTGCATCAGCACCATCTGCCTCACAGCGCTCCACAAATTGGTCAAACGCTGTGGAGCGGATCAGGTCATCGCTGTCCAGCAGGTAAAAATATTTTCCCTGCGTCTGTTGCAACCCAACGTTCCGGGCATCAGACTGCCCCCCATTGGGCTTATGGAACACCCGGATGCGGCCATCCTCCACAGCCAGTTCATCACAAAGTTCCCCGCTGCCATCGGTGGAGCCGTCATCTACCAAAAGCAGCTCCCAGTTCTGGTAACTCTGCGCCTGCACGCTCTGCACACAGTCCCGCAGATACGGATAAACATTATAGACCGGCACAATGACCGATACAAGCGGTTTTCTTTCCTCCAACCGGATCCCTCCACTTTACTTTTTTCCACGCCACTGCGTTTTTTCATAGACCCGCCGGGTCATGGCATAGCCGCTGTAGGAAAGCGCCGCCGCCAGCCGGGCCTTTTTGCGGGCCTGCGGGTCCAGCAGAACATTCCGGCGGTATTTTTTCACTTCCTGCCAGAGAGCCTTCTCTATTTTTTCATGCTGCCTGTCCCGGATCTGGAACAGAATATTGCAGACATTGCTCAGATAGCGGCATTCTGCCGCACGGCTCAACTGGGGGAAATCACGCTTCACATTTTCCATCAGCGCGTGGCAGTGCCGCACACTATCCAGCTTTCTGGGGTTGAAGGCCATATTCTGGATGCTGCTGCCCCGCTGGAAATAGTAGTAATCCCGGTTTGCGATATGTGCCACCTTATGGGCACGCTTTGTCACCTCGTAGGCGACCGGGATATCCTCATAGAGCTTGCCCACCGGGTAGCGCACGCCCTCAAACAGTGCACGCTTATAGAGCTTGGTGGGGGTGGTCACCTCCATGCCCTCCTGATACAGGATGCGGCGCAGGCATTCCTCCCGGCTCAGGATCTCGAATGCTTCCAGACGCTCTGTGGGCACGGACTGCACCGGCTGGCCCTCGAACACTTCTTCAAAACAGCTGGCTGAAAAATCCGCTCCCGCCTGCTCCAGTGCCCGGTACAGGTTCTCGATGTAATAAGGTGACACCCAGTCATCGCCGTCTACAAAAGAGAGGTATTCCCCCGCTGCCGCGTCCACACCAGCGTTGCGGGCATCAGACAGACCGCCATTTTTCTTGTGGAGCACCCGCACCCGGGCATCCTGTGCAGCATATTCATCACAGAGGGTCTCGCTGCCATCGGTGGAGCCGTCGTCCACCAGCAGCAGCTCCATGTTCTGATAACTCTGCCCCAGCAAGCTGTCCACACAGCGGTTCAGATATGACTTTACATTATAAACAGGAACGATGATGCTTACCAAAGGGTCCATCTTATCTCCTCATTTCAGCAGGTCGAAGTAAAACTCTTCCAGCTTCTTCGCCTCGGTGACGATATCGAAACCGCCTGCCCGCATCTCAGCAGAGGTATCCCGCCGCCGGGCATTTTCTGCAGCCCGGATCGCCGCATCCGCCCAGACTGCCGGGCTTTCCTGCAAGCTCAGGTACTGCATCTCGGGCAGGACCTGAGCCTCCTGCGGCACCTCTGTGGAACAGATGACCGGCAATGCCGCCGCTTGCGCCTCGATCAGCACGATTCCAAGACCCTCATACCGCGAGGGCAGAACAAAGGCATCCATGGCCTGATAGAACTTTGAGGGATCACTCTGTCGGCCCAGAAAGCGGACATTCTCCTGCAGCCCCAGTGCCTCCGCTTTCCGGCGGGCAGCGGCCTCGTTTTCCCCTTCTCCGATCAGCAGTAAAACAGCATCCGGCCGTTGCTTGCAGACCTCCACCATTACATTCAGCAGAAATTCGTGATTTTTGGCATAGCAGAACCGCCCGACATGGCCCAGCACCAGTTCATCCCCCAGGCCAAGCTCCTGCCGGACAGCTTTTCGTTTGGCGGCATCATAAGTAAAGCGGTCGAGCTCAATGGCATTGTTGAACACCCGGAAAGGCTTTTCACCATAAAGCCAGCTGCCTGCCGTTCTGGAGCAGGCACAGAGCCGGGTGGGATACACTGCGGCAAAGGGACGGAGCAGGTACTTCATCACATTTTTTGCCCCTTCTCCCCTGCCCACCGTAGAATGGTTATGCGCGATCCGGTTGGGCACCCCTGCACGCTTTGCCCCCCAGAGGGAAAGCACGCTCAGGGTGTTCATGTGGGAGTGAACGATCTGGTATCCGTTCTGACGGAACAGCCGCCCGATCTCCCGTTCATACTGCGGCAGGTGGGTATATTTTGGCACCACATACACCCGGCCGCCCAGCCGTTCGATCTCTTCCCGCTGGGGTAGGGTCGAGCCTTCCAGAGCGAAAAAATCAAACTGAACTCTGGAACGGTCCATGTGGCGGTAGTAGTTCATCACCACCATCTCCACACCGCCGTAGTTCATATCCGTCATCATCTGGGCCACACGGATGGGCTGTGCATTCTGCTCCATGGTCATACCAGCTCCTTGCGGTCACAATCCTCGAACCAGTCCCGGAAGCTCTCCTCCAGCGTATAGTGGAACTTGTAATCAGTGGCGGCCAGCTTCCTGCCGCAGACATTGGTGGATACCATCAACTTCCGGACACGGGCGGGATGGATGCCCACCTTTTTGCCTCCGATGGGTCCCAGAATGCCCGCCGCAAACAGCAGCAGTCCGGCGGGCACCAATGGCACATGGCGGTGCAGGCCGGTCGCCTTCTGCATTGTATCGCAGATCTCTTCAATGGTATAGGCCGGCTCGTAGGTACAGTTATAGATCTCTGCTCCGGGGAAAGAATGATCCAGCATCCGGTACTTGAAGAAGCGCACCAGCTCCTTGACATAGATGCACGCCTTGATGGTGTCCTTCCGGCCGGCATAAAAGAAGTAGCCCTTCTTCTGCCCCCTGTACAGGCGGGTCATGTTGCCGTGCTCCCCTTTGCCATAAACGATGCCTGGCCGCACGATAGTCAGCTCCCGGGCCGGATCACGGGCCTGCCAGATCTGGTGGATCTTTTCTGCCACCAGCTTGCTGATCCCATACGGCGTGTTGGGCGTCGGCAGAGTCTCCTCCGTCTTAAGGTCCTCAGACGCGCCATAGGGTGCAATGGAACTGGTGAACAGGATCTTCCGGATGCCGTATTTTTCCGCAAATGCGGTCACATTTTCCGCGCCCCGGATATTTGTTTCAAAATAGGCTTCTTCCGGATGGCCGGGGGTGCGGTGGACCGCTGCCAGATCAAAAATCACGTCCTCCGGAGTCGGAACGAACTCAAAATCGATGGGCTTGCGCACATCCAGCCGGATATACTGCACCCCATCGTTCTTTTCCACAACGCCCGGCACCACGCCTTCTTCCCCGGGCATCACAAGATCCAGGTCGTAGATCACGTCGCCAGGTCTGACGCACTCCTTCAGCAGCAAATGAATGAGATGGGTGCCGATAAAACCAGATCCACCAAAAAGAATATAATTCATTTTGCCCCTTTCCGGTCAAACACAACGCCCACCGTCCTGAACAGCAGGTAGATATCCATCCAGATGGACCAGTTGTCGATGTACTGGACATCCAGCTTGACCACTTCTTCAAAATCATCAATATCGCTGCGGCCGCTTACCTGCCACAGGCCGGTAATTCCCGGCTTCATGGAAAGGCGGCGCTTGTGATGGCTCTCGTACTGCCGGTACTCATCCAGCGTGGGCGGGCGGGTACCCACCAGGCTCATGGAGCCCCGCACAACGTCAAAAAACTGCGGCAGCTCATCGATGCTGGTGCGACGGATGAAGCGGCCCACCCGGGTGATCCGGGGGTCATCTTCCATCTTGAACATCAGGCCGTTCATTTCGTTCTGGGCCATCAGTTCCTTTTTGCGTGCTTCCGCGTCCACATACATGCTGCGCAGCTTGTGGATGTAGAACACCCGTCCATTCCGGCCCACCCGGCGCTGCTTGAAGATCAGCGGGCCGGGGCTTTCCAGCTTGAGCGGGATGGCCACCAACGCAATGATGGGGATACTGATGATGCACCCCACGATGCCGCCTACGATATCCATGGTCCGTTTCAGCACCTGATCCCGCAGCTTGAGTTCTACCGTGCCCATCGTCACAACATTGCCGCCCGCACAGCGGCTCAGTTCCCGGCTGATGCGCACCGCACTGGTCTCATCACAGCAGGCTTTTTCAATCCGGTCCAGCACCGGCAGGCGGAAATGGACCGTCAGCCCCATGCTCTCCATCTCCTCGAGATAGGGCAGCATGTTCTCCTCACTCTCCTGCGCCACATCCAGGTACACTTCATCCAGCGCTGCCTGCCGCAGCCAGTCCATGAAATTATCGAAGTTCGCCTCGATCTTCACCCCATCGATCTCAGTGTGAAGCTGCTCCGGGGCAGCTTCCAGAATGGCAAGGCCGGTCACACGCTTGGACCAGTCCTTTTTCAGCTCTTCCAGAATAGGGCTTGCGTTCTCCTGCGTGGTCACCACTCCCACAAGGCTCTGAATCCCCTTGGTATAACGGGAGCGCACCAGCATCTTTTTGAGGACAGTATGAGCGCCCGTCATCACAAAGACATCGATGACGGGCACAAACACCAGAAAATAGCGGGAGTGCAGCATGGAAGCCTTGGTCAGCGCCAGGCAGGCCGCATCAATGAGGGTCAACAAAAAATTGAACCGCACCGCAATTTCAACTTCACGAATCGGAGTGCGGTTCACGATATTTTCGCTCTGATCAAATGTAAAAAAAGTCAGAATATAGGCCAGCAGCAATAAAAAACAGGCTTCTACCAGATCGTCCAGCTGGAAGTCCCCCATCTTGTGCAGAACACCTGCGGTCAGCCCCCACGCCAGCCCGATACTGAGAGCCAGAGAGAGCAGATCAATCAGAAACAGGTATCCATACTGCAGTTTTTCACGTTTCGTAATCATACTGTTTCGTTGTCTCCATTTATTTTTACCATTTTATCATATCGGGAGAAGGGTTGCAATAGATGGAGATCGAATGCGTGCTGCTTTTGTCGGATCACTACAAATGGATCGCACCATTTTACGAAAGCACCTTATCGCGCCCAAAATGGTCAGCAAAAAGCGCCCTTTCTCTCGCATCACACAAGAGAAAGGGCGCAGTCAAGCTTTATTCAGCTCAGGAGAAACTCCGATCAGCAGTTCTCAGCGAAGTACTTAATGGTACGGACCATCTGAGAGGTGTAGGAGTTCTCGTTGTCGTACCAGGACACGACCTGAACCTGACAGGTGTCGTCGCAGCTACGCTGAATTTTTGCACTTTTCCAAGTAGCTCTTCACAGTTTCGTAACAACAGTTACAGTACCAGAACATACCGTTGTCGTACCAAAACCGGTTTGTTCGTACCACGATTATATCACGTTTCAGCGTCATTTGCAAGGATTCAATCCGTTTCGCTTCTGACCTGCATTTTTAATTCTAACGTATTTTTTTACAGCATTCCACGGTTCAAACGCCTTGGATCTATGGCTTCCGCCGGGGCAGCAGTTCTCCCAGACACTCTCCTCAGAAGCTCTATGACAGCTAGATTGCCAATATGTTCTTGCTGATTAACTGAAATTTCTCCGGACGTGATTTTGAGCCATGGTGTGGGAAATGTAGCCACTTCGTTCGATATGGAACAGTTCTATTCGTTCCGAGTCACACCAATTACTATTTATATAAGAAAACCGTGTGAACTTGCCAGAGCTATAACTCTACGCTCCGACGGGTCCACACGGCTCTAAAATATTTATTTCAGCTTTTCGAGAATCTCATCTGCCGTCATACCGGATGCCAGCAGCTTCTTCAGCACATCCTCAGCTTCGGCTTTCTTTGCGGATTCCGCTGCTTTGGTTTCAGCATCCTTTTTCTTACTCTCCAGCTTCACCAGTTCTTTGTCCAGTTTTTTGAGCGAGGCCTTCTTGGTTTTCAGGTCTGCTTTCAGAGCATCAATGTTCGCAGTGATCGATGCAATTTCAGCGGCAGCGGCTTCCTTTGCAGCCTGCTTTTCAGTGATCTGTGCGGCAAAGTCAACGGTTGCTTTTACGGTCTTAGGCTTGTTCTTGCTTCCTTTGGGACGGGGCATAGGGGGCACCTCCAATGTTTTTTGATGGCTTCAGTATAACACTCGTCTTTTATGTTCGCAAGAGGTGCATTCTGTAGAATAAAAATATAATTTAATTCAAGCAATGTGAAGGGGATGCTCAACTGCATCCGGCAAAAATTAATATTTGTTTATATCGTCTACTTCTGCTTTTGACACACTTTCGTAGGTTTGCCGCGTAGATATTTCTGTCAACTACTGCGTTAGAAATTTTCAAGTCGCTTCAGCTTTGCAAGGATCTCGTCCGTGCTCACGCCGCTTGCCGACATTTTCTCAATTTTCCTTTCACAGGGATAACGATCTTATCTTATACAACAGATCCACTGAACGAATTTTGAACATTTATTAAACCAATCTGAGGCTGGAGACTCAACTCTTTTATAATTGATATTTCTCTTTTCTTGTTTAGTTCATCGTTTCCCTTTGCCGTCAAAATATGTCCCGATATGCCTGCATCCGGCTCCACTTTTTTATATATCCCGCATTTTCGAGTTCTTCTATGTATGCATTAAACTTTTCTTTGGATATGCCTAATATATGCTCATCAATAAACCGTTTTCTCTGAATTGTTCGCAAGAGTGCCCTGTAATAATCCAAACTGCCGTCGATACGTTTGCGCGGAATATAATCGGGTAACAGCAGCGTCTCGCCATCTACACACATGCCAGTAATGTATCTTTACAAACATAAGACAAAACCGTATTTTTGCTGCAGCTCCACTTCTTTGCGCCTCATCAATAGTAATCATCTGAAGCCCTCTAGTATCAATTCAAATCTAATAATTTCAACTTATATTCTAGCCACAGAATCTCACTGTGTTGTCTTTTATGCCTTGATTCCCTGATACTCCTGCTGAACCTGCTGATAGCTTTCCAGATTGCCAACGTCATACCGCTTGCCCGGCATCTCCATAGCATGCACATCCGCTACCGTGCACAGCCATGCAATAAAGCTGCCCGGAGCATCGGTACCGCACTTCTTCTGTGCAATTGCATCTTTGACCTTTCTGGCATCTGCCCGAGTGTACACATAGAAGGGAGGGCAGCACCAGTGGCTCTTGGGCTGGTCAGGCTTTTCTTCCATGGAAAGGATCTTGTCCTGATCGTCGAGCTCCACCACACCGCACTTTATGAGCTTCTTTTCCTCTGGTTCATAATAGCGCATTATACAGGAGGTTTTCTTCTGTTGGGCATAAGCCACAAATTTGGAAAGAGAGAAATCCAGCACATTGTCGCCGGCGATCACCAGCAGGTCATCGTCCAGCCCCAGCTGGTCAATGGCAAACTGTATGTCACAGACAGCTCCCAATCGGGTCTCATTGCTGCTGGTTCCGTCGTCCACCACCTGAATATTTTGCTTCTTGGTAGCCGCCCAGTCCTCAAAATGATGGGCATACTTGTGATTGCTGATGACCACATAAGTATTCACCAGACCAGCGGTGTCAATGTCATCCACCAGCCAGTCCAAGATGGTCTTATCCCCTACCTTCAGCAAGGGTTTGGGAAAGTTCTCCGTCAAGGGATACAGGCGGGTTGCATAACCTGCCGCCAAAATCAAGCACTTCATATTAGCCCTCCGCTTTCTGCCCCACGCCGTCTGCGCTTTCGCACAGATGGAAACTGTACTTGCCACGCATCTCCGGGAATGCAGTGAGGTACTTTCGTTCCACTTCTTCCCTAATAACATCTGTCTTTCCGGGATCTATCAGTGCCATGCAGCATCCCTTAAAGCCAGCACCGCTAAAGCGTCCACCGTAAATACCGTTAGTTTCCCTCATGATCTCATAGAGTCTAATCTGTTCCGGCGCACCAGATTCCCAGTTGTGGATACTGCTCCAGCCGGATTCAAAGCACAGGCGTCCATACTCTTCTAGATCGCCTCGCCGCCATGCTTCCGCACCGGCTTCCACACGCTTGAACTCAGTATACCAATGTTCACAGCGTTTGGCCCACTGTACCGGCAGCTTATCTTTATAGGTCTGGTAGATTTCATACGAAACATCACGGGCATTGGCCTCATTGAACTTTCCGTACTCCAGACCCGCAAAAGCCTGCAAGGCGTATACACCAGAACGCAGTTCATCCACCCGCATATTATATTTAGAGCCAGCCAGACTGTGCTCCAAACCGCTGAAAAATACCGCAATCTTGTAGGGCTTCATGTTGGGATTCGTGGGAATCAGCTCATAGCTGTTATCTTTGCAGTCCAGATACAGCAAGTGGTCTTTTTTACTCAGAACCTCGCAGCTCTGATCCAGGGTTCCTACATTAACACCCACATATTTTTTTTCTGCCTCGAACGCAATGCTGATCAACGCTGAAGAACTCAGCTTGATTCCATTGACCTGACATAGCGCCTCCAAAAAAGACAGGATCACAGCCGCAGAGGAAGAAAGCCCTCCAATGGGCAACGAGCCCTCAATGACGCCACTGAGTCCGACTGTCAACGGAAACCGATTGCTCAACGCCCAAGTCGCTCCTCGCAGGTAGTCCGCCCAGTCACCAGTTTTTTCGCCAATCTCCCGGATATGCCACTGGGCACGTTTCGGGAATTGAAGACTGCACATTTCAATAACACCATTCATCTTGGGCTTGTATGCAATATGGATTCCTTTATCAATCGCAAGTCCTGTGATCTTTCCTAAGTTGTGATCACTATGGGCACCAATAGGGCAAATCCGATAGGGGCAAAAGCTGATGCCCACGGGATCTTTTCCATATATTTCGTAGAATCGTTCTTCGCAACGCATAATATTATCACATCTCTTCCATTTTAGTTGTCTTACAGTTCATCTCAATTTTATGATCCTGATGCAAGCATTCATAACTATCGGCCAATTATACATTATTTATGCATAATTCTAAATTTTCCGATTCTTGTAGTTCTCTATTTCTCTCTTCTTATGTCTGATGATTCATAGATTTCCAATCCAAATGTAGTCGCCTAAGTTTGAAGCACAGCATATCATAGATTGGTTTGCTTGCAAAGGTCACCACAAATGCAACAAAAACCCAAATCAATTCACTGGAACGAATATTAAACTTTAACAAATTTTTGTAAATCAACGAGCAATAACGTATAACAACCTGATGGCTCATCATGTAATACAAAGAATTATTTCCGGCAGCAACCATAAGTGGACTGCTAAAAAATCCGGAAATTTTTCCTTTTCCAATTGCAAATACATATATTACCAATGCTGCACCAGGAAGATACATTATCGACCGTGAAAAATAGTCCGAAATATATGGAAAGATAAGCAAATATCCTATAATTATGTTTACAGAGATGATTTCCAAAAATGTTGCCTTTTTTTCACTAATCTCATATTTTTGTGGCATATAAAAAATCGACCTAATATAAAACCAGATGCATAGTCAAACAATCTTGATGGCGGAAATGCATAGAGATAGTACTTAATGTTTGATACATTCTTTTTTAACAACAATATTGCAAGTATGAAATCTAAAAGCCAGATAATCACCAGTAAGCCACAATAGAACCTACCTGTTGGCCATTTCTGTTCGAGGTGATTGCTAATCCAATGCATTGGAATAATAAATAGAAACAAAAAAGCAAGCGTTGATATGAACCATGTCACGCTATTATAACTGAGCCAGATTTGTTCGTCTGGGAACCAACTCTGCAGAAGAAGCAGATTTATAATCATTCTTCCTCCTGCTTGAAGCGGAGCCTTTACCACTGATACAATTACTGTCGGCGTGACTGCAAGAAGAAAAAACACATGAAGTCCATAAAACTTTTTTACTTTCGCTATACAAAGTCTCGTTATATTCTTAATGTCTGGCACTTCATTTCTCTGATGAAGTGCCTCAATAAATCCCGACAGCACAAAAAAGAAAGCAACAGCTTCTGCCCCCCCCCCTTGAAGAAATTAATATATATCAATGATTCTGAAATGTTCCCAATCATACTTGTATGAAAAGTAAATATCAAAACAAAAAGAATTGCTCTGAGACCTTGCAATGAGTTGATTCTTTGCCCTTTGCTATCTCTCATTTCTTCCTCCACACTGGTATGCTCATAAGCCATCACCTTATGCCATATAAAATTCTTTGTACCACTCCGCAAACTTCCGCAGTCCATCCCGAAGCGGAGTGTGAGGTTTAAAGCCAAAGTCACGCTCCAATGGCTCGGTGTCTGCAAAGGTCACCGGCACGTCACCAGGCTGCATGGGAACCAGTTCCTTATGAGCCTCGAAATCATAATCTGCAGGCAGCACACCGGAACGTACCAGTTCTTCGGACAAAATCTGTACGAAGTCCAGCAGATTTTCCGGGTTGGAATTACCGATGTTGTAAACCGCATAGGGAGGAATGGGCAGACCATCTTCGCCATTCTTCTTTACGGGCGCTTTTGCCATCACACGGACAACGCCTTCTACGATATCGTCCACATAGGTAAAGTCACGTTTGCAGTTGCCGTAGTTGAAGATCTTAATGGTTTCGCCGTTCACCAACTTATTGGTAAATCCAAAATATGCCATGTCCGGACGACCAGCAGGACCATACACCGTAAAGAAGCGCAGGCCTGTGGATGGAATGTTATAAAGCTTGCTGTAGGCATGAGCCATCAGCTCATTGGATTTCTTGGTAGCAGCATACAGGGATACCGGGTTGTCCACCTTATCGTCGGTGGAGTAGGGCACCTTCTTATTGCTGCCGTAAACGGAGCTGGAAGATGCATACACCAGATGCTTCACGGGATAGTGGCGGCAGGCTTCCAGAATGTTATAGAAGCCAATCACGTTGCTCTCGATGTAGGCATCCGGGTTGGTGATGGAATAGCGAACACCAGCCTGAGCGCCCAGATTGACCACAATGTCTGGGTGATACTGCTCAAAAATACTGTTGATGAGAGCTTTATCCGCAAGGTTGCCCTTGATAAAGGTATAATTCTCGAACTTCTGAAGCTCTGCAAGCCGAGCTTCCTTGATACGAACATCATAATAATCGTTCATGTTGTCCAAGCCAATGACCTTGGTATCCGGCTCAGTGGTCAGGATACGTTTTGCCAAGTTGGAACCGATGAAACCGGAGGAACCGGTAATGAAAACAACATTACCCTGCATGTAAACAACTCCTTTTAAACTCTTGGATTGACCATTGGCAGTGATATAAGCTCTCTTACACACCCATCTATCAAGCCAGTCTTTGATTTTTTTCTTTTATATTTCTTAACATTGATTTAATCACATGAACCATTGGGCGCAATGCTGCCTTTATCTTATTTTCATAGAAAATATACATTTTTTCATCCATATATTCCACAAACGGAATTCCAGTCTTTTGTTTTGCATATTCTTCAAAATCTACAATTTCCTCAGAATATTCTTCGCATAAAGTTTTCAGCTGATCATAGCAATTTTTCTTATCTGGTCGTTTCCATTCATGCGCGTGAAATACCGCCGTATAACATCCATATTTTCCAATTCTAGGGCACCCACCTGATCGACACGGAATACATATAATTCCTTCGCGAACAAATGGCTTACTACTTTTTCCGTCTGAAACGTATTTAAAACCATTTGCGGATAGTGCCCTTAAAGTATTTTCATCATAGGAATGTGCTGGTGCAAAGAAAATATCTGTTTGGATTCCATGAGAAGTCAGTATTTCTTTTCCTTTTCGAATTTTTTCATATTGTTCCTCATAGCTATGTCCAGCAAATTCCGAACGGAATGTATCATTCACAATTCCACGTACGGCTGTGTCATATACATGAAGATATCCGTGCATTGCAATTGCAAAACCATCAGCCTGTAACGACTTAAGGTAATCCCAAAAATCCCTCTGCGGTGGATCAATTAATAAATCTGGATCTTGACAGTCTGGAATTACACCTATCAGCGGTTTCACGTGATGCAGCTTCAAAATTTTCATCGCACGATTCCACTGACTCCAATCCATCGTTGGGCAGATATCATCAAATCGAACTAAAATTTTTCTCATCTTTAAATTTCATCTCTTCATTTTTTTCTTTTGATAGAGCTTTGCCGCAGGTATTGAGGGAAACCACATCAGATAAAACAGACACTTGTTTTTTACTCCCTTTAGTGCACATCCTTTCCGAAATTTCTGTTGCGTCGCATCCTGACGCAAAATATGGTTCATGATACAGTATCTCAGCAACTCTTTTGCATAGCTTCCGCCATCCTGATAAGTTTTCCAATCATTAAGAAACTGTGTACTCTCCCATAGTGCATTTTTACAATTTTGAATTGTCTTTTTATGCCCTGCGGAAAGTCCAGACGACAAGTGATCTGAGCCGTCTTGATGATAGATTTGTACCATGTCATTGATGTAATACGAACAATAATTTCCATCTAATTTGCGCCACAAAATATTTTCTGTCATAAATGTTACACCCTCTGGCTCTGGGAACAAATTCTCCTTCATCACATTTGTTACAAAGCATCCAACATGTTCTCCACCAGATTTATAACATGCTCTCCGTGCTTTATCCCATGGCATTCTATTAATATCCTTCGGGAAGGGTTCTCCAACTCTCGCTCCTTGTTCGTCCATAGACTGAGCAACAATTTCACGGTATTTGGTTTTTTCTTGTTTTGGAATTTTTTTCCATACACTCCAAATTATTTTCAGTGCATCTGGAAGCATTTCATCATCCGAATCTAGATTTATAAGAAGCTCTCCATGTGCATTTTTATAACCCAAATTTCTTGCTGTATGTACTCCGCCATTCTCTTTCTTAATATATAGCACTGGATGTTTTGTGGTCTGCATAAATTGTTCTACCACTTCATCAGTATTATCTGTCGACCCATCATTTACAATGATATACTCCCAATCTAAAAAATCCTGGTTTTCGATTGACCGGATTGCCCTTAACAGCGTATCTTTTCGATTATATGTCGGGGTCAAAACAGTTATTTTTACATCCCTATTTTCATCCCAATATTTGTTTTTGTACTGTTCCATTTTTGTTCCCCCAAAAAAATTGCAATTCTACTAATTTTCGCTCACTTACTCATCATTTTTCGCATCTTTTGCTATACTTTTGCACGTAAAGAACAAGCAGCATAAAGATTATAATCCTCGTTGTATCGTCCACCAAATGACATCTTAAATCGATCAATTCCATTTGATTCATCGCATGAAGCAATCCCACCCCAGTCGTATTCCTTTACTATAAATTTGCCTCATACTCTCCTATTTATTTTTTTGTCACCATTGTTAATATAATTTGAACTATCATTTGCTTTGCTTCTGTAAATCGTTTCGTTTTCAGAAACGCAACCCAAAACAGCGTACCT
>ERZ1673744.1644-NODE-1644-length-19134-cov-3.612453_pt1 | contig 19134 bp, 19 predicted proteins | sample MGYA00580207_ERZ1673744 | MGnify/ENA primary metagenome ERZ1673744 (study PRJEB41218, sample SAMN15661751) | gut metagenome | host: Homo sapiens | place: Canada: London | collected 2015-08-20/2019-03-30 | study: EMG produced TPA metagenomics assembly of... | reverse complement strand
ATTTCTGGCTGTTTTTGGTTTTATAAATAACTGTAACGTGTAATATGTTAAATTATAAAACAACAATAAACTTAATTGATAAATTATAGTACAATATGCATCTGTATAATTTTAATGTACATAAAAATGAATTATAACTGTTATCTATTTATATTGAGCATGTGTTATCTATATTGAATATAGAATAGAATTTTAATTTACGATTATCAATATGTTTCACGTGAAACACTGATTATCCACATATATAAACATCAATAATTGTGGAAAAGTATATAATATCCACCAACTTATACACATAATTGTGGATAAAAAATGATTCTAAAAACAAAAATTGTTGATAACTTCGGGCGGAATCATACATATTGTATTTATAAAATTGGAGATACAATATAGTGAGGTTAGAGGAGAGTAAAACATAAGCATATGAATATATGACGATTTCATAAAAATAAGCCGGATGATTTAATCATCCGACTTACTTAACTTCTTAGTAATTATATACCAGTTTTTATCATATGGAATGTATAATGAAATTACATCTGTTCTGGACAATCAATACCAAGCAATTCCATTGCATCTTTGATCGTCTTCTTTGTGATATATACCAGTGTAGCACGCGCGTTACGCACATTCTCTTCCTCTACATGGATACGGCATGCGTTGTAGAATTTGTTGAATGCCTGTGCAACATCGACTGCAAATCTTGCAACGGCAGAAGGCTCATAACGCTCAGAAGCGTCCTTGACAATCTTCGGGAAGCGGTTAATCTCTTTCAGTAACTCCATTGCTTCTACATCTGTCAATACACTGTAATCAATATCTGCCGATGGTGTAAATCCATCCAGCTTCTTTAAGATACTGCAGCATCTTGCATGTGTGTACTGTACGTATGGACCAGTTTCACCATCGAAGTTCAAAAGCTTCTCCCATTTGAAAGATACGTCTTTGATACGCTGGTTATAAAGATCATTGAACAATACGGCACCAACACCAATTTTCTTTGCTGTCTCATCCTTATCTGGAAGATCCGGGTTCTTCTCATTGATGATCTCTTTGATCTTCGCAATCGCTTCGAGGAGAATATCCTCGGCATAAATAATATTTCCGCTACGTGTAGAAAGCTTGGCACCTTCCAAGCTGACAAGTCCATAAGGAATATGCACTAACTGATCCTTTGCCCATTCATTTCCAAGCAATTCAACAACCTTGAATACCTGTTTGAAGTGAAGCTTCTGTTCCTGTCCGGTTACATACAGACATTTTACGAAGTTGTAAGTTTCTTTCCGATAGAAGATCGCTGCAATATCACGTGTTGCATAGATGGAGCTGCCGTCGTTCTTCAGGATCAGACATGGAGCCATATCATAAGCGTCTAAGTTTACGATCTTTGCACCCTCGCTCTCTGTCAGGAGATTTGCGTCTGTCAGTCGTTTTACAACATCGTCGGTTTTATCACGGTAGAAGCTCTCGCCGAGGTAGTAGTCGAAGTCCATACCAAGCAGATCGTAAGTACGCTTGTACTCGATCAGACTGATATCCTTGAACCACTGCCAGATTTTTAAAGCTTCCTCGTCACCATGTTCCATCTTCGCGAACCATGCACGCGCTTCGTCGTTTAACTCTGGATTCTTCTCAGCCTCTTCGTGGAACTTCACGTAGAGCTTCATCAGTTCGGCAACGCCGTCCTTCTTGACCGCTTCTTCGCTTCCCCATGCCTTGTATGCAACGATCAGTTTACCAAACTGTGTACCCCAGTCGCCGAGGTGGTTGATGCGGACAACCTTGTAGCCCAGCTTGGAATAAATCTTATACAGAGAGTTTCCAATGATCGTCGTACGAAGATGTCCAACATGGAAATTCTTTGCTACGTTTGGAGAAGAATAATCGATACAGATTGTCTGTCCATTTCCTTCGGTAGAACTTCCGAAATCATCAGCCATAGAAGCTGTCACCATTGTTTCGATAAATAATTCCTTCTTTACGAAGAAGTTCAAGTAAGCACCCTGTACCTGAATCTCCTGCAGGAAATCCACATCGCCGATTGCTTCTTTGATATCGTTGGCAATCATCTGTGGGGCTTTGCGCATCGTCTTCGCAAGGCGGAAGCAGGGAAATGCAAAATCACCAAGCTCCGGTTTTGGCGGAATCTCAATCAGGTCTGCAATTTCTGCTGCGTTTAACCCTTCGACGTTTGCAGCAATCAGTTCTACAATCTTGTTTTTCATAATATATAAACTCCTTTATTGTTGTTTGCTTTTATTGTTGGATCGGGAAGCTGAATTTTACTGTGGTTCCCGACATGACATCCCCGGAGATATCCAGCTTGCCACAGAGCATATACAGGATTTCCTTTGCTTTGTGCAGGCTGCTGTACCAAGGACTGTCCTCCATATAGGTGTCCTTGATGCCGACACCATCATCTGTCAGAATGACCTCTGCCATATTTGGCGTCAGGCTTGCCTGTACGGATACATTGGATGCATTTGCATGTAAGGCGATGTTATCGAAAAATATTGCAATCAGCCGCATGAAGTTAATGTTGAACACCGGATGATAGCTGATGTTCGGATCTGGTGTTTCGACAGATGCGGTAATTTTGATCTTTGTATGTTTCTGCTTAAACTCATTTAAGTAAGCTTCGAGCTGTTCCTTCAACGGTTTGTCGGAAGAAGAAAAGCTGTTCATGTTCTCGGCGATTTCATCGACCGAGTGGGACATCTGCTTTACGTTGTGCAGGATTTCCTGCAAGGTTAATTTCGCACGTCCGACATCTGTTCCAATCAGATAGTTGATCATATCCAGTTTGTTCTGCATAGCTTCCAGCCCGGTTTTGATCTGCTTATCCAGAATCGTCTGTGTGAGTGCCCGGTCGTATGCATCCAGCATTAAGATATTATATCCATGCGAGGAGATGTCTTCCTTGGCGTCCTCCTGAAGAAATGTAAAGCCGTAGTGATCGGTATGATCAGGGTCGTCTGTCGTGTAGCGAGGCTCAAAAGAGGTAAGTGCATCTTCTGCATTGTTCAATGCTTCCAGGTATTGACGCAGCTTGTTCAACTGTAATTCCATGCCGCGCAGCTTTAACGTCAAGGTCTCCTTCACGGATTGCAGGTCTTTGATCTGCTCCTGAATGATCTTGTTGCGCTCGGTATCCACGCCATCATTTGTGACAGGAGAAAAGACGCTTTTTCTGGAGTTGGTCTTGAAGGCGTAAATGTCCTTCGTCTTGTCCAGCTCATCAATCTTGATGTCAATTTCAAAAATCTGTGTTTTGAGATTCTGGATATCCTCCAATTGTGACAGGAAGGATTTGTTGAAATAATCCAGCATCATCTGATTGGCAGATTTGATTTTCTTAAAATTCTCTTTTGATTCTTCCATAGTTGAAGTACCTCTTTTCGTGGTGCAAGGTTTCCTGTTATCGTCTGCGGGAACGGGAGTTTTGCTTCCGTTTCCGTGGTTCGATCACATTTGCATAAATAAAAAGTCCAAGAATACATGCAACGACGACCGCCGCAATTATATATTTCCAATAGCTTTTCTTTTCTTTGATCAACGCCGGGCGGATACTGCCATTTTTGTATGCTTCGGCTACGGCAACGTCATCGTTGGAATTGACATAGCCGGAATAGCTGACCGGAAGTGTCAGGCAGGTCGTGCCTTCATAGGAAACTTCCAAAGTACCGATATAACCTTCATCCAGCCGGTCTGCGGATGGAACAAAGTTCATTTGCAGCTTGGTTCTGTCGGCATTGTTCGCAAATATAAATGGCTGGTTATTGTCAACGGACAGATGCATGGTTCCGAGATTTTCACAACCATAATAATCGTTTAAGAAGTTCTGCGCGGTCGTGGCAGCCTCTGCATCGAATTCATAGTCTGACAACAACGTGGTGTTTGAGTAGTTGTTGAATACATAGTTGAACAGCGCAATGCTGTCGGTGTAATTCGTTGCGTTGTCAGGGGCACCCATTGTCACACAGATCAACTGCATATCATTTTTTTCAGCCCAGACGACAAGTGTACCACCCGCATCATCAGTATAACCAGTTTTTCCACCTTGACATGCCGGGTAATAATATTCGGAATTGCTGAGCATCATCCGGTTGCCCTGCGTGAGATAACGCGTCTCATTGTTCATGTTCGTTGGCGGAATCTCATGATAGGTTTCTGAAGCATACTCACGAAAGGTCTTGCTTGTAAGCGCCTCTTTTGTGATCAGCGCCATGTCGTAGGCAGTTGTATAATGATCCGGATCATGCAATCCGTTTGCATTCGTAAAATGTGTATCCTTGCAGCCGAGACTTTGTGCAGTATCATTCATCAACTGCACGAAATTCTCCAGAGAGCCGGACACTTGTTCTGCAATCGCCCAGGCTGCTTCATTTGCAGACATGAGCATGACGGCATAGAGTGCATCCGACATACTGATCTCTTCGCCGACATCGAGCGCGATATGGGAACTGTTGCGGTCGATGCCCCAGACGGCAGCGTCGCTCATTGTGATCGTAGAGTTTAAATCTCCGTTTTTGATGGCGAGATACGCAGTCATGATCTTTGTGATACTTGCCGGATATTGCCGGGTGTGGGAATTCTTTTCGTATATGATCTGTCCGGATTGTGCATCCATGATGATGGCAGATGTGGACGTAATCTGTGGAAATCCCGTCGTTGCATTTGCATCGGATGCAGTTGCGGTGCTTGTCTGTGCAGCCTCGCATGGAATACACATGCTGAGGAATAGCACGCACACCATTATATAGGAAATAATTTTTTTCACTGTTTTGATCATGCTATAAAATCCTTTTCTGTAAAGATTGACATTATCTTCTTAATTATCATATAAAACAGGGAAAAAAACAAGAGATAAAATGCAACATTCTTGTGAAAATTTAAAATAAATGCTAATATAGAAACATTATAGATGGACGAGGTAAAAAAGATGAGATTACGAAACGTAAAAGGCTCCAGAGAAATGATTGCCACAAATGATTTTGTCGTGCATGAAGAAGAGACAATGAAGGGAAAGTGGCATGATTTTTTTGAAAATGAAAATCCGATTCATATCGAAGTGGGAATGGGAAAAGGCAGATTTATTATAGATATGGCAAAGCTGCATCCGGAGATCAATTATATCGGTATTGAGAAATATTCGAGTGTGCTTGTCCGGGCAATCGAGAAGCAGACAATCGAGCAGCTTCCGAATCTGGTGTTTATCCGAATGGATGCGGAGGCAATCGAAAATGTATTTGAAAAAGATGAGGCTGCCTATATCTATCTGAACTTTTCTGATCCGTGGCCGAAGGATCGTCATGCGAGACGGCGCCTGACATCGGTGCAGTTTTTGAACCGGTATGTGAATTTCCTCGCAGCAGATGGAGGGCTTACATTTAAGACAGACAACCGCCCGTTGTTTGATTTCTCACTGGAACAGGTAGAACTTGCCGGTTGGGAGATGGTCAACTATACGTTTGACCTGCATCATAGCGAGTATGCGGAGGGTAATGTCATGACGGAGTATGAAGAGAAGTTTTCTGCTATGGGAAATCCAATCTGCCGCATGGTCATCAAGCCACCAAAAAAGAAATAACAAAAACGTGTAAAAAAAGAGATTCCGGTGCATACTATGGTAGTAAGATACATGCCGGAGTCTCTTATGGGAAGAAAAAAATGTGGTTTTAAACTTACAAATGCAGTGTACTCGAATCCCTGTCTGAATCGAAAACTGATGAATCTTGGACGCAATATACACACAGTATGTTGTATTCTGAACCGGCTGGAGACAATTAGTGCATGCAAGAAGTTAAGGAAATAAAGGGTTTGCGGGCTTTTTGAAAAAAATCTGAAAAAAATGTGAAAAAAAGCTTGCATTTTGTAAATGAATGTTGTATACTCCATATTGTTCTGATGAAGAACACATGGTAAGTGAAAATTCACTACGGGCCGCTAGCTCATTTGGTAGAGCACCTGACTCTTAATCAGGGTGTGCGGGGTTCGAGCCCCCGGCGGCCCACTTGTAAAAGCATCGGTTTTGCAGAAGAAGCTGCGGAGTCGGTGTTTTTTTTGTATTTTCGGTTTTACACAGATGAAATGCAGAGAATCATGCAGAATTTACAATGTAAGTGCAGAAAGCGTGTAGAAGATGATTTATGAAAAGATGATTGAAACTGAAAATTCAGATCCGATGCGAACCGCATGGACAGATTACCGGCAGACATTGACCAGTTATGTCTTAGAGGGGATTGAGAGCTATTACCGGCGGGCACATCTGGCAAGACAGGGAAAATTGCGGGATCAGGCGTTTACTTTGGAGGCGGATGTACCTTTGGAAGCGAAACCGGTAGTTGCTATCTGGGGTGCCGGTCGATGCAATGATCTGGATCTGGAAATGCTGGCACCCTATGTGCGGTTTGTACTGATTGACCGGACGATGGAGGATATACAGGCGGCACGGGCGCGATATGGATTATCAGAAGCACAGTGTGTCTGTGTGGATTTGCGATTCTGGGAAATCTATGAGGAAGAGGAACGGTTTTTTGAGACATTGCTTGCGAATGGGGACGATCTGCATTTGTCAGAATATCTGCGTCAGGTCATGGAGTCAGTGGCGGAGCAACAGCCAACATTTGCGGGATATGAAAAGGCATTTGATTTCAGTGTCGTGTGTGGACTTGCCAGTCAGTTAAATGCGCGGTTTGCTGGGCTGCTGCAATTATATGGAAAAGATCTGCGCAGACTGCCAAGGACGGCTGCCATGATGAAGGAAATGAATGTGCAGGCAGCAGGGCGGTTGATGGATGCCATTATGGTGACAACAAGCGGAGCTGTTTTCGCGGCAAACGAGATATATGCAGCGTTGCCTGCGCGCGAAGAACGGCTGGCAGAATATGCTCAGATCTGGACGGAGGAATGGGAACAGCTTCTGACAGCAAAGACAGAAACACAGATTCTGCCAGAGGATGTAGAAGGCATTACTTGTCAGGTTGCAGGCAGCCGGGAATTTGAACTGCATCTGATGCAGGCACAGAAGGCGGGAAAGCTTGTTTTCCGGCATCGGAGTGGGTGCGTCTGGCCATTTTCAGAAGAAAAATATTATTTTATGGATGTTTTGACGGCATATTTCATAAATAAAGAAATAAAATAAAAAAATAACTTTCATAAGTTAGGAAAGCCTTTTTGAGTGGCTGTTTTGTTGAAAAAAGAAAGTTCCTATGGTATCATAACGGAGATTGGATATAAATAGCATTATTCCGAAGAGGGTATCTATGAAATTATATGTAACAAGACATGGACAGACACAGTATAATATAGAGGTTCGAATCTGTGGAAGAGCAAATGTGCGACTGACGGAAAAAGGAATCTCACAGGCACATGAGCTGGCACAGAGCATGCAGGATACGGATGTGGATCTCATCATTTCATCACCGCTTGTGCGTGCAAAGGAGACTGCAGATATTGTCGGTGCAGCGATCGGTGTGCCGGTAGAAGTGGATGATCGCCTTGCAGAGCGTGATTATGGCGTGATCGACGGAACCTATGAGGGAACGCCGGGATTCATGGAGCAGTGGGTACAGTTTGGTTACCAGTATCCAGAGGGTGAGTCGCTGCTTAAAGTTGTACAGCGTGTGTATAATTTTCTAGATGATATCAAGCAGCGCTATGCGGATAAAAAGGTCATGGTGATCAGTCATGGCGGTGTGTGCCGGGTGATCAACTCATATTTTGAGAGTTTGGATAATGAAGACTTTTTCAAGTTTAATCTGGGAAATTGTAAAGTTCTTCAATATGATCTCTAAAAAAGAAGATTATGTAAAATATGTAATAAAATAGTCACAATCTAGCATAAATTCCTTGAATGAATGAGGGGTTTATGCTATTATTTTTTTATCACTTCTTATTAGAATTAAGAGGGTTATTTAGGAGGGAAGATTTATGAATTGTACGATGTGTGGAGCGATTATACCAACCGGACAGACAAATTGTCCAATGTGTGGAGCTCCAGTTCAGGCAGAGCAACCTGCAGATAATGCACAGCCGGTGCAGCCACAGATGGGATACCAGCAGCCAATGGGACAGCCGGTACAGCCACAGATGGGATACCAGCAGCCACAGCAGCCGATGGGCGGTTATTATCAGCCTAGAAGCAATAACGCAGCGGCATTTGGTGCAGGAATCAATGGATATCTTGGATATGTGAAGGAAAATCCTATGAATATCCTGAAGATCGTTGGAGCATTTTTTGTGTTCCTTGCAACTTTAATCCCATGGGCACATGCAACTTACTGGGGTGTTACAGAGCATTGGAATCTGTTTAAGGCAGGTGGATTTAACCGCTTCATCGCAATCATTGTGTTACTGCTTTCATTGGTACTGATTGCATGGGAGGTTGCAGATTTTATTCCTGTTCCACAGATTGCAAATGTGAAAGCAAAGTTACAGGCGATTCCATACTTTGAGTTTATTCTTCTTGGTGTCATCTTTGTATTTGTATTGATCGCAACAATTCGTCACGGTTATGCACATTCAGATGGTACGACGGTTAACTTCAGGGAGTATGGTATTAAGGTAGGTATTTCAGCCGGTGTGATTTTTGCATACCTTGGTGTGATTGCTGCTGCAGCTCCAAGAGTGTTAGACAAGCTTGGAATCAAGATCGGAAACAAATAATACATAAGTAAGAAAATGGCTGTCGAGCCGGTATGGTTCGGCAGCCATCGTTGTATATGATGGTCTGGAGGGTGATAGAACATGGTATGTAAGGAATGTGGAAAAGAGATTCCAGAGGGTGCGCTTTACTGTGAGTCTTGCGGTGCACCATTGGAAGAACCGATTGTTCTGAAGGTATCGAAAGAGGATATCAAGCGGGCAGAAAAGGAAGAGAAGGCAAAGGCGAAGGAGCGGGCAAAGCATGCTGCAAAAAATACGGTAAAGCAGGTGCCGGAGAAAAAGCATCATCGTAAAGCTGCCGATACGAGCAAGGCAATCGACATCGTTGGATATTTCCAGTCCATCGGTGGAGATATGAACCTGTTGCTGGCGTTTGTCGGTTCGATTTTGTTATATCTGGCGCCGTTTATGAACTGGATCTGGGAGAAGCTTTTTGATGTGAAGCGTAAGGCGAATCTGTTTGAGATCGGTATGAAGAGCTCCATGGTAGAAGAAGATGGAAGCATCCTGGCGATGGGAGAAACCATTGTGCTGGTGCTTGGTATCATTGCAATCTTAGTCGGAGTCTGGATGCTGTTGTTGTCTGCCTGCGATTATATCAAGTGGTTGCGGAAATATGCGGCAAATCCGATTATGCGGTTTGCACCAATTCTTGTGATGCTTGTCATCTTTATTATCGTGATCAACAATAAGCATTACACACAGTCGCTGCGTGTGTTAGAGGACAATGTCCGACTGGCAAAAGAGCTTGGAACCTCATCGAATTATGATGCCGGAAGGGGACTTGGACCGGTCTTTTATGTGGCAGGTCTTGTGATCTATACACTTGGAACGGTTGGAGATTTTTTGGAACGGAAGCGTAAAAATGGATAATCAGAATCAATATGGAAAAAGTAAATTTGTGACAGCGAGTATGCTGCTAGGCATCCTGTCCGCAGTTTTGTTGACAGTGAGCCTATTTGTACCTGCTATTGATCTGTCCGCATATCATGCACAGGTACAGATCCGGTACAGCATTATGAAGATCTGTGAAAATGTGGGGTTAATCTCTGATATGTGGCGAGGAATTCCGATTGGAATCCTGATTGCCGCGGTGGGGATGCTCGTGTTATCCTTTGTCAGGATACCGCCCCTCAAGGCAATACCCTGTATGATTGTTGTGTGTATGATTATCATAGCGCTTGTAGATATGGAAAATGTAACGGCATGGATCTCTAAGATGCTTGCTCGTTTCATCTCTTCTCAGGTATCCTCCGGTTCTTCTGTGTCCGGGGCGACGATCTGGAAGAGCTTTCAGGCAGGCATCTACCTGCTTGCAGCGGGGCTGGTGAGTGGTATCGCCAGCTGCTTTGTATCCAATCATCAGGCGTAAATTATTCGCCAGTGATTCCATCGATTTCCTCCTTGCAGTGTTTACCATCTGCAAGGAGTTTTTTTAATGTTTCTGCATCGTCGTTCTCCATTGCAGTTTTGTATTCCTGCAAAGCCGTGATAAAATAGTCAAGTTCTTTGATCAGATGTTTCTTATTTTCCAGAAAAAGCTCTGTCCACATCGTTTCGTTCAACCATGCAACACGTGTCAGATCCTTGTAGCTTCCGGCAGAAAAACCATCGTGATTTTTTGCTGTCGGGCTTTTCACGTAAGCATTGGATACAACGTGTGCCATCTGGGATGTGAATGCAATCATCGCGTCGTGACGGTCGTAATCGCAGATTGTGAATTTACCGAAATGAATCGGAGACAGCAGTTTCTTCGCGCGCTCGATGGATTTCGTATCATTCAGATCTTCTGGCACAAGTACCATAGAAGCTCCGTTGTACATTGTCTTTGTGCTGTATGCGTAGCCGGAGAAATGACGGCCAGCCATTGGGTGTCCGCCGATAAAAGTAAAGCCATATTGTTTGGCGATAGGGTAGCAGGATTGGCAGATCAGCTCTTTTGTACCACAGCAGTCGATCACCATCGCATCTTTGCAGATATAAGGTGCCATCTTTGTCAGATAGTCAATGCAAAGCTGCGGATACAGACAAAGCAAAATCAGATCGCAGTCTTTGATATTTCCTTCGTTTAATTCGCCGTCAATGGCTTTATCGTTATACGCAGCCTGAATCACTTCTTTGCTGCGGTTATAAGCAAGAACCTTGTGTTCGTCGTTGTCACTGTATGCTTTTGCAAAAGAACCACCGATCAGTCCAAGTCCAACAATTCCGATTGTCATAATATACCTCCATGCTGTGACTGTAATTCAAATAAATATGGTAAGATTGGCACAGCTTCAATCATCGACAACAGTATAACGCTTTAACGCGATAAAGTAAAGCGAAAATTTAAATGTATAAGACTGGTAAAACGTGGCAACACTCCTAGTACACAACAGGCGCAGAAGCAAAGTTGCGGAATACCTTGAAAAGGGGAAGGACTATGAGCACGAAAAAGAAGTTATATATTGTTGTACTTATCTGGGCAGCAGTTGCGCTGCAAATCTTTATTACGAAGCGGATTGACCGGGAGAGCCAGATGGTGACACAGGTCATGAGTGATGGCGTGGAAAATGTGACGGCGGCAGAGGTAAAACTGTATGCGCATTATGGCGATGAGACGATGACCGAAGCCGCACGAGAGAAAATCCTGCAACGGGTTGGAGAAAAGCTGGGAATCATATCTGGCTATGACATAATTACAAGTACTGAAGGTGAAAATACTTCGACAACGTTTGTAAAAAAGGGTGAAAATGGAGATACGACAATCCGGTTGATTTCGATGGAACAGACAAACGCCGATGGTTCGACCATACAGGAGAATTATCTGATGACAGAGATTGCATTGAAAAATCAGTCGACAGAAAATATCTACCGGTGTAAGGAACAGCTCGATCAGATCTACACAGATCTGGGGCTCTCTGGCAGCAGCAATCTCTATCTGTGCAGTCAGGAAAAAGGGCGGATGACCGAGGATGAGATGCAGAAAACAACCGCAGATTTCTTCGATACCATGCATGCAAAAAAGCGCAATGAAATCGAATTACAAGATACGCTGTGCATCTATGGATACAGCGACAATGTCCCGGAATATGTGTATCAAAATGATCACAAGGTAAATGTGAATATTGCTTTCACGTACGATGAAGCAGAAGACATCACGTATATACACCGCGGACTGCCATTCATAGATAAATCATTTTAACCAAAGAGTAAGCGTAGTCGTGTAAATCTGTAGCCCGACTACGCGTATTTTTAGTAGGAAATAATCTCGTATCCATCCTCGGTGACAAGTACCTGAATCTCCCACTGTGCAGATGGAAGTCCATCTTCGGTGTAAACTTCCCAGTCGTTTTCTTCGTCGACGAAGATGTCTGGCTTGCCCATGTTTACCATCGGCTCGATCGTGAACATGAAGCCAGGAACCATAAGCATTTCTGTACCTGCTTTAGAGTTGTAGCTTACCCAAGGTTCTTCGTGGAACTCGATGCCGACACCGTGTCCACCGATTTCGCGGACAACAGAGTATCCATTTGCATAGACATAATCATGCACTGCCTGCCCCATGTCGCCGAGGAAGCCCCAAGGTTTTACCTGTTCGAGACCTTTGAGCATTGCTTCCTTTGTGACATCAACGAGTTTCTTCTTCTCCGGGCTGACATCACCGATACAGAACATACGGGAAGAGTCGGAGAAATAGCCGTTCAGGATTGTAGAGCAGTCTACGTTGATGATATCACCGGATTTTAAGATAACATCTGGTGATGGGAATCCGTGGCAGACCTGATCGTTGACGGAAGTACATACACTGTATGGGAATCCTTCGTAGTTTAATGGTGCTGGAATACCGCCCATATCGGTTGTCATATCGTAGACGATCTTATCGATCTCTGCGGTAGACATACCCTCATGGATTGTCTTCTGAATCTCATCCAGTACAGCGATGTTGATTTTTGCACTTTCCTTGATCTTCTCAATCTGCTCTGCATTTTTGATTAGGTTATGAGTAGGAACGATGTGCCCCTGATGTGCAATTTTTGCAATCTTATCGTCGAACATTTCATGACAGACTTTGTATTTTCTGCCGCTGCCACACCAGCAAGGATCGTTTCGGTTAATTTTCTTTGACATGATTACGCCTCTTATATTTATATTTGTGGTTTTACGCATAGGGCGGAAAAAACCACATATATTTTAGCAAAATAGTTTCGTTTGCGCAACCTGCGTAGATGAAACGTTTTATCATCTGCAAGGATTTGAGATAGAACGCGGATGAAGAAATGGGGGATCATGGGGGATTGTAATGAGAAAATGTTGAATAAAGGGCGAAGTGGGAGGCAGTTTATGATTTTGGTTCTGGTTGCACTGGCGTGTGTGTCATCCGGGTGTCGCAAGCAGGAGGCGAGAGAACGACAGGATCTGGATTTTACGGTGTGCGCAGAGACAGAACTGCCGGATGATCTGCGGCAGATCATAGAGGAGAAGAAGCTGCATGCATTCCAGATGAGTTATACGACGAAGGATCATCTGTATATTGTGGTTGGATATGGGGAACACGACCGTACCAATCTGTGTGTGATTGTGGAGGAGCTGTATAAGACTGACCGGGCAATCTATATAAAGACCGATCTGAAGACCGAGGCTGAGATGGAGGGGGACATTTCCGGTGTTGCATCAGGGACAGATTCCAACACGCCTGACGGGCAGACAGGAACATCGTCGATGTACCCGTATATTGTAATCCGGTTGCCGCGGCTGGAGCTGCCGGTATTGAATGTATCGTAAGTACGGCTTCTATATGCGAGGAAAAATATTTACGGTAAATTATCATAAATCAGAGAGCATTGGAATACATATAAAGCAGAGGGTAAGAATATAGTTTGGTGGAGGGAGCTATGGAATTTTCGAAGAAGGAAATACATACAAGCGTGTTGACGCAGTCCAAATATTCACAGATAACAGTCGATGATGATTTTACGATTCCGGATAGTAAAGGCGATATGGAAAAAATCGTTGCCAAGGAAGGTCATATTCTGTTGGAGTCCATGATTCCGGAGGATGGAAAAGTGCGGATCACCGGATCGGTCTGCGTGCGTGTGCTGTATCGTACCGGGGGCGATATCCCGCGGCTGTGCCAGTTCCAGAGTGAGATTCCATTTGAGGATGTTGTCAACTGCGATGGCGTGTCTTCCTCTAGTCAGGTGGATTGCCACAGTCAGTTGGAGGATCTGACGGTGAGCATGATCAATTCGCGCAAGCTGGAGGTTCGCGGACTGATTGGAACAAGTGTTAATGTGTATGAAGAGATGTGCATCGATGCGGCGACAGGGATTGAGCAGGGGGAAGGCGTTGCCTGTCAGTATCGCGACGTTACATATAGTCAGGTCGTGCTCGCCAAGCGCGATGTCCTGAAGGTGCGGGAGGAGCTGGAAATCCCGCAGAACAAACCGAATATCCAGGAGATTTTGTGGCAATGTGTCGCACTTCGGAACATGGAGACGAAGGCGGGGGATGAGAAGCTTCTGGTGCGTGGAGAAATCGAAATCTTCATCTTATATAAAGGGGGCGAGGAACGGCTCCCGGTACAGTCCATTTTCTCGGTGCGGTCGCTCTATCGTGAGGTGCCTTGCAGTGGTGCAGCAGAGGGCATGGTGTTGGATGTCGATTATGTGCTTGGCAAGGGGGAGATCACAATCCGGCAGGATGCGGATGGTGAGGATCGCGTGTTTGGCTGTGACTATAATATTGATATGAATATCAAGTTGTATGAGGACTGTTCATGCCGGATGCTGTCCGATGTGTATTCGCCGAGCGCGGAGCTTGTACCGCAGTTTGAGGTGATGGATTATGAGAACCTGCTGCTGCGCAATGCAGCGAAGGCAAAAGTGTCTGCCAGAAAACAGATCGGTGGAGATAAGGCGAAGCTGCTGCAGATCTGTCATGTGTATGGCGATGTCGATATTGATGATGTTGTTGTCGGGGAAAATGGGGCAGAGATCACAGGCGTTGTAAAATGCTGTGTGCTGTATATTGCGACCGGAGATGATCCGATGAGCAGTGTCGAGGTGGAGATTCCATTTTCGTATACGGCGGATACGGTACCGCTCGCGCAGGAGGACTCGGTGCGTATCCATCCGTGCATCGACCAGCTTACTGCGTCATTATTAAATAGTGAAGAAATCGAGATTAAGGCACAGATCAACCTGAACATCTCCGTCTTTGCAAAGGGTGAGAGTCAGGCGATGACGGATCTGCAGATCCTGCCGATTGATGAGGCGAAGAAGGCGGCACAGCCGGGCATCGTTGGATATGTCGTGCAGAAGGGCGACAGCATGTGGAGCATTGCGAAAAAATACTATGCATCGATTGATGCCATCAAGCAGTTGAACAATCTGGAGTCCGATTATGTATCAGAGGGTGACCGGCTGCTGATCGTGAAATCTTAGATCTTCCTATAATATAAAGTAAATAGAAAATCACGGAAATCCATGTTGCAGATGCAGCATGGATTTCTGCCGTTATGAGAAAATAAATAGATTGTGAAGAAACGCTTGCGTTGGTATAATAAAAACAGATTGTTTGTAACGGGAGGCTTTCAAGGATGAAAACGTTAACGAGAAATGCATATGCAAAGGTGAATCTGGCATTGGATGTTTTGCGCAGACGCGAGGATGGTTATCATGATGTCTGCATGATCATGCAGAATCTAAGCTTATATGATACATTGACATTTACAGTGGAGGAAGCGGATACGCTGACAATCACACTGGCGTGTGATAAAGCATTCGTGCCGTGTGATGCGCGTAATCTTATCTACAAAGCAATCGCACTGATGGGGGAAACGTATCATCTGACCGGGCATGTCCATGTGGAGCTGGTGAAACGAATCCCGGTCGAAGCCGGTATGGCAGGTGGCAGTACGGATTGCGCCGCGGCATTTCACGCGATGCGGGAGTTGTATGGACTGGACGTCAGTGATCAGGAATTGATGAAGCTTGGTGTGAAGCTGGGGGCGGATGTGCCATATTGTATCATGGCAAAAACCGCGCTTTCCGAGGGCATCGGCGAGGTGCTGACAGAGGTGGCACCGCTGCCTGATTGTTTTGTCGTTGTGGCGAAACCGACGATATCGGTCAGCACGAAGATGGTATATGAGAACCTGCATGCGAACGAGCTGCAGCACCACCCGGATGTTGCGGGTATGGTGGACGCGCTGAAGCAGGGAGATCTGTCCGGTGTGGCAAGCCGCATGGAAAATGTCTTGGAGACAGTCACAACGAAGCTTTATCCGCAGATCGAGGAGATCAAACAGACAATGAAAGAGTCTGGTGCCGAAAATGCGATCATGAGCGGCAGCGGACCGACGGTGTTTGGTTTATATACAGAGAAAGCGACTGCAGAGCAGGCGGCAGAGAAAATCCGGCAGCAGTACGTACTTTCCGAGGTATATGTGACACAGCCGTGTTAGAGTTGGCTGAGATTTTTGCAGAATCGTGAGAAATAATCATACCTTTTGAGAAAAATACTCTGGTAGAAATAAAAAATATGCTTGAAATATTTGTCTATGCATAGTAATGTATATTGTATACACGTTGAATTTATTTTGGTGTATATGGGGAACGAAGAAGGTAATGAAAATCGGAATGGATAAAAGTTTTGACAGGAAGGTAAGGAGGTAGCAGATATGAAGTTGGATATGAATATCGATGAGTATCTTCCACTTCGGGAGGTTGTATTTCATACATTACGCAAGGCAATCATACAGGGAGAATTGCAGCCGGGAGAGCGTCTGATGGAAGTGACGCTGGCGAACAAGCTTGGTGTCAGCCGGACACCGGTACGTGAGGCAATCCGGATGCTGGAGCTGGAAGGTCTGGTTGTTATGATTCCGCGGAAAGGTGCGGAGGTTGCGAAGATTACAGTGCGTGACTTAAAAGATGCCTTGGAGGTTCGAATGGCAATTGATTCATTGTCGGTCAAGCTTGCCTGCGAGCGGTTGGATGAGGATGATAAGACAGAGATAAAACAGGCGTGTGTTGCATTTCGCGAAGCAGTGAAATCGAAGAATGTACAGGCAATCGTGGAGGGGGATGAACGTTTCCACAACACAATCTACCGGGCATCGAAGAACCAGAAGCTGATTACGATTGCGATGAATCTGCGGGAACAGGTGTATCGATACCGGTTTGAATATGTTAAGGATTTTTCGTATCATGAGAATCTGATCCGGGAGCATGATCAGATTACAGAGGCGATTTTGAAGGGCGACGTAGAGACAGCACAGAAGATTATGAAGGAACATATTTATAATCAGGAGCAGATCGTGATACGGAATTTGCAGAAGGAAGCATAAGTAAACAGGAAAACAAGAGAGAGGTGCAGAGCACCTCTTTTTTTGCGCAATCAGTCATCATGCAGAAAGTGTGTTCACATAAATATATTTCCACAAAATATATTTGCGTAATTATATAGCGACAAAATATTGTATACAATCATTTTAATCGGCTGTTGAAAAATTTGACTTGATTCATGCAAAAATTGCATCTGATTATGCAAAAACGGACAGATGAATTGTAATGAACAGGGATTCATGCAAAACTTGGGGTTGACGGAAAAAATCTTCGATTCGCGGAAAATGAATCGAAAAAATGTTATGCAGACGGTAGAATGAAAAAAACATTGGAAAGAGGTAACGGGATGAGCGAAGAAAAACTATTTGATGTGAATTGGGATCAGAGAAAATGGGAGACACCTGCGAGCGCACAGGATATGAAGCTGTACAGCTATCCACCGAGAACGATACGGAATATGTCAGTTCCGGGATTTCTGACATGGCTGGTGCTGTTGCTGGCATCGATTGGCGGACTTCTGTATACTGCATGGATGACAGTGACTGGCGACTATGAGGATGGAAAGGTAAACACGATACTGGGAGTCGTAAGCTTTGTCGTGCTGATTTGCTGTCTGATCTACAAGACAAATTATAAGAGAAAGCTTATTACATATACCGATGTGTTACATGCGGTGCTGATTGATAATGCCAAACATGCGTATGTTGTACATTTGAATAAGGATGCTTTTCTGGGAGCAACCGGACTGGGTGCATATAGAGTTCAGACTGTCCAGGCGCAGGGGGTAAGTGTAACACATGTCGGACAGACAATGGATAGCCGAGACATGGAGCAGAAAGCAATCAAGATGATTCAGCATAAGGATTTCCTGTTGAAGCGTATTCAGGAGAAGCCGGTTTTTCAGGAGATGATCGAGAACGGTACCTTTGAGCAGGTGGCTTTGCCGGTTGAGAAGATTCTGAAGTTCAAGAATCCGGGTGCCTGTTTCGTAGTTACGTATGCATATAAATGGAATGGCAGTGAATATACAGACACGGTTCGCTTCTATCATTCTATGCAGGATTATAAGGAGCTGCTTGCATATTTCAAGGAGCGGTATGAGGCAGAAAAATAAAGGTATGAAAAAAACAGGTGTATTGGGATTCGTGATTCTGTGCCTGCTCAGCGGGTGTGCACAGCAAAGCACAGAATCCACAGAGGCGACAACGGTCGCTGCAGTGGAAGCAGAAGTATTGGAGACGGTCGAGCTTAAACGTGCAGAAGTTGGTGATATCGTGCAGATGGGAACCTATGAGCAGGACGGGGATACGGAGACAGAGGACCCGATCTGCTGGGATGTGCTGGATAAGGATGGGGATGCTATGCTGCTCATATCCCATGATGTGATTGACTATCAGCGGTTTTCTGACAGCTACAATTGTGTGATATGGGAGGATTCCCAGATACGAACGTGGCTGAATGAGGAGTTTTATACGGACGCATTTGATAAGGAAACACAGGCGCGTATCAAAGGATACGTCACATCAGGAGTAGATGAGGCAAATCAGGAGTCGAGGGGTGATGCGACGGATCGGATATTCCTGCTGAGCTGGAAGGAAATCGAGCGGTATTATGGGCACAAATTACCAAAGCAGAAGCACTTTTATGCAAACCAAGCAAGGCTGTTTTACAGCGCTACGAAGAGATAGAGCAACAGCGCGTGCGTGAAAAAGTACCATTCGTGACAAGTGTTCCAGATGTATCGGAAGGGATTTCGTGGATGTTGCGGTCAACTGGAAAGTCACAGAATCAAATCTCCATTATTCGAGGGGACGGGTATTATTCACAATGTATGGCAGATTACTATCAGGGGGTTCGTCCGGCTATGTGGATCGATGTAGGTGATGAAAACGGAGAGGGGCAAGCGTTACAGGAATGAAAAAAATAAAACTATATGTTCTTATTACAGTCGTAAGTATCGTTTTACTCGCATGGTTGCTGGTGGTGGTTATCGTATTTCAGAAAAACCATGCGGATATCTTTTTCTTCGACAATAACAAAGAGATTGAATATCAATATGGAAACTACAAGGCGGATGCGCTGGTTGTGGATGGCTATGTATATCTGTACAGAAGTGTCGTGGAGCTGGGGAATTATG
>ERZ1673744.1638-NODE-1638-length-19239-cov-11.273666_pt1 | contig 19239 bp, 19 predicted proteins | sample MGYA00580207_ERZ1673744 | MGnify/ENA primary metagenome ERZ1673744 (study PRJEB41218, sample SAMN15661751) | gut metagenome | host: Homo sapiens | place: Canada: London | collected 2015-08-20/2019-03-30 | study: EMG produced TPA metagenomics assembly of... | reverse complement strand
AGTATTGTCAGAAATTTGGCGATTATTGCGTTTACACGGTTTATTTTTCGGAACCATACGACAGCTGTAACTAAAGAAATAACATTCTTGCGATACTTGCTGTAAAGCTTGCGGCATATTCTATTAATTTTCTGATTTCTATTAGCTTTCACTTTCAACTGCCTCCGTGCAAAGTTAATATTCTTATCTATACGTTTAGTTCAACAAGGATATATTGCACCTTTGTACCTATCTTTTCGTCAGCGTCATTATACATGGAGCTTAGTGATGATAACTGTGCTGTGCTGTATTTATCACCATTAAGTATATTCTCAATAACCTTTTTATTTTGTTCTTTATCAGCATCACCTGACAAGAACAAGCTTAAATTACCCTTTATATATTCCGCAAAATCCAAACGTTCTTTACTGTTATCATCAAACAGCACATTTTTCTCTGTCAGATTTTCATCTGTGCTTTTCATTAGTATCTGACCAAGCGTGTTCGGCCACACCCAATATACGTTCACTTCCTGCGGAACGCCTACTTTACAATCTTTAAGCGTCCTTGTGAATGTTTCATCATGAAGAAAATCGGAATATGTGTGATTGTTCTCATCATATTTCTCAAAAAACATGATATGTCCATTCATAAATCTAGTTACTTCTTCTTCAGTAACCTTTTCATAAGAAACAGCGTCTTCGTTTTTATTCTCTGCATACCCCGTGATACTCAACTTGAACTGTATCTCCATTTCCCCCGACTGGTTCGGGACAACATAAAAAGTAAGCTTTCCATGACTACCAGGATTAATACCATTCGTCATACCGCTTTCTTCATCAAGAAGCCAGTAGATCTTTTTGTTCTCGTCAGAAGTGATGTTGCTCCCATCAGACACCTTAGAGTAGTCATTGCTGTCAAGTATCTCAGCTTTAAGCACATTGGCACTGCCTACTGTTTTCAGTTCAAATGGCGAATCTACGCTTTTCATTCCAAATGAATCAAGATCAAGGGCTTTATCAATGGTAAACCAAGCCAAGCTGACCGCAATAAGTATAAATGCCAGAACTGCAACTGGTATTATTTTTATAATAAGCAGTTTGCGTTTCTTCTTTTCTTCCTCGCTGTCTGCTTTCTCTATCACTTTATGCTCAGCCACTTTGGCGACCTCCATTATTTCATCGAGTCAAGCTCTTTCTGCAATTCTATCATGTGGTTTCTGCAAGCGGTTATCTCGCCTGTGTATTTGTTGAACCACTCAACGTCCATTTCGTTAGGCTCTTCCTGCAAAAGAATTGCCTGAACAAGTGCTGATTGTGAACGTGATCTCTTACGCTCTATCTCCTCGATAGTAAGTCTGCATTTCTTTATTTCTCTTTTAAGCTGCCCTTTACTGCTCACGTTATTGTCCTCCTTGCATTAATTTCCCATTTTATCAACCGAATCAACTATCTCGTTGACTTCCCTATAGCCTTTGTCAAGATTTTCGGTGATATGGTCAAGTGCTTTTTTTACGTCCTCAAGCTTGCCCTGCATTTGTTCGGGATACTTCACAAAGCAGTAATGAAGCTCATTTATAGCCTTCTGCTCATCAGTGTAATCGTCGATAAGAAACACCAGCGACCTTGCCGCACCCATGTCCGAAAGTATCATGTTATATCTCGTTGGAAGATCCTTGCCGCTTTCAAGATAAGTGTCTATCTCCTCAGAGGCGGAAGACAGATTTTCCATATACTTAGCAATGTAAGTCTTTCTGACTTCCTCGGACTTGTCCATATAAAGCCCGATAAAAACGAACAGCCCTGCAAGTGCCGCAATACAAATAACGATAGCCGTTATCATTTTAGCCTTCATTATCTTTTCCTGATTCAAAGCTGTTCGCCTCCTTTTTCTCGTTTTCCTGCATTTTCAGCCGCTGAACTTCCTTTTCAACAGCCTCACGCATAAGCTTTTCTTTTTCTTTCTCAGCCGCTTTCAAGGCTTCCTCACGGTTTGAATATATTTTTATCTCAGCGATAGTTTTTACCTCATACACCGCCATGCAAACTGTTGGGATTATCACAAACAGTATGAGAAGCTTCTTTGTTGATGCAAATGACCCAAGCCACTTGAAAAATCTGAGTTTTCCATAGTATTTTCCAATAATGCTGACTTTTTGCACCGTCACGCTGTCCTCTATTTTGTTAGCATCGCCTTTAGTAACAAAAGTGCCGTCGCTCAAAACCTCAGTTATCCTGTGAGTATTTATCTCGCCTTTAATACTATCATCTTGAGAGTAGAACGAAATGATATCCCCTGCCTTTAAGCTGTCAGTATCCGTCCTTTTGATGTAAATATAGTCACCCTCATGTATAGACGGCTCCATACTTCCGCTCACGACCTTCAGTACGCTGTAACCAAAAATGCTTGCTGTTTTGCCGATACAGCCGCAGACCATTATGTACACCGTGACACTCAGCAATGCCGCAAACACAGCAGAGCCAAGTATTGTCAAAGCTATTTTTACTATCCTCAACGACTTGCCGATGATAACGACTCTCCCTCCGTGTTATTGTTTCCTATATTTCTCTTTCAAATGCCTTGCCATTCTGCCAACTGCTGAAACATGATACTCCTTATAGAGTCGTTTCATTTCAGTGTCGATAGCTTTCTGCTCCTCAGCGGTGCGCTGTGGCGGAATATATGGTCTTGGCGGTCTGTTCTTTCGCTCAAGACGTTTTCTCTTTTTAAACTGCCTGTTTTTGATATGCCTCTTTACATCATATTTCAGATACGGAGCATATTTTTCATAGATGATCTCAATTTCACGCTCTGCACGTTTTCTCTCTGCCTCAGCCAGTTCTTTTTCCTTCTTGACTTTGAACATCCTGATATAGTCTGGATTATCCGTCACAACAGGTATGATCCCAAATGCGTGAGCCAGAACATATGTTATGCCACGTTTTGCCATGTAATATGGATTTTTGGAATATTCTTTAAATATCTCATTGATATTTTTATTTTCAAAGCTTTCACGTTCAGCTTTAAGACGCTCAGCACGTTCACGCTCACGGCGTTCCTGCTCACGCTGCTGTTGTGCTTCTTTCGCCTTTTTTGCAGCGATCTCAGGGGACTCATACTCTGACACAAAGCTTGAAGACACGGCTTCTTCATTCGTGCTGATCTGCTGATCCATAGCAGATCCAAGGCTGCTGCGGACGAGCTTTTTCTCCTCTCGGATCCTAGCTCTTTCCTCACGGACACGCTGCTCCTCTTCACGGCGCTTACGCTCTTCCATTTGCCTTTTGCGTCTTGCGATATGCTTGATCTCTTCCTCTTTTTCACGGCGTTCACGTTCCTCACGCTCCGCCTTTTCTCTTGCAGCCTGCTCCGCCTGCTGTTTTTGGATAAGCTCCAATCTTCTGCGTTCAGCTTCCTCATGCTCCAGCCTTATGCGCTCTTCTTCCTCACGCCGCTGACGCTCAAGTTTCTCCTGCTCGGCACGCTTTCTTTCAGCTTCTGCAGCCGCAAGCTCCTCAGCCCTCTTACGGTCTTCCTCGTCTTTGAGAAACTGCTTTTCTATCTCAACTATACGGTCAAGCTCTGCCGTAAGGTTTCCTGCCTCTTCGGCAGACATACCCATATCTGTCTTACCTGCACTACTTTGTTCACCCTCGCCAACTATGACATCATATTTATCAGACGTCTGCTTATCAAAACGCCTGACAACCTTTGGTGCAAGGGTCTTGCTCTTTATGGTTTTAAGCTCCTCCGACTTATCTGCCCCATGGGTATAGGAGCGGAAAAGCATATAGTTCATTGCGGTCAGACCATATATATCCTCGATATAAGAATCATCAGGTCTTTGTGCAGTATCAGAAACGTTGACCTCGTAGCCTGCCTTATCGTAGCTTTCGATAAACTGCCAAAGGGTAAGACACGCCATAAGGTCCACATTTTTAGTGATAGCGTTTGTTCTCATAACAGGCGGTCTGATAAAAGCGTTGCCAAGAGTGGTACAAAGAACTGAGCCTTTATAGCCCTCGATAGCCTTTTTGACCCTTTCAAGCCTTGCCCAAACGTCAGTATCCTTGCTGCCGCTGACAAGACTGTCAACAGTTTCTATCTTAAAACTAATGTTGACCTTTCTGCCGTCGCCGCTGTCAGCCACGGTATCGTAATTAAAAGAATAAGCCTCCTGCGCCTCTGCGGTCTGGACAAGCTTATTGTATCTTATATTTATAAAAATGTATAGCCTGTCGATAAGGGTATTTACAAATCTATTTTCATATGTATCGAGAGTTTCCTCTTTATGAATGTTGAGTATCTTTGACGGAGTTATCTTTCCAGTCTTTTTGTCGATATCCTGAATAAGATCGGTGTGCTGTCCCAGATGTTTTATGGACTCTACCGTTATCTTCCTTGACATAGCGATAGGCACGATCTCTTCCACTTCTTTAATGGTGTTTCTTGGATTTCTTATTACCGTATCAATATGTGGCAAAGCTTTTTCTATCTCTGTGAGCCAGGACGAATCTATATTCTTCTCGATTATCTTACGATTAAAAGATACAGTTTTTTCGCCCGAAAGAAGCAAGGCACGGGCTGCCGCAAAGCTGTTATTGCCGTCAAACGTCTTTACAGCTTTGTCAAAAGCTGCACGCTGTTCGTTGTATTCGCTCATGCCCGTCCCTCCTCTCAAAGCTTATGAGTACAAATTTTAGTACAGCTTTTGCAATCTTTCAAGATATGCTATAGATTCTTTCATAGTGTTTCTGCCAAAAAGCTTCTGCATATAGGTGCAAAGCTCTTTCAGCTCTTCTCTTAGCATTGCCAAGTTAAGCGACTCAAATTTTCTGAATATCTTTGTGGCAAGCACATAGTCAATGCCGTCAAGCTCCTCGCCGCCGCAGGCAACATATACAGGAACAAACAAGTTCATCTGTTTAAGTATACGGTTACCGAAAGCCACTCTCAGCTTTTCAATTACCCACAGGTCAAGCTGCTGGATCTTTTTCAGACTGTCCTGTGAAACAGGATACATTTGAAAAGCTTCCTTGAAGAGTGTATCAAGATGTTCAAAGCTTAAATTCATAGGCGGCGTGTCAGGTGCGTCAAAGGCAACTCCCTTTGCGTCAAGATTGATAGGCTGTGCACGATCGTATACCTTATCTGAGATAGTGAACGTGGAATCGTCGTTATTTGCAGTACCGATATACCAAATGTTCTGCGGAATACGCAGTTTGCCCTTATCCAGGCGAACAGGGTCGGTACTCCACACGTTAGGAACAAGATCAAGCTCCCACTCGGCAGGATCAGGCATTTCAAGAATCGAGAGCATTTCTGCAAAGTAATATTCTACTCTCGCAATGTTCATCTCGTCGAGAAGTATGAAGTTTACATCGTCATTGTATTCAGAAGAATAAATTCTTTTTAGGACTTCTGTTTCATTAAAGTTCTTCGTGAACTCGTTGAAGTAGCAGAAAAGCTCAGTTCTGTCACGCCATGACGGCTGAACAGAAGCAATAGTGGTATCTTTCTGCAAGAACTTACCGAATGAATATGGCAATGATGTTTTACCTGTACCAGAGATACCTTGCAGGATAATGAGCTTTGTTGAAGCCATGCCTGCAATGAAAAGTCGGATAGTTTTTATGTCATAATAAAGGTGCATTCTTGAGCAGGCAAAGTTTCTGTATGCTTCGCAGATACCACTAAGGGTGATGTCATTATTGTAAGCAGGCGGCTCGTATGTCTTGTAGAAATTGTCCACCTCGATAAGCTTTGAAAAACGGCAATCTGCTGTCTGAACAACGCCGTCCACAATGGTTTGAACTTCGCCCTGTGCAGGCATCTGCTCGCCCTCTGCAAGCTTTGTTTCACCCTCTGCAAGAGCGGTGTTATCATATACGCCAAGCTGAGCCACCTTCATTGCCATGATCTCATCTTTTTCCTTGGTCATTTTGACCACCTGACGCTGCAGGTCAGATATTTCTTCGATAAGATCCTCGTTGCTGACGATAGAGTGTCTGAATCTTATGTACTTTCTCACAGCAAGAACTATCATAAAAATAATAAGCACAAAGATAGCCACAACAACGATAATTGCAAGCACAGAAAGTACCCAGCCCAGCGCACCAAAGTCTGCCGAGTAGGTCTTGAATATCCTTATGTAGTTTTTTATATTGAAGATCTGTTTTATGCCGTTCCACAGGCCCTTGAAGATCTGTCCAAAGCCTGCAAGCATTGACGACATGAAAACAAAAAACCATTTCAGAAATCCATTCATAATGTATCACCCAAGCAGCAGTTATTTGTCATTTTTCTCCTGCTGTGCATTTTCCTCTTCTTTTTTCTTCTGCTGTGCAAGGTATTCCTCAACTGCACGTCTTTTTATTTCTTCCTCATCGCTCTCTGTGATAGCAGGACGCTTTATTTCGATTATGGTTGCGATAAGCTTATAAAGCTCAAAGAGGAAAAACAGTGCTATCGGCAAAAGTATGCAAATGAAAAATCCCGTTTTTGTTCTGAGAAAATCCATTACCTTGCCGAAACCGCCTATTTTTGCACCGTTCCACTGACCGATTATATCACCTGCATAAACAGTGTATGTATCATCTACGTTATTAGCATCGCCTCGTGTGATAAAGCCTACAGAGCCGTTATCATTGAGTACCTCTGCGATACGGTGGGTATTCTTCTCTTTTTTGCCCTCTATAAGAGTCCAGAAAGTGATAACGTCGCCCTTTTTCAGAGAATTGATATCGTCTATTTCCTTTGAGATAATAAGGTCGCCTTTTTTGAAAGTTGGCTTCATTGAGTCAGATTCAACTGTGAGCGGGACATATCCCAGCAGACTTGCCGTACCATTATTCTTATCAGACGAGAACACGAGAATTGTTATAAGCAGTGCAAAGATAAGCACCACCCATGCGATAACATTAAAAACGATCTTCAAAGCTTTTTTCATAATTCAAAACCTCGGAAACCCGAGGCTTCCTCCCTTCTAATTCTTTAAGTTGTTTCAACGATCTTGAAATTCATACCAAGCTTCATTGTGCCACCGATTATTTTGTCAACACAATCAGGGTCATTTCCCTCAAGCCATATGACCACTGTATACTTGTCTTTCTCACCAGGACCAAGCTTTTCACGTCGATCCTTCATGACCTCAGTAGAGGAGGCGAACTCCTTGTCGCAATCGCTTTCCTTACCGCTGCCGTCAGACTTTGTTTTACCATAAACGGTTTTCTCGCCATTCACGAAAAGCTCCACTCTGATAGCTTCATCAACACCGTTCGTGACGTTCTCGATAGTCATTTCGCTGTCATAGCTAAGTGTGTCTTTACCGGAATTTATGAGATAGAAAGTATAAGCTATATACCCCTCGCCATTATGGCTGCCGTTTATCTTGTCGATATTATCAGGGAGATCTTCGCCACTGATATTTGTCATATCATAGAGGATATCCGCATTGAGCCTTGAATTGCTCGTGGTATAGTCAGGAGTTTCCGAAAGAGTAAGCCCCTGATTTATCATATCATACTTACTTATCTTAACTGTAAAGCTACCATACTTGTCGTAAAAATAAGACACCGCATAAGCCGCCGCCACGATAGCGATAAGTATAATGGCAAGTATTTTAAGCAATCTCATCAATACCACATAGCGTTTAGCTTCCTTGGCGGTCCTGCGAAGTGCAAGGGTATCGACTACTCTTGTATTTTTATCTATATTTTTACCGTCCAAAACCGTATCACCCGTTTATTACTCATTTCTATTGCGAACGTATCTTTCCGCAATATATTTTCCTGCATTTTCTCCCGAATAGTAAAGGCACTGCATACCGCTGAGCTGTTTCACCTGCTTATCATCAGTAATTCCGTCAGCTATGACCTCAGCATTAAGGTCAAAAACGAAATTAAGCAGAGAGTTCACGCAGGTATCATACCTGTCGCTCTTACCAAGAACCTGAGCCACTGAGCCGTCAAGCATGATATTATCTACCTTGAATTCAGCGGTCTTAAGCATTTTAAAGCCCTCAGTGCCGAAGCCTGTAAGCAGAAAATGAAAGCCCTGTCTTCTCATAAGAGCCACGTTATCTGCCGCTGTGCTGTCAGCTTCATCAAGCACATCAGGCGACAACTCGAAGCAGACACGCTCATACTTCACGCCAAACTTATCGCAATAATCTGCCGCAATTCTCGGAGCTTCCGTCTGCCTTAAAAATCTTGCAGGCATGAACACACTTGCCCAATCAACGTCCACTTCCCTTTCGTGAAACTTGCCCAAAGCCTGCAAGAGCTGAACGAAAGCAAGCTTGAAAATGCTAACACATCGGTGGGAAAGCTGAGCCACAGGGAGATAATCCGCAGGCATGAGCGTACCCATAGCAGGAGAATTGAGCCTTTTTTGCGACTGCAAAAAAGTGACCCTGCCGCTGTCGGTATTTTTTATAGGTCTATAGAAAAGCTCCACAGCACGAACGCCGTCAACTGTTGAATTACCGTTCAAAGCAAGTCACTTCCTTTCCTGTTCCAATGTATCATTATAGCATATTTTCGACAAAAAGCAAAGAAAAGTTGGGGAATTTCCCCAAATATGGAAAATTATTTTTTATGCCCATTTACCAAAAAACGCCGAATTTCTTCGGCGTCTTTTTTGTTATGTAATAGATTTTACTTGTTGCTCAAGTCATGGAATTTAAGGTTAATTACAAAGTCCTGACCTGCATTTGCATTCCAACAAGCCTCATCTTCTCCCTCAAGCCATACACGAATGTAATACTTAACAGCGCCACCATAGCCTGTTCCCGTAGAAGCTGTAACAGTTGCGACCTGAGTTGTAGCGTCAGGGTTAGTCACCTTTCCACCAGTAACAGTTGCTTCAGTTGCAGCTGATACGTCGCCATAAGAAGCAGCCAATGTTGCACCCGCTGTCGCAACCGCTTTTCCGTCTTTATAGTATTTTGCTCCTGTTTCAGAAAATACTTTCTGAGCACTCTTTGTTTCAGGAAGAATTGCAACTCGAGCAGCCTTATACAGCACGGACTTTGTATCATCATCACTACTGTTCTTGATTTCAACTTCAAGACCAAGGGTTACAGCGTCAGTACTTGTTGTTCTAAACCAAACAGGGATATCAAGATAATAGCCTGATCCATCGTTTTCAGCCGCATTTACAACGGCACCTGTTTCAGCGGATTTACCGCCCTCTTTAAATTCCCAGCCAACAGCAGTTTCTGCTTTTGTGAAAGGATTTGGAACATCTGAAACTTTCTTACCATTCTCTGTAGCCTTTTCTGTGTAGAACATATTAAAACCGTCAACAGAGGAAACAGGAATTAATTTACCAAAATCTTGGTATACAGAGCCTGTTGCCGCAGTGTGTGTCCACATATCGTCAGAGTTAGGAGCTGTAGCTTCAACGCCGTGTGTCAGTGTATTGCTCGTTGTAGCCTGACCCAAAGAAATTTCAATAGTCTGTGGAGTTGTAGCAGTGAGCTTAATGCCTGTTACTTCAACTTCTCTGCTCATCGTAAACCAAGCGTAAGTAGCAGTAGAAAGCATTACAGCGGAAGTTGTGAGCATTGCAACTGCAGGTATAAGTTTCTTCTTAGCAGAAGTATTCTTCTTTTCATTAGTTTTCATATCTCTTCGTCCTTTTCATAATAATTTGTCGGTTTATACTGTCCGATACAGAGGGAGCTCGTTATAGCCGATTTGCGGTAACATGACCGCCAAGCACCTTTTGTTTATGTCAATCTTATACTAAATTCGACCCACTTTGTCAATAAGCTACCAGCTTAGTATACATTATATTTATCTTAATACTTATTAATATGACAGACACATTTTGCTATTTTCCGACATGATCATACTATGTAATAACAGCAGAAAGCACGAAATAACGTCATTTGTTATTCCGTGCTTTTTAAACCGATTATTCAATAAATTTTTATGTTAAACTTCAAACGTTTTTGTACATATTAAGTTTATATATGTACATAAAAGTTACCATGCGTAAAATTTACAAAATATTTATATTCATTCTGCGCTGTCGAGCATTTTAACAGCCTTCATCATGATAGCACATTCAAGACGCTTCTTCTGTATCTGACATGACAGCTTATGCGCATTGTGGATATCACCTGCGTAAATGTAGTTGTTTGCATTGCAACCGCCACTGCAATAGAACTTTGCCCAGCACTTTTTGCACTCAGGCTTGTTGTAAACGTGTGCGTGAGCAAACATATCTTTCATTTCCTCGTTAAATGTGCCGTCATAGAGATTGCCCATTTTGAACTCGGTGATACCAACGAACTGATGACATGGGTAAATATCGCCGTCAGGAGTAACAGAAACATACTCGTTTCCGCTTCCACAGCCCCTAAGTCTCTTTATCGCACAAGGACCCTGATCGAGGTCTATCATAAAATGAAAGAAGTTTATGAACTTGCCCTCGTCCCTTATCTTCTGTATCTTCTCGGAAAGTATCTCATACTCCTTGAAAATCCTCGGCAGGTCAGCCTCAGTTATAGCATAAGGCTCGCTAGGGTCTGCCATAACAGGCTCAACAGATATCTGATCGAATCCCAGATCATAAAAGTGCATTACATCATTTGAGAAGTCAAGATTATACTTTGTGTAAGTGCCTCTTACATACCAATCCTTGTTCTTAGGACGCTTGTCCACAAGCTTCTTAAAGTTAGGGATAATCCTGTCATAGCTTCCTGAACCGTCAACACGCACTCTCATTCTGTCGTTGACTTCTTTTCTTCCGTCGATAGACAGAACAACGTTGTACATTTCCTTGTTGATGAAGTCTATCATCTCGTCAGTGAGGTGTACACCATTTGTTGTAACAGTAAATCTGAACTTTTTATTGTGAGGCTCCTCCTGTGAACGTGCATACTCAACAAGCTGCTCCACCACGCCAAAATTCAGTGAAGGCTCGCCACCGAAAAAGTCCACCTCAAGAAATTTTCTGTCTCCTGAACGCTCTATAAGAAAATCTATAGCACGCTTGCCTGTTTCATAGTCCATGAGCATTCTGCCCTGACCGAAATCGCCTGTTGAAGCAAAGCAATATTTACATCTCAGGTTACAGTCGTGAGCGATATGCAGACACATTGCCTTGATAGGTGAAGCCACAGCAGACAGGGCATACTTCTCGTAATCGTCCTCGCTGAACAATATCTTGTCATTATAAAGAGAAACTATCTCCTCATAGCAATCCTCGATATCCTTGCTGTCATACATCTTTGACAGCTTTCTTACAACGTCCTCAGGACATTTCTCCTCAAAAGGCGGCTCAACATTGTCTAACAAATCATATGTCAGATCGTCTATAATATGTACTCCGCCACTGTTCACATCAAGCAGTGCATTAAAGCCGCCAAGCTTAAACTTGTGTATCATTTAAAAATCACCTTTCACATTTATATTCATATACAAATTTATACAAAAATAAAGGGACATAAAAATGTCCCTTTAGCAAGGCGTGTGTACGCTCGCACGCCTCAGAAAGATCGGAATATTAAGCCTCTCTCTCGCACTTCTGGTTAGCAACTGTGCAGGAGGTCTTGCAAGCTGACTGACATGATGCCTGACACTTGCCGCAGCCACCCTTAGCAGCAGTCTTCTTGAGATTAGCCTTATTGATCGTCTTGATATGTTTCATAGGATTTTACCTCCAATAATTGATTTACACTAATTATACCACATATCCCACCATGTTTTATGAACGAATAGTTAATGCAGTATAAATATTTATCCTTATCAAAAACGGCTGCTTTTAGAATTTACCCCTACAACTCCGCCTACGCCTGCACACACAAGGGTAAGCACAAGCTTTGCAGGCACGGAAAAGCTTTCGGCTGCTTTTGAAAACAGTGCACTGAGAATGACAATGATAAGAAAAATGAACACTCCGCACAGCACACCTGACAGCAGACCGTTTCTACGTTGCCTTTTTCCGCAAACATATCCCCCTGCATACGCCCCGATACCAAGTGCCGCTGTTGACATCACCGACAGCATAAGATCGGTGGCATCTATCTTCGTGATAACAAACGCAAAAGCAAGCACAGCAACAAATATCGCACCGCACCCCACGCAGGCAGAAATTGCCGTAGATGATAGCACAGAAAGCTTTCTGCCCCCAAAAAGCCTGTTATTTTTCATATCCGCACCCCCACACTGAATATCCTAAAGAAATTATATTCAAAGCCACGGACAATAAGAACACAAAAAGGGACGGATAAAACTACCCGTCCCTTAAAAGCAATATTTACTTTGCGTCACCGTCATGAATTGTTTCGTTCTTAGCGATAGCCCACTTTTTAACACGGATCTTGCTTCTGTCGCCGCCTGTTTCGATAACAACAGTGTCGTCCTTGATAGAGAACACGATACCAACGATTCCGCCGTTTGTAACGACCTCGTCACCGATCTCAAGGTTATCTCTCATCTCAGCGTCTTTCTTATCCTGCTTTTTCTGCGGACGGATAATAAAGAAATAGAAGAACACGATTATGAGTACCAGTGGGATAAAAGTCATGGCAAGTGATGCAGGTGAACTCTGCTCAGCAGCCAAAACTGAAATAATTGCTGACAAATTCATCAAAAGACCTCCAAATCTAATAATACTATATTAGTATATCAGATATTTGCACAAACTTCAAGCCTTTTAACAAATAATTTTCATTTACAAGAAATTATTTCTTGTTCTTGATATACTCGTCGATAGCAGCGGCAGCCTTTTTGCCTGCACCCATAGCGAGGATAACAGTAGCAGCGCCTGTAACAGCGTCGCCGCCTGCGTAAACGCCTTCCTTAGTTGTTGACTCGTTCTCGTCAACGATAAGGCAGCCGTGATCGTTTGTTTCAAGACCAGGAGTTGTACTTCTGATAAGTGGGTTAGGTGATGTACCGATAGACATGATAGCTGTATCAACGTCAAGAATGAAGTTTGAACCCTCGATAGGGATAGGACGTCTTCTGCCGCTTGCGTCAGGCTCGCCCAGCTCCATTTTGATGCACTCCATGCCGTTTACATGACCGTTCTCGTCGCCAACTATCTTAACAGGGTTGTTAAGAACGAGGAACTCGATGCCCTCTTCCTGAGCGTGATGAACTTCTTCCTTTCTTGCAGGAAGCTCGTCCATTGAACGTCTGTATACGATATAAACGTGCTCAGCGCCAAGTCTCATTGCAGAACGAGCAGCGTCCATAGCAACGTTACCACCACCTACTACAGCTACGTTCTTAGACTTCATGATAGGAGTCTCATAATCGTCCTTGTATGCCTTCATAAGGTTGATTCTTGTAAGGTACTCGTTAGCAGAGTAAACGCCTACAAGACCTTCGCCCTCGATACCCATAAATCTTGGAAGACCTGCGCCTGAACCTACGAATACAGCTTCATAGCCCATGCCCATAAGCTCGTCGATAGAAAGAACTCTGCCGATAACCATGTTTGTCATGATATGTACGCCCATGTTTGTCAGATTGTCTATCTCGTGCTGAACGATAGCCTTTGGAAGTCTGAACTCAGGGATACCATACATAAGAACGCCGCCTGCTGTATGGAATGCCTCATAGATAGTTACGTCATAACCAAGCTTAGCAAGGTCTCCTGCAACTGTAAGGCTTGAAGGACCACCGCCGACAACAGCTACCTTGTGACCGTTTGGTTCAGCCTTTTCTACGGCAACTGCCTTGTCCATCATATAGTCTGCACAGAATCTCTCAAGTCTGCCTATACCAACAGGCTCACCCTTGATACCTCTTACACACTTGCCCTCACACTGATGCTCCTGTGGACATACACGTCCGCAAACAGCCGGCAGAGCATTTGTTGTTTTGATGATAGCATAAGCTTCTTCAAACTTGCCCTCTGCTACCTTTGCGATAAACTCAGGAATCCTAACGCTTACAGGACATCCTGTCATACAAGGCTTGTGCTTACAGTTAAGACATCTCTGAGCTTCTTCTATAGCCTGCTCAGGGGTGTAACCCAAAGTAACTTCCTTGAAGTTTCTAGCTCTTACCTTTGGCTCCTGCTCTGCGATAGGAGTCTTTGTCAAACTCATATTAGCCATTATCTTACACCTCCAGTAAGTCTGCACAAGTGAGCCTTTTCCTGCTCCTTATAAGTTGAGTTTCTTCTCATAAGCTCGTCGAAATCTACCTTCTGACCGTCAAAGTCAGGACCGTCAACGCAAGCATACTTGATCTTGCCGTCAACAGTTACACGACATCCGCCGCACATTCCTGTGCCGTCGATCATGATAGGGTTAAGTGAAACGAGTGTCTTGATATCATAAGGCTTTGTTACCTTGCAAACGAACTTCATCATTGGAACAGGGCCAATAGCGATGACCTCGTCAAACTTAGCACCGCCGTCAATAAGCTCCTGAAGCTTGTTTGTAACAAATCCGTGATAGCCGTATGAACCATCGTCTGTACAGATATGAAGATGTGAAGAAGCCTTGCCCATTTCGTCCTCGAGGATAACGATATCCTTGCTTCTGAAGCCTGCGATAAGGTCAACTTCAACGCCCATGCTGTGGAGTTTCTTAGCCTGTGGGTAAGCGATAGCACAACCAACGCCTCCGCCTACTACTGCAACTCTCTTGATACCCTCGTCATACTCTGTAGCAACGCCGAGAGGACCAACAACGTCATGGATATAGTCGCCCTCATTAAGTCTTGCAAGCTCAGTTGTAGATGCACCTACTACCTGGAAAATAATTGTGATCGTGCCCTTTTCTCTGTCATAGTCAGCGATAGTGAGCGGAACACGCTCGCCCTTCTCATCAACTCTGTAGATGATGAACTGACCAGCCTCAGCCTTAGCGGCAATGTAAGGTGCGTCGATCTCCATAAGAACAACAGCGTCATTGAGCTGTCTTCTTGTTACGATTTTGTACACTAAAATCCCTCCCTGAATAATTAGCAAAATAATATTGTTTTAGGCAAATAATACAAAAACATTTTCTATTATCGCCTTACAGCATATAACATTATACTATATTTAAAAAGAAATTTCAATAGTTTTTTGTTTACTTCCATAAATTTTATAATAATATATCACAATTTGTTTACATTTAACATACCATAATTTATATATCACATATCATTTTACAGATGTATCAAGTTTATCAAAAGCAATTTCGATACACTCCTGCTCCTGAACACCTCTATCACTGCCACCAAACAAGCTTGCATAGCCGTATACCGCCGCTCCTGCGTAGTTATAACTAACCACAGCGTCATTTATCTGCCTGCCGATAATGCCGATATTTTCAGAAAATTCACTCTCGCTGTCTATCTTATATACTCCCAGACCTGCCACCAGCGTAACATCAGTTGTGCAGATATCAGCCCACTGCTGTATGGTGTCCTCATAAGGCTTGACAGAATTTTTATAACCAAAGTATATCTGCGGACAAATGTAGTCTATATACCCCTCCTCGCTGCACCACTTTTTCACATCAGCGTACATATACTCATAGTTATTTTCCATATTTCCCTGAGGCGAAACTCCCACCAGAATATCCTTATCCACTGCTTTTACCGCACTGTATATCTCCCCCACCATAAGGGAGATATTGTTCAGCCGCCATTTTGCTAGATCATCAAACTCCGTCTGGGCAGAAAAGCACTGAGCGTCAAAGTCCTCAGCCGTTGTGGGATAAAAATAATCGTCAAAGTGCAAGCCGTCAATATCATAATTCTCCGCAAGTTCCGCCGCACCCTCTGCGATAAGCTGTCTTACCTCATCATAAGCAGGATCGAGCCACAAATGGCTGTCGCCCTCAACCTGTTCTAGGCAGCCGTCGCCCTCGTCATACCACTTTTTCAGAAGAAAGCTATCGTCATAATTCTGAAAACATTCCTCATTCTCACACCTGAGAGGGTTTATCCATGCGTGAAAAGAAAGCCCCTTATCATGTGCAGTCTGTATCATTATATCAAGCGGGTCGAAGTCACTCTGCTCACCTGCCACGCCTGTTATATATCTTGATGCAGGATAAAGTTCCGAATCATATATAGCGTCCCCGAAAGGTCTGACGTGAACATACAGCGTATTACAACCTATGCTCAAAGCGTTGTCGCACGCCTGCGAAAAGTTCTCACGAAACTCCTCGGTACTTTTCCCGGTGAGCATATCAGCAAGGTCAATATAGGATATCCATATAGCTTTTGGCACAGTATAATTAAGCTTGTGTGACGTTTCCGCATCAGTGTAGTTTTTCTCTCCGCACACAGGTATCACCGAAGCTTTTTCCATAGTCACAAGCCTGTCCCTCTGGGAATTTACCTCACCTCCGCAGGAGCAAAGGGTCACAAAGCACATAAGTAAAGTAAGAATTTTTTTCAAGAATATCAGTCCTCCGAATCAGTATCATTGAATTATACTATTCTTATTGGACAAATATTCTGCTTTTATACAGCCCCGACGTACCGACTTTTACCTTATCGCAAAAGCAGTCGTACCCAACTTAGGAAACCGTTTTTCACATAAAATCGATGATGCCGACACCCCAAAAGAATACAGAAATCTGATTATCTCGTAGTTCAAACGAGATTTTTTTGTTTTCTGCACTGACCTGACCAACTTCAATCTTTTCAATAAAGTCTGTCAGAACTTCGGGAGTGAATTCCCATACGGCATCATACTTTCTGATTGCTGCATAAAGAAGCTGAATTTTTTCATTTGCTTCATTTTCACGGCTCAGCTTTGTAATGAGGTCAATTATCAGCTTGTTGAGCTGTTCTTTTTCCTCATCATACGTTTTCTTCAGACTCGCAAATAACGAGCCGTCAATTTCGCCTCTGACCTTTGCTTCAAATAAACCCTGAATATACTTGTCAATCTCCGCCGTGCGAGCCTGAGCCTTGTCCAGTTCTTCTTCTATTACTGCTTTGCTGCCGTCAGACTGTTCCTCCAACGCTTTGCTGATGTTCTGCCTGAACTCGGCAGAATTCTTTTGGCAAAGGCAAGAACATTCTGTATTTTCGCTAACACCTCAGCTTGCAAATACATTTCAGGTACTCCATGGAAGCAGCAACCTTTACTTTTGCGGTAAGTGGAACACTCATAAGCTGAGAGTGTTCTCCCGCCTTTCAAATAGCATTGCCTGCCGTGCATTCTGCTATGACAATCCATGCAATAAAGGTAATCTGCAAAAAGATAACTGTGTACTTTTTTTGTGTGTCTGATCTCCTTTGAGATCTTGTCCTGCACTTTCTGAAATGTTTCCTTGTCAATGATTGCAGGGTGCGTATTCGGGAATATTTTCAACTTGTCATCGCTGTTGTGAATGACTTTCTTATTCTTGTATGACGTGATCTCTGTGCGGAAATTAACCGTATCACCGATATATTCACGATGCTGCAGAATATCCCTTACCACAGATGCACTCCATACACACAGATCGTCAGCTTCCACCTTGATACCTTTTGCCATTCGTCTGTGATATGTCGGTCTTGGTATACCCTCAGCTTTGAGAATACGAGCGATCTGATACATACCAAAGAATTGATTCAGATACAGGTCAAAGATCCTGCGAACCACATTAGCCGCAGATTCATCGATCAGCCATGTCTGCTTATCCTCCGGTGTATTGTAATACCCATAAGGAAGCTTTGATGCAATAGACTGACCGCTGTTGCCTTTCTGACGTATCATGGCACGAACCTTTTTGGAAATATCACGGCTGTACCATTCGTTCATCAGGTTATGGATCGGCAGCAGGTCGTTCATTCCCTTGGCAGAATCCACGTTATCACTGATTGCAATGAAACGAACGTTATGCTTTGGAAATTCGATTTCTACATACTGACCGACCATGAGATAGTTTCTGCCCAGACGGCTTATATCCTTGACGATAATAGTGGAAACAAGTCCTTTAGGAATGTCACCGAGCATACGCTGAAAGTCAGGTCTGTTGAAGTTTGTTCCGCTGTAACCGTCATCTTTTATCACTTTGATATTTTGATAGGCATGATCATTGGCGTACTTCTGCAAGATTGCCAGTTGTGTGGTAATGCTGTTGCTGTCGCCGTCTGCATCATCGTCTTTTGAGATTCTGACATACAGAATTGTATAACGTAAGTTGTCTTTCATAAAGACCTCCATAAGAAAAAGTAGGTTGTTTTAATATAACCAACTTCTTGTGCGGACATGAAGGTTTTGGTTTGAGATATTATAGCATACTTAGAATACAAAAAAATGTATCGTGAACGTGTTTTCAGATTTTTATTATGAAATAATTGTAAACTTTACAATTATAGCGGTGCGGTTTTGCATGATATTTGCCATATAGAGTGAGGGGAAATCTGAACAGATTGAAAAATGGACTAACACAGCTGATCTGGAGTAGCAAGCAACGATGAAGATATTAACGTCCGTTAAATCTTCATCAGCTTGTTAGGGACACTTCGTTTTCCCTAACACCCTTTTGGAACGTTGCTGACGCAACGAAAATCAACAACAGCATAGACATAAGAAAGTGAGATTTGAACAATGAACAGAAAAAAGCGTGACAAGAATCTCATCTTCAAGGTCAATGAAGATGAGTGGAATATCATACAGGAACGTCTTGAAAAATGTAACGTTTCAAACATGAGCGATCTATTCAGACAGATGATGCTATATGGAATCTATCTGGAATACGACCATGAGGAACTGAAAAAAAATACGGCAGGCGGTTATGCGTGTGGCAAACAACGTCAATCAGATTGCACACAGAGTGAACGCTACAAGCCGTATTTACAAACAGGAACTTTATGAGTTGCAGGAGGGAGTGACTGAGATATGGCAACAACTTCAATCCATCCAATCCGAGTTACAGAAGCTAAATCCATCCAGTATGGAAACAAAAAGAATATGCAAAGAAAAACACTCCTGTACTGGAGAAGTACAAGAGCGTTGGAAGTCAGTTAAAATTATTGTATCCGGACGGAATCTTTCCGTCAGAAACTATGCTTGACCGTCAAAGGCAGGCGTTGTATGAGGAACGGGAAAAACTTTATGAAGAATACCGCTACCTCAAAAAAAGAGTATGCTGATCTGGACAAGGCAAGTCAGACCATTGACGATTATCTTGTAAGTTTGCGTGATGAGCCTGAACAGAAAAGGAAGAAGGGCGAGTTAGAATAGCCGTGCAAACTGGAATTTATCACTGGTGAGCTTTCCCTTATTGTTTCCCTTGTGTTATATTGTCCCACCAGTGTTTACGAACTCTGATAAGGGCAAATACAAGGGCAA
>ERZ1673744.1628-NODE-1628-length-19366-cov-5.616488_pt1 | contig 19366 bp, 17 predicted proteins | sample MGYA00580207_ERZ1673744 | MGnify/ENA primary metagenome ERZ1673744 (study PRJEB41218, sample SAMN15661751) | gut metagenome | host: Homo sapiens | place: Canada: London | collected 2015-08-20/2019-03-30 | study: EMG produced TPA metagenomics assembly of... | reverse complement strand
ATGCCGTGTCCCTCGCTGGCGTTGCGCAGAAATGAGTGAAGCCGATGTTAATAGCCTTTTGCCAGGGTACCATATTGACCAGCTTAGAGAGGTATGGGGGAAGCCTGATACCAGTGAAAACAGCACTGCATGTTGGAAACTTGGGAATGACACTACTCTCGTTGTAAGTTATAAAAATAATGGTATAGTTGCGATTTGTGGCCTTAAAGATGATAGCGGTGCCTCCATAGGAGAATAACAAATTCCAGTTTGATAGCCCGGCTTATTTTTCGAAATAGTTATTTGAAAAAGTCGAAGCCGGCCAATCAACCAGTTATGTTAGAAAATAAAACGAATATATATTTTGATCCTGCACAGAATCGTGCAGGGTCATTTTTGCTGATATGTTCTGAAAAATGCTATCCGCGTGGCATGGCTACTTGATGTATGTCAAGTGCAATGAACTAAAAATAGTGATTGTGGAAAAAAATCAAGAGAACGTACTCTTATAGTATAGAGCAGCAACGCTCATACAAGGATGGCAAGTGTACCAGTGTTTTTGTACATTTCCCTTATGAATTTGCCCCTTGTACAATGAAAGAACAAGGAGGCGTTCGAAATGACAGACTATATTGGGAATTACAAGAATCGACCGCGCAGGGTGGTGTTTTATGGCCGCGTTTCAACAGAACATGAGGAACAGCTATCTGCGCTGGGAAATCAGATGGAATGGTATACAGACCTTGCATTACGCAATCCCAACTGGACCGTTGTAGCGCAGTACATAGACGAAGGCATAACCGGTACCCAAATGAAGAAACGTCCATCATTTATGCGGATGATGGAGCACGCAAAGGAACATCGCTTTGACTTGATTGTCACACGTGAATTGTCGAGGTTTGCGCGTAACACGGTGGATGCGTTGAATGCTACGCGAGAACTGAAGCAATACGGCGTGGAAGTCTATTTTGTAAATGATGGCATCTGGACAATGGACGGTGATGGAGAAGTTCGCTTGACCATTATGGCGAGCATTGCCCAAGATGAAAGCCGCAAGACCAGTGAGCGCGTAAAAGCCGGACAGAAGATGAGCCGTGAGAAAGGTGTACTCTATGGCAGCGGTAATATTATCGGTTATGACCGTGTGGATGGAACTTATGTAATCAATGAGGAACAGGCGGCAACGGTGCGCAGAATCTTTAATCTGTACGCCGAGGGGCACGGAGAAACGACTGTTGCCAAAATGCTTATAGAAGAAAACCGCAAGGATGGCGGTGGTGGCCTGAGCTGGACGGCGAGCAAGGTATCACGGGTACTCCGCAAGCCCACTTACAAGGGCTATATGACCTATAATAAATCCCATATTGATGACTTTCTCAGCCATAACCGCATCAATCACAGCGAGGAGGACTTTGTTCTTGTAAAGGGAAACTTTGAGCCAATCGTCTCAGAGGAGCTATGGGAAACCTGCAATCAGATCCGCAGCAAGCGTGCTGCTTTTGTAAAAGGAAAAGATGGTCGTGCCCATAAGTTTGGCGTGTCCTTCCCGCAGAATAAATGGACAAAAATTCTGTTTTGCGATTGTGGGATGCGATTCCAAATCGAAGGCTACGATAAAACGGCCAACGGAGGGAAAAATATGCGGCTTATCTGTGCACGGTCGAAAATGTTCAAAAAGAAAGATGCCGCCAGAACACTGAACGGTATTCCTTGTCCGGCACCATACGCATCTGAATGGAAGCTGGAATTGATGGCAAGGGAAGTGTTCCGTACTGTTTGGAAAGAAAATGCCGAGGATATACTGGGTCTTTTGCGGACGTTGGATGCAAATCTGAACACTACCGGCACACCGAATGATGGAAACCAGCTGGAGAACAAGCTCTCTGCGCTGAATGAGGAATTGGACGATCTTGTCAGCCAGCGGGCAAGCCGAAGCATAACTATGGATGATTTCTTAAGCAAAAGTACGGAAATCAACAATGAGATTATAAATGTCGAAGGCTTACTGCAAAGTTCCATACAGGAACAGCGTCCTAAAGCAAGGTTAGATATGCACAGCATCGAGGCTGCACTCAGTGATGATGCCTCTTTTCCGGATGGTAAAATAGAGCCGGGCTTTCTGGACAGGTATACCAACCGGATTGTAAAAAGCAATAACCGCTACATTTGGATGTTGCAGTTGATGAATGTGCAGCAGATCATGCCTATCCAATCGGAAAGGCAGCCGATAGCGATGGTTACCTATAAAAGTGGCGTTCCCTATGATATTGAGCAAGAGCAAATCGGCAAGCAGGATAAAGAAAGTGCTGGACCCGATTGCGCGACAATATGTCGTCCACAAGATTTCTTTTTGAACATGAGCCGAACCAAAAGAAAGCGTAAGTTGGTGGAATGGCTGGAAAGCTGTCAAGAAAATCAGGTAAGCGTGCTGGATGAAAAGATACCACTTTTGAGTTTTGCGGTTGACTTTGTGACTGCCTATGAGTATCAGAAAGCGCGTGGGATTAAGATCCACCCCGGTTTGTGGAAAGATATGCGTGTGGATATATTTCTGGTAAAAAAATAAAATTGAAAAAGTTGTGGAAAAAATCCGATTCGCTGTTCTCTTATGTATTAGGAGGTTCCAAACCTCCGAAAAAGTGAATAGCGTCCTCTGCTGTACCGCATTGGGGAAGTAGCGCCATGACTGGATTCCACGAGCGTGCCAAGATGCGAGAAAACATATCGCATGGCTGCAAAGCGATGCGAGGCAAAGCGCCGGGAAGGGTTGCCTGTCTGGAATTTGCAGAGGGAGAGAAACGCACAGCTATAACGACAGATCGTGCCGTGGAGGAAATACTTCCACGGCATTATTGTGTCGTTATGGAATGACGCTACATTTGCTATTTGAATCAGTAAATGGTAATATTATAATTCGGATGAGGAATAGACCGTGATGGCAACTATTCGGGAATTCCGAATGGTTCAAACAGATGACATCTGACAGGTTCATCGAAGGGAAATTATCGCAATTTGTGGCTTATTGCGCCTTTCGAGTTTTATCTGCATATATTTTTGAAGATTATATGCAGAAAGCAGGATTCCATGTGGCAAAATTTAATCATCGTCATAGCAGATGAGGTGTCTGCGATGATAGATCATGCTATGAAAGAAATCCCTGCTGCGGCGCTTTTGTACTATTATATATAGGGTAGGGAAATTTCCAACTTGCTATTTGTATCGATAAATGGTACTATATGACTATACTAATGTCATTTGAATGGTTAGAAATAGATGACTTCTGAAGGAGGCTTTGGCGAAATGGGAAGATTTGTGAATCCGGATAATAGTGCGTTTCAAGTTGCACTGAATTCAAAAATTTATATGGATAAAACGGGTCTGCTGGAATATACCAACAGCGTTCTTGATACACCAGAAGCATATATCTGCAATAGCCGCCCCCGGAGATTTGGTAAGTCCTATACGGCTAATATGCTGGCAGCCTATTACAGCAAAGGCTGCGATTCAGAAAAGATGTTCGATGGGCTTACAATCGGCAAGAGTAGCGACTTCAAAAAGCATCTCAACAAGTATGATGTGATCCATATAGATGTACAATGGTTTTTGTCCAGTTGTGCAGACATCAAAAGTATTATATCCTACATTACGCAATCGGTTTTGGAGGAACTAAAAGAGTACTACCCTGAAGTTCTTCCTAACGAAGTGTTGACATTGGCGGACGCTTTGTCGCGCATCAGAAACTCGACCGGTCAGAAATTTATTGTGATTATTGATGAATGGGATATTCTGATCCGAGATGAAGCAACCAATAAGGCTGTTCAAGAAGAATATATCTATTTCCTGAGAGGCTTATTTAAAGGTACAGAGCCGACAAAATACATTCAGCTTGCATACCTCACCGGCATTCTGCCAATCAAAAAGGAAAAAACGCAGTCGGCCTTGAATAACTTCGATGAGTTTACCATGGTCAGTGCCGGCACGTTGGCACCTTTCATTGGCTTTACGGAAGAAGAAGTTAAGAATCTTTGCGAGGAGTACCACAAAGACTTTGACAAGGTAAAAAAGTGGTACGATGGTTACTTGCTGCGGGATTACCAAGTTTATAATCCCAGAGCTGTTGTCAGCGTTATGCTGAAGGGAGAGTTTAAGAGCTACTGGTCGGAAACGGCTTCCTATGAAGCAATCGTTCCCCTTATCAACATGAACTATGATGGGCTGAAAACGGCAATCATTGAAATGCTTTCCGGTGGGGAAGTTAAAGTAAACACGGCTACCTTCAAGAACGATACCGTTAATATCCAAAGCAAAGATGATGTTTTGACATATATGATCCATCTTGGCTACTTGGGATATGACCAGAACCGAAAAACAGCGTTCGTTCCGAATGAGGAAATCCGGCAGGAATTGACACTTGCGGTTGAAAGCAAGCATTGGAATGAGATGTTGCTGTTCCAGCAGGAGTCTGAGAAGTTGCTGGATGCGACATTGGATATGGATGGCGATGCAGTAGCCACTCAGGTTGAGAAAATCCATGATGACTATGTTTCTGCCATCCAGTACAACAATGAAAACTCCTTGAGCAGCGTCTTGGCGATTGCATACCTGAGCGCTATGCAATATTACTTTAAGCCGGTTCGAGAGCTGCCCACAGGCAGGGGCTTCGCAGACTTCGTTTTCGTACCAAAACCGGAGTACCGAAATGACTATCCGGCGCTTGTTGTGGAGTTGAAGTGGAACCAAACGGCGGAGACTGCGATGCAGCAGATTAAGGAAAAGAAATATCCGGATTCGCTGCGTGGCTATACAGGAAATCTTCTCTTGGTAGCTATCAACTATGACAAGAAAACGAAGAAACATCAGTGCCTTATTGAAAAAGTAGTATAAAGATCATGCCGTGGAAGGAACCTTCTTCCACGGCTTTTCTATACCATGATTGAGTCATTGACTTGTACATTTTGAAAATATTGAATGCAGTATTATACTGATGGGGAAGGAGGGAAAACCGATGCAATATGATAAAGCAGACCAGCAAAACTGCCCGCGCAGAGTCGTGTTCTATGGGCGCGTGTCCACGGAACTTGAGGCGCAAATATCAGCACTGAAAAATCAAATGAACTGGTATCTGGAGCTTGCAGAACATCATCCGAATTGGACGGTGGTTGGGCAATACGCCGATGAAGGAATCTCAGGTACTGGCATGAAAACCCGACCTTCTTTTATGAAGATGCTGCGAGATGCCCGGAAAAAGAAGTTTGACCTAATCGTGACCCGCGAGGTTTCCCGTTTTGCCCGAAACACGGTTGATACTTTGGTTACGACCCGTGAGCTGAAACAGTACGGCGTTGAAGTGTACTTCGTCAATGATGACATCTGGACGATGCGTGGCGATGGAGAAGTTCGCCTGACCATTATGGCAAGCCTTGCGCAAGATGAAAGCCGTAAAATGAGTGAACGCACCAAGGCGGGCATTCAGACGTCACAGAAAAAAGGCACCTATGTTGCGGGACCGACACCGTTTGGATATAAGCGTGATAAAAAGGCTCATACGCTTGTGGTGCAGGAAAGTCAGGCAGAGACTGTCAGAAAAATTTTTGCTTGGTATGCTGATGGCATAAATGGCACCGAGATAGCCCAGACACTAACGCAAGAAGGCGCACCGAATAAATCCGGAATGCCACAATGGAGCGCGCGTCAGGTTCTCTCAATCACCAAGAATACGATTTATAAAGGGTATTTGACATACAACAAATCGCATATTGATGATTTCCTCAGCCATAAAAGCATCAAGAACAGCGAACAGGATTACATTCTGGTGAAAGGCAGTTTTGAGCCAATCATTTCAGAGGAACTATGGGATAAATGTCAGCGCCGCAGACATGCATGGCAGTCGTACAAAGACGGCAATATAACGCAGGCTTACTTGTATGGAAAGAGCGAACACGCCGACAAATGGGCTTGCCGCCTGTTTTGTGGCTGCGGAGCCAGAATGCGGGCGTTCCGCGCAGAGAAAGGCATTGTTCGATATATCTGTTATCAGCGGTCGCTGAGGAATGTAGCCCCCAAATGCAGCGCCCCCAATGTGCAAGCATGGAAGCTCGAATTGATGGCGCGAGAAATTTACAAAAACGTTTGGCAGGATCACTGGCAGGATATTTTAGAAGAATACCAGCAGGAACAAGAAAACGGAGCTGCCAATAGTGAAAAGGTAGAGGAAGCACTCAGCTGGCAAGAGTCGTTCCCAAACGATGAAATCAGCCGGGAATTTTTGGACAGATTTGTGACGAGAATCTTCTCCATCGATGGACAGAAATTCATCTGGGAACTAAATCTATTTCAAGAGTCATGCACTGTTCAATGCAATGTGCGCGGAACGTACAATTACCATTCGATTTCGGCGGAAAAAATCATGCCGGGAAAAACAAAAGCGAAGAAAGGGGATGGGGCCGTCAATAGGATACTTGAGGATGCAAACAGTACGCGCTTTTGGGTACATACCTATGATGACGACCCAATAAGCAGGCAGCAATTAAAAATCCCCGCAAGTAATTTGCAGGTTGGTTCTAAGCGCTGCAATGGCTTCCAATAGGGGTACATCCTTATAGGAATTGGCGTTGCTGCGTGCTTTGGACGGGAATGTGGAAAGACCTGATTTCTAAGGTCAATCTATAATAACCTGTTAAGTCCCTAATTGCTTTTATCGCAATTAGGGACTTTTTTTGTTGTTTTGACCGTATGAATACATTTTCGCAAAAATGTACAGGGTTTCGGATGTACATTTCGGGGTCCGAATTTACCCGAAAATCTACAAGCCAGGAGCACGCAGAACTATGAGTAAAACAAGCTGGCCTTCCCTTCTCGGAGTGGCTATAAAGCAGACATCAGAAGGCTCGTCCCTAAGCCGCAGAATCGTAGCCGTGGAACGCCGCATGGGTATCGAAAATGCCAAGCACTTAGGTGCAATGCTCCTCGGAATGGCGAATCAAAATCTGTACACAGGCGGTGATTATGACACGGTTATACGGAATCTCAGAAAAAATCAGATAGACCTCGCGAACGAGATCGCAGAAATGCAGGAAAAGAAAAAAGGCTTTGCAGCAGCTGCCAAAAACTTGCAGCTTTGCAAAACCTATCGGTCCGTATGGCTGGAATATACCGGATTGCCCCTAAATCAAAAAACAGAGTTCTACGCGACCCACAGCCAGGAACTACAGGCTTACCACAGCGCTGCCGCAAAACTGGAGAAAGAAGGTGTAGATCAGTCTGTTGAGCCGGAAAAAAGTGATTGCCCTTGCAGAAGGTGTGGAACAGCGAATCGAAGAACTGAAAGCACAGATGGAGGAGGTGGATAAACAAGAAGAAAAAATTGCTCAGGAACAACGGACTGTGGTGCAAATCCAAAATTGCGAGAGTAATAGACGGGACAGTGAGATTGCAGTAATGTAAATAGATAGAGTCAAATTTATCTGCACGACAATGTATGAATAAATTGTGAAATTTAAAACGGCAGGTGTGGAAATTCAGATTTTTTTGATCTCTTACCTATTGAGGGGGAGTGCAACAATGTCTGAATGCCGAAGTGTTCTCTTGTTACGCTTTGAATTCATAGCATATGCCGCACGCGCACCTCCCAACTTTTGTGTTCGAAAACGAAAGCGAAAACAAAAGTGGAGGTAATTATGAGATTACGTGATAAGGTAAAAGAACAAGCTATGCAAATGCGAGAAGGCGATAACCAGCGCAGCCCATTAAAGGGCAGATTCACCCGTTTTATCAGGCATAGAATGAAATGGCATGCCTCCGAATATTACAGGAAGCATAAACCACGGGAAAATGTAAGCCCGTTGGACGATGTGGAAGATCAATTGTATGACCCAGAGGTGGATCGTTGGTTTCGTTATGCGGAGCTCGTTGCGGACGCAGAGCGGTTACGCGCACAACTTACAGAAAAGGAAAATGAAATCTTGGCGTTGTGCTTGAAGATGTCCCGCAACATGGCCGCAAAGGAATTGCATTGTTCGGAATCTAATATCAATAATGCCATTAAAAGAATTAACAAGAAGGCACGCCGCTAAAATGAAGGAGGAAAACTATGTGTTCTTTTGATTATCATTTTCGCAGAGCAATGGAGTATGAAGATGACTTGGTGTGGATCATGGTTTGCTACTACAATTTAATCCACGCTATTTGCCTGTTTTATTACTGGGACAATGAAAGAGAGTATATGAACATGATGGATCATTTGATGTCTTGCTTTTGGGAAGATCTGTGGGAATTCGTGGAAAAAGAAAAGATGGCTGAAAACAAAGAAAATAATAAGTGAAATACTTGCCTTGAGTACATAATGTCGCTTGAAATCGGGCTAATAGGGATAGCACTTTAATGCCATCCCAGGGCGAGTGCATTTCAACCAGTAATTCACAGGATCCCTGCTCTGCCAGTTCGCTGGCAGAGCTTTTTTGTACGGAAAACTATGACAGGATTACTCCAACCAGAATGTGCTCTTTAGCTCCTCAATGATATCATAGGGATAGCACTCAGCACAGCCATCGTGCGTTTCCATGTAGTCGATCAATTTCCGCGCAAGAGCAGTCCCTTGCTGGCTATGTCGTACCGTGTGTGGGGGTCCTTATTAGTCCAAATCGGCAGAACAGCGCGTAAATGTACGAAACACCTCGTATATCGCCGAGTGCCTTAGGGCGTTCGACTTCAGCACCGATTTCTTCAATATTTCGGAAAGCCAGCACTACGGAACTCCAGGTAAGACTTTTGCTGTCTGCGCGCCGGGTGATCCACAACTCTTTAGTAAATTTGCCGTGGCGTCCCATTTTCAGATCGTAAGTGAATGGCAAGCCGGAAAGCGTTGTAAATGGGTAATTGCGAAAAGCAACGACGCAGTTCCAAAGAGTTTTCTCGTAAGCGATCACTTACGCTTACGGTTTTCATAATACGAAGTCCCTTATTATCATATAAGAAACCCGAATTCATAAAGTATAGCTCTCCGTCATCCCTCTTCGACATTTCTGCCAAAACATTTCTCTGATATACAGTAACTCCGCCCCATATGACCATCTATTCTGTCCCTGTTATAATACAAAATCTTCATTTTGAGCCTCTCTTTCAATCATAACTTAGATTGAGCACATCAGTACTTGCTCTATTGACAAAATCCAGATTGCAGAATTATCAGCTGTGCCTCAACTTTGTTTTAGCCCATCTCACCGCTTCCATTGCAAACGAATCTTTCACAACCAGTAGTCCGACACCGTAAATGCAGAAAAACATGAAAGCTGATACGACAAGACCCAGAAATGTGCTTTTGATCTGCAGCATTTGCGTCAGATAACCAAAAATCGCAGCTATGGCTGACAGCATAATATAGGTTTTCCATTTCAACTGACTGCGAATTTGACACATCAAATTTCTGGTATACAAAAGTTGCACAGCCAAAACTACAAACTCAGCAATCGTTGTAGCCAAAGCAGCACCTGTTGCTCCAAACCTTGGAATTAGCAAAAGGTTCAGTGCAAAATCTAGCACTGCTCCAACAATCACAGAATAAAGAACATATTTTTCTTTTTCAATTGCTGTCAAGACCTGTACACCCAATATACCTGTCAATCCAATTGGTATCACAGCAATGGTAATGATCTGCATTGCTGCAATCGCACCGAAATATCCATCACCAGCCAAAAACTGAATGCACTCTGCCGAAAACATACTAAAATAAATTGCTAATGGAAGAGAGATTAGCATCGTAAAATTCAATGCCATAGACATAGTTTCCATAAACTTCGTTTTCAGTTTTTCTTTGGCATAGTACGACATTCTGGGCAATAGAACTCCTCCGAGAGAAGATACAAGACTCAGCAAGATTCCTTTTATCTTGACCGCTGCATTGTAGTATCCGACATCTACATCTGTTTTCATGAATCCAAGCATAACTGTATCTAGATTAGTATAAATAGATACTGCCAAACTTTGTGCAAACAAAATCAGAATTGGCTTTATATGTTTGCCAATATGATAATTTCCAAGCCATCTGTATTCAATATAATGCCGGGAGCGAAAAAAATTAAGAACATTAGATCCTACCGCCGCAAAAACAGTTATCGCTCCATAAATTATGTAATCCGATTTCTGGTGGACCAGCAGAATCATTAGCAGAACCGAAACTATTTTAAAGATTAATGAACGGACCGTAATGTAATCGTACTGCTCCATTGCCTGGAACAGCCAGTTCATTCCAAGCATATTGAGAACGATGTTAATACCATTTATCAAGAACAGCGTTTCATCTGCTCGGAATCGAGGAATAGATAATACACAGATTACATAAGTTACTGCAACAAGCACTGTCGTTGCAAAATTGATAAATAATAATTCATGTACTGTCTTCGACAACTGCCGTTTGTCATCTCTTACCTGTGCACAAGCACGAATACCGTAGGTTGGGATTCCAAGAGACGCTACCATCAGGAAATAATTTGCAACCGAAGATGCAAACGTTATTTTTCCACTTCCCTCTGCCAGCAGAACACGCGAAATATAAGGAAATGTTATCAAAGGGAAAATAAACTGAGAAGCACTCAGAATAAAATTCATCAAAAAATTATAGGCAACGGAATGCTGTTTTGCTTCTTTCATGTTTTCTCCAGTATAAGCAAAATCTCAATCACAACAAAAGAGCCTTATTTATTATAATTGTGCTTATTTACAGTATCTTCTCACATTTATCTAATGCAGCCGCAATGGTTGCATCCATATCATAGTACTTGTATTCGCCCAGGCGTCCACCAAAAATGACTTTCGGGTCTGCTTCAGCCAACCTCCTGTACTCCACATACAGCGTCCCATTTTTAGCATCATTGACGGGATAGTACGGCTCATCGCCAGGCTTCCACTCGGAGGAATACTCGCGGCTGATGATGGTTTTAGGCAAATCGTTGCCGTTCACGTCCTTGCCGAACTCGAACCACTTGTGCTCGATGATGCGGGTCCACGGGGTCTCACGATCCGTATAGTTAACGGCGGCGTTGCCCTGGAAACTGGGCTTGTCCAGCAGTTCGTTCTCGAAGCGGACAGAACGGTATTCCAGAGTGCCCAGCTTGTAGTCAAAGTAGGCATCGATGGGGCCGGTGTAGACGATTTTGTCTGCCAGAGCGTCCAGTTCTGCCTTGTTTTTCAAGTAGTCGGTGTTCAGGCGCACCTCGATGCCGTCCAAGAGGTTCGCAATCATCTTGGTGTAGCCGCCGACGGGAATGCCCTGGTACAGGGCGTTAAAGTAGTTGTTGTCAAACGTCAGGCGCACAGGCAGGCGCTTGATGATGAAGGCGGGCAGATCCTTGCAGTCGCGGCCCCACTGCTTCTCCGTGTAGCCTTTGATGAGCTTCTCGTAGATGTCGCGGCCAACGAGGGAGATAGCCTGCTCCTCGAGGTTCTGCGGTTCATGGGTGATTTCCTTGCGCTGCTCCTCGATCTTGGCGGCAGCTTCCTCTGGCGTCACGACACCCCACATCTTGTTGAAGGTGTACATATTGAACGGTAGCGAGTACAGCTCACCCTTGTAGTTGGCTACGGGCGAGTTCGTGAAACGGTTGAACTCGGCAAACTGGGTGATGTAGTTCCACACTTTTTTGTTGTTGGTATGGAAAATATGGGCACCATATTTGTGGACATTGATGCCTTCGATATTCTCTGTGTAGATATTGCCTGCAATGTTAGGTCGCTTGTCTACAACTAATACCGCCTTACCACGGGCTTTAGCTTCGTGAGCAAAAATAGCACCGTACAAACCTGAACCGACTATCAGATAATCAAACATTTTTAACTCCTCACAACCTTCATCTAACTCTACTCATCAAATATGGCTTCTTCTTTGCATCAAAATTAGTGTCATATTCCATGGAATAGTCAAGATTCAAAAATAACTATCGTTTATAAACATACAGTTTTAAATGTGCAATAAAGAATATCTCTACTTTTTGCAAATACATTTTGTGTAGTTTATCGCCTGGAACAACAAGAAACTTTAAATACTCTCTACTTTGGGATTAAAAAACAATAGCCCATTAACATACCCCTTTACCACAACATATATTTTCAGCATCTTATATTGGCCTTTATTTTGAATTATTTCATTCATTGAATGCAAAGTTCGCATCGAATAACCCAATAGCTTTCTAAAAGAAAATCTTTTAAATGTACAGCAGTCATTCCTAATCGAAAATTCAAGACGTTTTATTCTCTCCTTGTCACATATCAGATAAATTTCACCTGTTCCCTTATTTTCCTTCATTTTATGGTGAACAGAACTATTGAATACGAAGTATGATTTGAATTTTCTCGAAATTCTGAGCGAATACTCTGTGTCATCCCCCCAGATAAAATAATCTTTTATAGGAAGCCCAACTGATTCAACAACCTTCCTACTTGTAAAAAATGACACAAATGTTGCGGTTGAAATTTCTACCAGATTATTTCGCAATAATGCTCCTGAACATACCGCATCCATTGAAAAGCCATGCCGATTCATCACGCATTCGGCTCCATCATTCCAATAAGCAAAGCTTGAAAGAAATCCAAAATCATTATTTAATATGGAGGCAGCATCGATAAATCGCTGCAATGTATCTTTCTCGACAATTGTATCATCATCCATCAACCAAAAATATTCATAACCGGCTTGATATGCCGCTTTCATACCGTAATTAAATCCACCAGCACCACCAATATTAGCACCAGTATTCAAATAATTCACATTATCATGTTTTAAATATTTCTTAATTTTTTCATCTGTTCCATCATTACTTGCGTTGTCAACAATAAGGATATCACATTTAACAACGCTATTAAGAAGAGCCTCTATAGCTTCCAATAACAGTTCGCACCTATTATAGGTAACAACAATTGCAATTATATTACCATTTTTTTTCATGGTCATTCCAGTCTCCCAATCTTTAAATCTGCACAAAAGCTATAGTTATGTGCATCACCTTACTCAACAAATCAATTCGTAAAATTATTAACTGATTGCAAGAACATTCCTGTATAAGACCCACACAAATTGCGCTTTTATAATATACTCCATTCTTTCATATGTTTAGCCGATTTCAGAACGGATACAATTTTTGTATCCTCAAGATAGTAAATAGGTACATGTTTAACCTTTAAATTATTTTTTTCTAGCCAAACATTAAAAAGACGTTCAGATAAAAAGCCATATACTCTCTTTTGATATGCATCTCTTTCAGAAATATCAATCATTTTTTCAAGTTCGAATAATATACCAAATAGCCATTCACAATACCTATCAAACAACTCTTTTTTCATTGCGGCCATATTACACATGCAGCTAGTAGTACCATTTATAACTTTATCATAAGCATCCAAATACTCTGGACATTTACCATCTATTATTTGACCAATTATATCCAAATCACTGTGAACATGTTTCTCAGCATAATAGCTGCGTACAGTTTCACGGAAAGTGTACAAGCGAGTTGCAACTACATCATACTGCTGTAAATAATTTAAAATTTTCTTAGAAGAACATATCCTCGGGAAAACTGGATTCATAAAAAACCTTCTATAATGCTCTATAGATACATTTTCTGATTCGCTGTCATTCTTCCAAATCCAATACAAAGCTGTTAATTCACAATAGTTTTCATTCTTTTCAGCAATATTATCTCCAGTATTATCTCGTAAATAGTTTGACCCATTCAGACCATGTCCAACAAATATCGCCTTTCTATCCTTTGGAATGTAAATTCTGTCTTTGTGTGTTACTTCATACATCGTGATTTTTTTCATAATTTTTTCTCTCCGCTATGGATTCTTGATGCCACTCCAAAAATTACTCCAGCCATAATCATCGAATCGAATTCTACAACGCAGTTTCCATAAAAGAATTCATATAAAAAAAATGATAGAACAGCAAGAAGAGTTGCATTTTCCGAAAACTGTTTCCAGTTCTTAGTTAGACAAGATTTAAGTGATGTAGTAAGTGCACGAAATATAAAAATCAAGAATGGTATTAATAAAATAAAACCGCCATCCAGTAGAATGGTTGCCAAACCTGTCAACGCATATCCATGATTTTCGCCGAAGAGACGTGCCAAATAGGGTTGAGTAATATTTTTCCCCATTTCCGCATAAAAAACCTCATTTAATGAAGTAGAGCTTCCTACGCCTAATCCAAATATTTTTTGAGGGATATCAAAGGTGGCGAAAACAATTCCTAGCGATTCAAACCTTCCGTATTTGAAAACCCCCCAATTACTATTTCCCATTATATAGCTCCAAAAAAAAGAAAGACTAAGTTTGAAGAAACTGAATTTCGGATATAGAGCGATAACAATCCTAAACAGAATCGGAATTGAACCGATTGCAATTACTGGAATAACAAACTTTTTCAAACTTACTTTTCTTGATAAGATTGCCAACAGAATATAATTGAAAACGAGCAAAATAATTCCGGTTTTATTCTCGGTAGCTAAATACCCTATAAGTGTCAGCAGTGTTATGCGTATAACCGCTGAAAGTTTCTGCTTTCCATATAAATACTTCGAATATTCGTTTATTGGGAAAGCCATCAAGAACAATCCATATGCGCCTAACCCAAAAACTCCAAAGAATGCATTTCTTGTATCATTATTAAAACCCACAACCGCTTGAACAACAGTTATCAAAATCGAAATATAAAACACTAGTTTATACAGGAATTCTATATCGAACTCATTTCGTGCACAACTTTCTAATGTTAGAAGAAATACCAAGTACAATCCGATACTCTTTATCCATAATCCAAAGTTTATATTCGAACTTAGAAGGGCAACTTCACAATTGACCAGTAAAACGCCTAAAAGGATAACCGATGCAAGTCGATTCTCATGCGCTCGCTTCATCCTTTGCGATTTTATAAACAGAAGAAATAGAGGGATGATAATCAAATACTTATAATCGATGTCTACATAGCAATGCATATAGTGAAGCACTACTTCAAGTCCATAAAAGAAAACCAAAGCCATAATCACTATTATTTCAAACAGCTTCTGATTGCTTACTTTATATGAAACAGCTCCAAGGATCATAACATTGAAAATTATGTATACCGCTTTTCCTACAGAAAAATTACCGCAAATCATTGCCAACATAACATCAAATAGAAATCCTACCGCTATAAGAAGGTACTCCCAATACTTTTTCCTGATTAGAATCTTCATTTTCGCACCTTTTAACTACAGACTATTAATAATCTTTGTCATGTTGACAACTTTGCTATTACCAAATGGTTCAAATGAAGCCATTATTGAATTATGTTTAGGAAATTGATGAATAACCGTATAATTTTCATCTTCATTCGGCCAGTGGTTGCAGGTAAAGAACAACTTATTCTTATAGGGCAACTTCATAAACTCTTCCACCTCCGTTTCTGTACACTCATTTTGATCATTGAATTTAATCAGCAATTTATTCCAGTTAATTCTCTGAATACGACGTTCCCACTTTTCCCTTGCTTCTTTTTCACTGCGATAATGTAAAAAGAATAGTTCAATCGAATTTTTACCATTGGACAGGACACCAACAGGATAGGAGCCAAATCTCTTATCTCCTGAAACCTGCGGCATATCTTTCCAACGAGATTCTTCAGGCTTGATGAAAGTCAATTTCCCATTGATATACCCCCTCAGGTCGGACAAGAACTCAATATAATCCTTTGCCATAAAGAACATCCCAACTGTCGGAGATTCTTTTGGCAGGTTATAGCTTTCATAAATCATGCCACCCCAACAATTATTAGAGATAATCGTAAAATCTGTAGACTTGAGTTGCCTTTTTCTGTAATTGGCCAAACCAAGTCGCCAATGCTTTAATACCTTTAGTCTTAATCCCTCGTATGTAGGCATAACTGTCTCCCTCCATATAACTAATTCTGGCTGTCCTCAACTAGTATGCTATACAACTTTTTTAACTTTTCTGCTCCACTTTTAATATCATACCCTGCCATTTTTATATCGTTTAAAATGGCCTCTTTGCTATCGTTACGATCCTGCAAATTCAAATTTCTAATGTCATAAGCCCATGTTTCTGGTTTTTTTCTTATTGACTCAAACTTCACAAGTGATGTAATAGCACATTCCTTTGTCACTGTATCCGATACAATACAGGGCAATCCAGCAATTTGCCATTCAATAACAACCAACGGAAGTCCCTCATACAAACTAGGGAGCAGCATTATATCAAATGCAGAAAGGTAGTCAGATACATTTTCAATAACACCCGTAAAGATTACATTATTCTCCAGCTCTAGTTCTTTTACCAGATTCTTAATTTCGCCTACTTTTTCTCCCGTTCCGATTAACACCAGATACGAATTTCGTTTTTTCTTATAAACTTCACCGAAAACATGAACTAGATATTCGTGATTTTTTTGCCGATTAAACCGTCCCACATGGCCAATCACTAAAGTATCCGATGGAATCCCAAGTTTATTCCGATATTCAATTCGCTTTTTTGAGTCATATTCGTACTTCTTTAGATTTCGTCCATTTGGAATAATCGTAAACTTCCGTTTTCCGAACATCCATCTTCCTGCATCCTGTCCGCATGCAAAAGCAGTTGTATAGTTTCTGTTAAAAACCGGCCGCAAAATTTTATCAGCCTTCTGATTTTCACAAGTCGTATTATGGCTATGAGCAATTCTAACTTTGCATCCTGCCAACCTTGCTGCAACAAGTTCAACACTCATAATTGCACTGCTGCCATGAACGTGAACAACATCTATTTTTTCTTTTGAAATATATTTATATAATGCGAAAAAATACTTAACGATATTTTTCTTTCTATAGGGGATGGAAACTACTCTGCAGCCACTATTCTCTACTTTTTCGACCACACTTTTTTCAGGGTTATTCGTTGCCAACACTTTGATATCCATTTCCGATTTATCCATTGCAGTCATATACTCTACAATGCAGCTGAGTATTCCATCTGAGAATAATCCCCCTGTTGGAATTTGAAGAATCCTCACCGTTTCCTACTCCTCCTCATCTTTTATCTCTTTTCGATAAAGGGGATGCTATATGTCACCCCACCCAACGATTTTTGCTCTAATCAATTGACGCTTCACAAACTGTCTGAACCACTTTTTTGTGCAGCATTGCATAACAAGAAAATTAAAGTTCTTGCTTTTTGCGTAACCATCAAAAAATGCTTTTCGATTTTTGGGCATATCTGTTGGGCCTTTAACTGTGGATTGGATGCTATTGCCTTTTCTATGTTGACATCTGTAAGGTATACGTCAGCTTTTTTTACAAGTTCTTTTCCCCGTTCTGTATTACACAAAATCAAGGAAATACCCTTTCCATCACTAGGTAGCTCTGTTCCCCAAGAATCGCCAATCGTCAAATCAGTTATACGTTTAGAATCCGCATAAGCACACTCATATTTGTTTTACATACCGTTCTCATATATTTTCATCCTGTAGTTCAGAGCAGATGCGCTGAATTATTTCTTTATCAACTGATTCCGAAAATTTTCTGGCGAACAGATTCTTATTCGTTTTTAAAGATTGATAATCCTGATTTCTGAATGTATATGGATTTCCATTTTTCCCACGTGTCCAGTCTATGAGTCGAACATTTTCTGTCATTCCATCTTCCGGGCAATAAATTCTATCTTTGAATCCACAATTGTAGGCCACAGTCTGTACAAATAACTCATCCGCACAATTTGTGCAGGAAAAAACTTTTGTAATTTTTTCTTTTTGTTTTAATAGTTCTGCTATGAGGTCATCTGTGATACTTACCCAGTTCGAGCCATATTTGACCGTCCAATCCAAATTCTTTACACGGTTTACGTGTAACAAAATCTGCATCACCAACGATACACGCTCCCAGAAAGTGAAGAATTCATTTTTCCATTTTTGCGAATATCTTCTTCTATAATTTTGGAGATAATGATAATATCTCGTTCTTCGTGAGATTTCCGGATCATTCAGCAATTTTTCGTTATCGTACAGAATGAATTCTTTTCCCTGATTTTTCTCAAAAAAAGTATCAATCTTCCGATTGCTCTTTAGCGGCAGATCTGCACCCGAAACCAGGTGATAATAATCATATTTCTGCTGATACGCTTTTTCAAACAGGAAAAGTTCAACCTGAACCTGCGAAAATCCGCCCCAGAATACTTCATATTTTTGAAAAAAGTACACCTTTGACTCAGCTGTAAGATTCGAGAAGTCTTTTTCCGAAAAAGATTTGCTCTTCTTATCAATATGAACATATATATCGTGATTTTCTGCGTCCAGAAGTTGAATTAGCTGTTTTAGCTGCCACCAATTATTATGAGCTATAATCAAAAAGGCATGTCGCATTTTCTAATCTTCACCATTTCTCTTTTACTTCACCAAATCGTCCACGATTTTTCCCAGTTCTTCATTGAACTTAGCATTGTTGCTACTCATGCCATGTCCCATGCCTGTAACGATCTGGTCATAATTCGTGATAACATCTCCCAGCGTATTGATGTCTTCCACCGGAATAATTGTTCCCATTCTCTGTGCCACGTTCCTTGCAAAATCGACCTGATGGTCATTTACATGCTCATTAAACTGATGCTGACGCGGCACAACGATGGGCGTTTTTCCAATCTGCAGCGGCATAATGAAACTTGCCGGACCCCCGTGGGTAATCACAATTCGGGCATCTGCTACATTCTTTACCATCTGCTGATACGGAATTAATTTGCTCCACTGGCAATATTTCGGCTCGTATGTACTAAATCCAGTTTGGATAATCACATCATCTTTAATAATGCCATCGCGTTTCAGTTCGTCCACTTTCTGAATCAGTCGATTAAATGGCTGCTCATGCGTTCCTACCGTCACAAAAATCATTACTTCTTACCCCTACTTAGAAAATGCTTCCAAGGTTGACCGCTTTCGGATAGACTTTTTTCTGCTCTTCCCACTGCACAACAAACTTGTCCACAATGGGATAAACCAGCTTTCCCGTCATTGTCGGCTTATCAATTCGATCAAAGACCTCAATATAGACCAGTTTTGCCCCCATCATCTTTCCAATGTAGAAGAACGGAACCGCAACTGCTGCACCGCAGGAAATAATCAAATCTGGCTTTTCCTTATGCAACACATTCCACGCAATTTTGGTATTCCTAATGAGTGCCTTAATACTGCGGTTTGTCGGGAAATAGCAAGGATAAACCTTTTCTCCCTCCAAAAGGCTTTTCGCATCTTCTTTATCAAAGGTTACCCAAAAGCGATTTTTGTCCTTCCAAAAAGGCTTTAACATATAAAGGTGGGTCAAATGGCTGCCAGATGAACCCACCAAGCACACTTTTATTTCATCTTTTTTCTTCATCTGAC
>ERZ1673744.1613-NODE-1613-length-19512-cov-9.418872_pt1 | contig 19512 bp, 18 predicted proteins | sample MGYA00580207_ERZ1673744 | MGnify/ENA primary metagenome ERZ1673744 (study PRJEB41218, sample SAMN15661751) | gut metagenome | host: Homo sapiens | place: Canada: London | collected 2015-08-20/2019-03-30 | study: EMG produced TPA metagenomics assembly of... | reverse complement strand
CCGACTTCTTGCCCTGTTTGTTCACCGGAAAGACCAGATGCAGGTCGGGATGCGCGAGAGCGGCGATCTGCCGGCAGTCGGGACATTCGCCGCACGAATCGCCGTCCCGCCGGTGGCGGCAGCAGAGATACTGCACATAGGCCACGGCCAGCGCGAGCGTCCCGTAGCCCGCCGCACCCGAAAAGAGCTGCGCATGGCTCACGCGCCCCGCATCGACCGACCGCGCCAGATGCCGCTTCAGATCCTCCTGTCCCGTAATGTCCGCAAACCGCATATTCTTCTCCTCAAAATCCGTTAAGACCGCTTCAGCACCGCACGCGCCATCGCCCCGAGGTCGATCCGCTCCCGGCGGACGAGGTAGGCGACATAGGACGCAAGAAGCAACATATTAAACGCATAGCCCACGAACATATTGCCCGCGGCGCCCCCGACGGCCTCGGCCGCGGCGAACCCCGCCAGCGCGACGGCGACATACTCGCCGATGCGCCGCCAGTCGTAGGGCGTGGGAAAGAAGCGGCGGTTGAGCCACCAGCTCACGGCGACCATCGCCACCTCGCTCGCCAGCCGCGCCCAGGCCGCCCCGAAGTAACCGCACAAGGGCACGAGCCAGCACCCGAAAAGGAGGATGGCCGCAAGCCCCGTGCCGGTGACGACGATCGCCAGCGACGTCCGCTCCTCGCGCTTGTACCAGAACGAGAGGTTGAGCCATACGCCCGTGAGGACGTTGGCCCCGAGCACCACCGGCAGGATGAAGATACCCTCGCGGAACTCCCGACCCACGATCAGCGCGAAGGCGTCGCGGAAAAGGGCGATGCAGAGGAAAATCACCATCGAGGCCATGACGTAGTATTTCAGCGCCGCGGCATTCATCGCCACGAAGTCCGACTTTTTGAAATTCGAAAGGAAGAAGGGCTCGGCGGCCAGCCGGTAGATCTGGTAGAAGAGCATCATCACCACGGCGATCTTCGTGACGGCGCCATAGACGCCCAGTTGCGCCATGGCCACCCCCTCGGGCAGCAGGAACTTGATGAGCTGGCGGTCGATGAACTCGTTGGCCGTACCGGTCAGGCCGCCCACCAGCAGCGGCAGCGAATAGGCGAAAACGGCCGTCAGCAGCTTCCGGTCGATCGCAGGCAGCGTGCGGTCGGCGGTGGCGAGGATCACCAGCCACGTCACCGCGCTGGCGACGAAGTTGGCGACGAAGACCCACCCCACGCCGAAGTCGGTGGAGAAGAGTCCCGCGACGCCGAAGGCGACGGCCAGCGCGACGTTGAGCACCGCGCTCAGCGCCTTGATTCCGACGAAGGTGAGCGCGCGCCCCTGCTCACGAAGCCGCGAAAAGGGAATGCAGGCCCAGACGTCGAACAGGATGATGAGGCCGACCCAAACGACGTATTCGGGGTGCGCGACATAGGCTTCGCCCATCAGGCGGGCGACGTCGCCGCGGAAAAGGATCATCGCCGCGACGAAAAGCAGCGCCGCGAGCGACGTGGCGCCCCAGGTCGTGGCGAAGAGCCGCCGTTTGGCCCCCCGCACGTCGCCGCCCGCCGCCTCGGCCCGGGCCGAAAAGCGGAAATAGCTCGACTCCATGCCCATCGTCAGGAGCGTGAGCGCCAGCGGAATCAGGGCATAGACGTCGGTGACGATTCCGTAGGCCTCCTGCCCGAATTCACGGGTATAGTAAGGCGTGAGCAGATAGCTCAGGAAACGCACCGCGATCGTGCTGATGCCGTAAATGGCGGTCTGTCTGGCCAGCTTTTCGAGCATAAAGAGTGCTTAATAGGCAGCAAAGATACAAATTTCGGCGGAAAAAGCCGCCGTTTCTCCTTCTTTCGAAGAAAGAAGAGAAAAGCCCGGGGATTCCGGGCAGGGCAACCCGAACCGGCGGGAAGCGGACGGAACCGGATCGGCAGAAAGGAAGCGACGGAACGAAAGGCGGGGCCGGCGGCAGCGGGTGTGCCGCGAAAGCCGAAGGGCGGAACGGCACAAAAAGACCGGACGCTGCCGCGGAACGCCGGAAAGGCGATTCCGGGAAGCGTCCGGAGACAGAAGCGCCCCGTCCGGGCCCGCGAGGTGTTCCTCCGGCGGCACGGAAGGCGTCGAGGGAGCGGCGTCAGAGCCACTTCTTATAGCGGAAAAACCAGATCGTGAGGATCGAACAGACGATCATCAGCCCGATGGCGAACAGGTAGCCCAGCGGAACGACCCAGCCGTTGGAGAGCGTGAGGGTCCACTCCAGTTCGGGCATGGCCTTGAAGTTCATGCCGTAGATCGAGGCGATGAGCGTCTTGACGATGCCGTTCTGCTCGATGTTGATCAGACCCAGCGCGGCGTCCTGGATATAGTCCAGACGCTGGAAACTGAAGTCGGCGTGGTTTATCAGCGAATTGACGTCCTTGATCATCAGTTGCAGCCGCGGGTAAATGTCGTTCGGAAAGCGCTCCGAACGCAGGATGCCCGACAGGACGCGCTGGCGGTCGAAGATGTTCTCGCGCAGCGACATGGTGCTCTCCTGCAACGCGCTGATGCGGTGCAGCACCTCCTTGTCGATCGAATCCTCCGAATTGACGTCCTTCGAGAGGGCCGCGACCTGCTTGGCGATCAGCTCCACGAGGTCGGCGTCGAAGTCGATGCGCACCTCCAGCAGCGAAATGAAGAGGTGGTAGCCCGTCGAATAGCTGCGGTAGTTCATCTGCAGGCGCTTCTCCGTCTCGCGGAAGGTGCGGAACTCGGCGCTGCGCACCGAGACGAGCACACCCTCGTTCGAAATGATGAACGACACGGGTTCGACGATGAACGAATCGCCCGTGGGAACGAAAAAGTTCGAGTTGGAAATGATGGCGTTCTCGTCCTCGGAGTACTTCGAAGTCGATTCGATCTCCTCGACCTGCTGTTTGGTCTGGAGGCTGATCTCCATGAAGTTCTCGACGGCCTTCTGCTCCTTGATCGTGGGCAGCAGCATGTCGATCCACAGGATGTCGTCGTAGCCCAGCTCGTCGAAAAGCTTGGTGTCGGCATTCCGGATGATCTTGTTGTACTGCTTGAGGTAAATCGTAATCATAAATCGCTCTCTGTAAAGTTCTCGAATCCGTAAGCTGTAGAGAGGCGGGCGCGGCCCGCTAACCTCTTCAGCCGGGATTGGCTCTCGGAGCGACCTTTACGCCCGAGTCCCAGAACTTTCGGAGCGCCTGATTCTTCTGGTTGTCGAAGATGTAGTCGAAATGCGACAGCGTGTCGTAGCCCCGCTGCGGATCGGAGGCGAACGGCGACGAAAGCACCGCCTCGTAACTCCGTTCGAGGCCGTAGGTCAGCGCATGCTGCAAGGCTTCGACCGTATCGGGATCCGTATCCCCGTGCGCCGCCCACACGGCGAAGGCGAAGGGCAGCTCGCCGCACTCCTTCCATGCCGCGAGCAGCGGGTCGTCGTCGCCGAGCAGCGCCTCGCGGGCGGACGGAACGCCGCCGATGCAGTATCGGGTGACGATGTGCGCATCGGAGAGCAGCGGAACGGCCGTAAAGGGAAGCAGCGCGATGTCGGCTTTCCGCTCGATGAAATGCTGGATGACGGTGTCGGGATCGGACAGCAGCAGCTCGGCGCGAAGGTTACCTTCGTGCCGGATACCATAGATGAATGGCGTCGCGCTGAAGCACGACACGGCGGCTATACGTGGAACTGTGACCATCATCCATAAGGTACGAAACGGTTGGTTCGACGGCACAAAGATACACTTTATTCCCGAAAAAGGGCACAAAACCCGCAGATTTCTTTTCCGGGGCGAAACGGGAGGGAGGGCGGCGCGGAAATCCGGACGGACCGGACGGAAGAAAAAACGCCCCGGGAGACGGAAACTCCCGGGGCGCAGTCTTTTCCGGACCTGCCGCGTCACCGCTTCACGACGGGTCGGAGGCGGTAGAGCACGACGTCCTCGGCCGGAACGACCACCTCGCGCTTGCGGTCCGTACGGAAGCTACGGCCGCCGTTCCAGAGGTCGCGGCCCTCGTAAACGATCCGGTCGAAAGCCGTGGAGCACTGCGACACCTCCGTATCGGTGAAGCTGAACAGCTGCCAGTCGATCGTATAGGGACGCGCCTCGTGCGTGCGGTTGAAGAGGCAGAAGGCCCATTCGCCGCCGGCGAGCGGCTTGAACCAGATTTCCAGTCCGTTGTCGGTGGCGTAGCGCAACCCCTGCACGCCCAGCGGGTCCTGGTCGATGGCGATGACGTCGCGGTCGGTCACGATGGCCGCCGTCTCGTCCGACATGGCGCGTATGTCGTTGCCAAGGATCAGCGGCGCGGCCATCATGCACCACATCGTGAAGTGCGCACGGTCCTGATTGACCGACATGCCGTTGCCCACCTCGAGCATGTCGGGGTCGTTCCAGTGACCCGGACCGGCATAGCGGCGCAGTCCGGCGTTGTCGTCGAAATTCTGCATCACGGTGCGGGGTTTCCAGTCGCCCGTGAAGACCGCGGGGTCGGAGAACGAAAGGCCGATGTCGCCTGTCGTACGCCACATGTGGCCGACCTCCCGCGCCCAGGTCCACGGCTTGCTGTTACCCCACTCGCACATGGAAAAAAGGATCGGGCGCCCGGCGGCGCGCAGGGCGTCGCGCATGAGCGTATAGGCTCCCACGGGATTGATATTCTCGGTGTTGCACCAGTCGTATTTCAGGTAGTCGATGCCCCAGCGGGCGTATTGCAGCGCATCCTGGTACTCGTGGCCGAAGCTGCCGAAACGTCCGGCGCAGGTCCGCCGCCCGGCATCGGAGTAGATACCCAGCTTCAGCCCCTTCGAATGCACGTAATCGGCCAGCGCTTTCATACCGCTCGGGAACCGTTCGGGATCGCACTGCGGAAAACCGTCGGCGTCGCGTTCGGAGGCGTGCCAGCAGTCGTCGATATTGAGGTAAACGTATCCGGCCTCGGCCAGCCCCGACTCGACCAGCGCGTCGGCCATTTCGCGGACCATCCGCTCATCGACGTTGCAGCCGAACTTGTTCCACGTGCTCCAGCCCATCGGCGGCGTGTCGGCCAGGCCTTCCCACTTCTGGGCCGAAGAGGTCGCCGCGCAGCAGAGCGCGGCGCAAAAGAGTAAAAGACGTTTCATATCAGCGATTCGTTTGAGGTTTGTCCGGGTTCGCCGAATCGGTCCGGGACCGCCGGACCGATGCCCGGAAGGCCCTGTCCGAAGCCCCGGAAGGGCCGCCGGTTCGGGAAGACAAAGATAACCGATTTTCCCGGCATTCGGGAGCGGGTTTCCATTTTTTTTGGAAAAACTGCGCAAAACTCTTGACAAGGGGGTATCGGCCGCCGTATATTTGCCCCGTAATCCACACCCGGCCGCAAAGACAAGGCCGGTTATCGACATCGGAGAACCGCTCTGTTCCAACCGGATGCGAATAGTTCCCGACAACAATCGACAAATTATCCACAACTTATCCACACGCCCGGAGGTCCCGGAGACATCCGTATCCCCGCTCCTCTCCGGCCCGCACCGGTTCGTTCCGGCCCTCCGCGGCGTCCGGTCCCGCATCTTCCCGGAAGGGGCTTTCCGGCCGGACAGCGAAACGCATCATCATTCAATCCAAAATCCCTGCACCATGACATTCACCCAAATTCCGCAACAGTACGCTCCGCTCGGCGCGGAGGCGGTTTACGCCGTGGAGAATCCCGCGGGCGGAGACCTCGACATCCGCATCGCGGACGAAAAGGGGGCTACGCTCGGAGCCCTGCGTTTCGCCGCGGCGGCCACGGCCCGCTTCGACGCCGCCCCCGCCCTGCGCCGGGCGCTCCGCTTCATCCCCCTCGTCGGCAATACGGGATTCTACGCCGCCACGGGACGCGTCGTAAAGGCCGCGGTCACGGCCGGAGCCGCCGGAGCGCTTCCGGAAGGCACGGAGGCGACGGCTCCGGCGAGGACCTTCCTGCCGGGACGGGAAGCCGCGGAAGCCCCGGCGCTGCTGACGACCCTGCCCCGCCGCCGGATCATCCCGGAAGGAGCCTGCGAAGAGCTGACCCTGCTGACCGCCGGCGACGCCGAAGCGGTGGTGACGGCCCGGACGGCCGATTCGCTGACGGCGGAGAGCTACTCCGTCCGGACGTCGGGACCGCTGCTGTTCCGCATCGACACGCGCGACTTCCCGGGGGCGGAGACGCTCTCGATCGACTTCGGAGAGATCGGGACGGTGGAATACACCGTCGTACCCGCCGTGCGGGAGGCCGTGCGGCTGGCGTGGCGCAGCAGCGCGGGGTCGGTCGAACATTACAGCTTCCCGGTCGTGCGGGAGGTGACGAAAAGCACCCAAAAACGGCGGGCCTGCGGCCCCGAGGGGCACGTCGTCGTACCGCAGCGGAGCGAAAGGCGCACCGCGCTGGCCTCGGCCTACGAGACGCCCGAAATGCTGGAGGCGCTCGCCGAACTGACGGAGACGCCCGAAGTCTGGATCGCCGGGGAGGAGATCTACACGCCCGCAGACGTCCTGACCGACGAGGCGACGGTGCTCCGCCGCGGCACGATGAGCTGCCTGGAGATCGAAATCCGAGACAAACGAACCGCTCCCGCACGATGGAACTGACGATCGACGGACGCCCCTGCGACCTGGGGCCGGAACGGATCGCCGTACCGGGCTACGACGCCCGGAAGACGGCAACCCCGGAGAGCTGCCGCGAAGGCCGCACGCTCCGGATCGCACTTCCCGCGACACCCCGCAACGCCGCGGCGACGGGACACCCGTGCGAGCCCCACGCCGCCGGGAAGTTCAACGACACGCGCCACGAAGCCGTGCTGACGGCCGGAGGGGCCGAGCTGCTGCGCGGACCGGTACGGCTGCTCGCCGCGACGGACGCGGAATACACGCTCGAAATCCGCAGCGGCGGTGCGGGATGGGCCGAGAACGCCGCACGACGCATGTTCAACACGCTGGGGGTCGAATACGACGGAGAGCTCACGCCGACCGACATCCGCGCCGGATGGACCGACGGCCGGCCCGTGAAGTTCTTCCCCGTGCTCCGCGACGAGTACCCCGCACGGAACGGCCCGTCCGACCTGCTGCCCGCCGAACGGGTGCTCTCGCCGGACGACTACCACCCCTTCCTGCACGTGGCCACGCTCGCCGAACGCATCTTCGCGGAGGCCGGCTACCGCGTCGAGAGCCGCTTCTTCGCCTCGGAGTTCTTCCGCTCGCTCTACATGAGCGGAGCCTACCCCTCGCACGACACCGCCGCGGCGGAAGCCCGCATGGGCTTCTCGGCCCGCCGGACCGCCCCCGTCACGGCGAAGGCCAACGAGGCGGGGAAGGTCGTCGCCGACCCCGCGACCGCGCTCAACTCGGTGGGCAACATCGTCGAGACGGCCACGCCGCAGAGCACCGACGCCGACGGAAACCCCATCGACGGACTGTACAATCACGGGGGCTGCTTCTCGACGGACGGAGGCCGCATCCTGTTCACGCCCCTCACGGAGACGACCGCGGGGTTCGAATACCGCCTCCGCTACACCACCTCGCACCGCATCCTCTCGCGCACGCGGCTCCAGGGGTTCGACACCGTTTACCTCGGGCCGGGGTCGGAGATGGCCTTCACGCTGGCGAACCGCTACGAGGACCACCGCGCCGCGCCGGAGGCGAACCGCACCTACCGGGCCCTCGTCTTCGACCACCGCGAAGGGGCGCGATACCGGCTCCGGTACACCCGCGACGGGGTGGAAGGGGTCGTATGGACCGAATTCGCGGCCCGCTCGGCGCAGGTCACGACCCCGGCGTCGGGACGCTTCGCCGACCCGGTGCTGGAGGTGCGCAACAGCCTCGGATGGGAGCCCTTCGAAGGGGACTGGGCTCTCTATGCCGGATATGTCGGGGAGACGGGGGAGACGACCGTGGAGCTGCGGCTGCGGACGGCCTCCGAGGAGCTCGGCCCGTCGAAACCCAAGCGGTTCGACCAGATCTACTTCGCGGGGGCCGAGGAGGGCATGACGCTCACGCTGCACGAGGAGTGCGCCCTGCGGCCCCGCTTCCGCTCCGGACCGGGATTCGGCTCGGCGGTCCGCTTCGCCGACGTGGCGCAGCACCGCATCCGGCAGGCGGAGCTGCTCGGGGCCCTCGCACACCTGTTCAACCTGCGGTTCTACACCGAAGAGGCGACGAAAAGGGTCTGGATCGAACCGGCCGACGACTTTTTCGGCGCAGGTCCCGAGACGGACTGGAGCGGCCGGACCGACTTCTCGCAGCCGGTGGAGCGGCGGGATGCGGCGCAGGAGGTGCACGAGACGAGGTGCTGGCGCTACCGCGAAGGGGACGGCGCGGTGAGCCGCTTCGACGCCGGAGCCGAAGAGCCGCTGGGGGCGTGGAGCGTCCGGTGTCCGTCGCAGGCCGTCCTCACGGGCGAGAAGGTGCTCCGCAACCCGCTGTTCTGCCCGTCGCTCAACGCCGCGGGGCACTACCCGAACGCCCCCTCGGCCCGGCTCCTGCAGGTCGGCGACCGCGACGACACGGAAGACGACGGCACGAATTTCACGCCCCGCATCGTCCGCTACGCCGGGATGCACCCCCTGCCGGAGGGCGAACGGTGGGGATACCCGTCCGGCGAGGCGACCTACCCGCTCGCGGCCTTCCACTTCGCGGGAGACGCCGCGGCGGCGGGGTTCACGCTCTGCTTCGAGGACCGCGACGGCGTGCGGGGGCTGCACCGCTTCTACGACCGGCAGACGACGCGCGAGGCGAGGCGCGAACGCATCGCCCTCTCGCTGCGGCTGGCCCCCGACGAATTCGCGGCGCTCCTGGCCCCCGGAACGGGCGCTCCCGACATCCGGTCGGTGTTCCGCATCGACACGGGAACGGGGGTGGTGCGCGCCCTGCTCGACACCGTGGAGGAGTACGACCCGGAAGCGGCATCGGTCCGCTGCACCTTCACGCGGCTCACGGAGGACGCCCTATGACACGGCACGAGGAACGGCTGGCCGGAATCCTGCGGCGTGCGATCGCGGGGCTGTCGGAGGAGGAGGCCGTAAAGCGGCTGTTCGAACTGGGCGCGGTCAGCCGCCGGGGTTGCGAAAGGCTGGCCATCCGCGAAGAGGTGGCGCGGCTCGAAAAGCGGGGCATGGGACGCTGCGAGGCGCTGCACGTCGCGGCCGGGGTGTTCTGCTGCTCGTACGAAAAGGCCCGGAACGCATTTTACAACACATTCAAAAACTGAAACATGAAATCGGAAATCCAAATCAACGACAAGGCCGGAAACTGCCGCATCGAAATCGAAGGGACGATCGGCGTTCCCGAGGAGTGGCAGTTCGACGACCCGGCGGACCGGGTGGCGACCTACGAGCGGTTCCGCGACGCGGTGCGGCGCATCGCGGAGATCGAAGCGCCGGAGGTGGTGGTCGAAATCCGCTCGACGGGCGGCGACGTGAACGACGCGCTGCTGATCCACGACGCGCTGCGATCGCTCGGGGCGCGCATCACGACCCGCTGCTACGGCTACACCGCCTCGGCGGCCACGATCATCGCGCAGGCGGCGTCGGAAGGGCGCCGCGAAATCTCGGCGAACGCCCTCTACCTGATCCACGACTCGGTATGCGCCGCGGAGGGCAACGCCTCGGAGCTGGAGGGGAAGATCGCCCTGCTCCGCCAAACCGACGCCCGCATCGCCGCGGTCTATGCCGCCCGTTCGGGGCGTCCGGCGGCGGAATTCGAGGCGCTGATGGCCGAGAACAACGGCAGCGGCCGCTGGCTCTCGCCCGCGGAGGCGGTGGAGGCGGGACTGGCCGACCGCGTGACCGACGCCGCCCCGCACGCCGCGCCGACGCTGGCGCAGAACCTCTCGCGGGGATGGGAACGGCTGCTCGCCGGACTGGGACTGCGCCCGGGCGAAGCGACGGCCGCGGGACGGAACGCGCTGCCCGCAGACCGCAACGTGCTGCATGCCGTCCCGGACGACGGCCCGCGCCGCCGGGCCGCAGCCGAAGCGATGCGGCGGCGGTTCCGCGCCACGGAGACGCTTCCGTGCGAGGATCCCTCCTACGGCGACGCCGTACAGTCGGCCAACGCCCGCGCCTACGCCGAGGACGCGAAATGCTTCCGCGGCTGATCCGGCCGCGGAGATCCGGAACCGGAGCCGCGGCCCGGCTCCGGGAAACGAACGGATACCCCTTATTCCACAGACTATTCCACAAACCCTCAAAAACACGAAAGACATGACTTACCTCGAAAATGCGAAACAGTACACCGGTTCGGAGCTCGAAACCGTATTCTTCCGCCCGATGCTGACCGGCGAATCGGCCCGGGAACTGGGCGTGCGCGTCCTCTACAACATGCCCACGCCCACGCACGTACAGCTTTGGGACGGACAGCGCAACATCCTGCAAAAATACACCGCGGCCGGCTGGTCGGGCGGCGCGGCGGCCGCCAAGTTCGAGAAGACGATCGACCTGCGGCGCGTGAAGGCCGAGATGAGCTTCTCGGCGGCCGACTACTTCTCGATGGTCTGCGAGAAGATCGCCTCCGTCACGAACGTCCACCTGGAGGACCTTACGGGAACCGAGCTCGAGAAGGCCGAAACGGCGCTCTTCCGGCAGGCGCTCGCCGAGAACCTCCGCGCGACGATGTGGGTCGGCGACGCCTCGGCCGAGACGGGCTACAACACCTTCGACGGATTCCTGAAGCTCATCGGGGAACTGGTCGCGGAGGAGAGCGTCTATCACAACACCTATCAGGACGCGGACCTCGCGTCGGCGGAGAAGATCGTCGAGTTCTTCGACGAGCTGTGGACCAACGCCGACACGCGCACGCAGGACCTCAAGGCCGACGGACAGCTGGCCTACTTCCTCACCTCGGACCTCTGCCACCTCTACGAGAAATACCTCGACGCGAAGGGTGCGGACGCCGCCTACGCCGATGCGGTGAACGGCCGTCCGACGCTCTCCTACCACGGCATCCCGGTCATCGACGTCCGGCTGGGCGGCTACCTCGCCCCGACGTCGTTCGACAAGTCGTTCTGCATGCTCACCGACCGCCGCAACCTCGTGCTGGCGGTCAATACGGCCGACATGCCCGGCAACGAGGTCCGCATGTGGTACAACCCCGACGAGATGGAGAACCGCCAGCGCGCCGTCTTCATGGCCGGCTGCGCGATCCTCGACGAGAGCCTCGTCACGTACCTCCACAAACAGTAATTCCCCCGGCCGGACCGCCTGCGGCGATCGTCCGCGGGCGGGCGGCCCGAACCGAAGACACGACACATGAGCAAAGCGAAAAAAATCAGACCGGCCGTCGGCGTGATCGACCGCACGGACCCCTGCATGCCGCCTGCCGCGGCGCGCGTCGAAAGCGACGAGTTCTGGCGCTGGGGCGACGACAACCTCTTTCCGGCGGCGCTGGCGACGATGGCCCGCCGCTCGACGACCCACCGCCGTATCGTCAATGACAAGGCCGACTACATCTCGGGCAAGGGATTCGTCTGCGACGAGGCGGCCCAGCCGCAACTGGCGGCCTTCGTCCGGCACGCGAACGGCGACGGGGAGAGCCTGCGGCAGGTGCTCAACAAGCTGGCGTTCGACAAGGCGCTGTTCGGCAACGCCTTCCTCGAAGCGGTGACGGACGCCGGGCACTCGTTCCTCTCGCTCTACCACCAGGACGCCACGCGCTGCCGCGTGGCCCGCGACTCGCGGCATGTCCTGCTGCACCACGACTGGAGCGCCTTCCGCACATCCGAGGCGCGGCGGCTGCCGCTCTACCCGCTCTTCGAGGAGCAGCCGGACGGCACGCTGCGCACGATGGTCCACTACAAGGACTACGAACCGGCGTTCGAGCACTACGGCGTTCCGCCCTATATCGCCGGGCTGAACGTCTCGGCGATCGCCTACAAGACCGACCGCTGGAACATCTCGCGGCTCGACAACTCGTTCCAGCTCTCGGGCGTCATGCTGCTCGACTCGTCGGCCGCGAGCGAGGCCGACGCCGAGCGCATCGTGCGGCTGGCCGAGAGACGGTTCGCCGGGAACCCGGGGCAGGTGATGTTCGTCATCCGCGAAGGCGGCGAGGAGGACAACTCGCGCTTCATCCCGATCGCCTCGCAGAACGAAGGCGACTGGCAGGCCCTACACGAACAAGCGACGGCGGACATCGTCGTGGCGCACTCGTGGTTCCGGACGCTGAGCGGACTGGATTACAGCTCGGGATTCAGCGCCGAACGCATCCTCCACGAATACGAGGTGGCGCTGAACACCGTGATCCTCGCCGAACAGGCCGAGCTGACCGAACCGATCCGCGCGCTCGCCGCGGAAACGCTCGGGGCCGACGTCTCTTCGCTCGAGATCGTAAACCGGCCGCCGACCCGGTCGAAACCCATCTACATGAAGGTCTGGGAAGCCCGCAAGGCCGACGGTCTGGACTACGATCCGGACGACCCGAAGCAGCAGGCGTTCCTCTCCGAAATCACGAAGTACAACATCCGGAGCATCGACTGACCGGATGCGTCCGCCGCGGCCGGGCCCCATCGCCCGCAACGTCATGAGGACCGATCCGCCCGGCCGGGGTCGGCAGGAGGCATCCGGGAAGAAGGTCCCCGACATCTCCCGAAGCCGTTCCGGAGCGCACGCGAAGCCTCCGGAACGGTACGCACACCAAAAAAACACGATTCCATGAAGACACTCGTCACACCCCTTCAGGCGCTCCGGCTCGCCTTTCCGGAAGGCGAAGCGCTGCCGCCCGGAACCGTCGCCGAAGCGGACATAGCCGCCGCGGAACAGCGGTATATCGTCCCGGTCATCGGCCGCGCGCTCCACGCACGGCTGCTCGAAGGCGCCTACGAAACGTTCCGCACCGACTATCTGGCCGCACCGACGGCCCTTTTCACCCGTCTCCAGCTCCAGCCCCGGCTGGACATACGCACCGGACAATGCGGCACGACGGCCCCGAAATCGTCGTGGGGCCAGCCCGCCGGCGACGACGCCCTGCGCCGGCGGCAGCGGGCGCTGCGCACCGAGGCCCGGACGCTGCTGCGCCGCGCGGCGGAGCACCTCGACGCGCACCGCACCGAATTTCCGGAATACGACCCGACGGAGAACATACTCAAACGCTGCTCGACCGATGGAGGCTTTGTACAGATGCGTTAGCGGCCTCGCGGCCGGAACCGCCGCCCTCTTCGCCCCGATCGGTCCGATGGCGGCCACGACGGCGGCCTTCATCGGCATCGACTTCCTGACGGGCGTGGCGGCCGACCGTGCGGCGGCCCGCCGCGAAGGGCGCACCTGGTATTTCGAGAGCCGCGAGGCGTGGCGCACGGTGCTCAAACTCGCGCTGGCGCTGACGGCGATCGCCATGGCATGGCTCATCGACCGCTGCGTGCTCGGCTTCACGCGGCTCGACACGACACGGCTCTTCGCCGGCTTCATCTGCGGCGTGGAGATGTGGTCGTTCCTCGAAAACGCCGCGCAGCTCTCCGACGCCCCGCTGTTTCGCCGGCTGCGCCGCTACGCCCGCCGCCGCATCGGAAAGGAGGCCGGACGATGAGCCGGGGGCTGGAAAACCGCAACCCGGGCAACATCCGGCAGTCGCGCGTGCGCTACAAGGGCGAGGTGCGCCCTTCGCGCGACCCGGAGTTCAAGCAGTTCGAATCGCCGGCATGGGGCTACCGGGCCATTTTCGTACTGCTCGACACCTACCGCCGGCGGCACGGGCTGCGGAGTCTCCGAGAGATGATTTCGCGCTGGGCTCCGCCGTCGGAGAACCGCACCGAAGCCTATATCCGCGCCGTGGCGGACGACACGGGGATCGACCCCGACGAACCGATCGACACGCGCGACCGGAAGACGATGGTTCCCGTCGCGGCATCCATCTCGCGCGTGGAGAACGGCGTCGCGGCCGACCGCCGTCAGGTCGAACGCGGCTGGGAGCTGTTCGCGGAGTGATCTCCGCCCGAAGGGAGCGGAACCGGCAAACAGATCCGGAGGCGAACCCCGGCAGCCGAAAGACGGGCCGACGGACACGGCGCCCGGAAGGAGGGGAAAACAGCCGGACATAGGCCGCCGGAACGGACGGAGCGCCGCCGTCGGAGCCGACGGGCGGAAAAGACCGGAACGAACGCTTCCGCAGCCGGAAAACCCGGATCGGGCGGGGGAATTGCATCCGAATTTGCTATATTTGCATCCGAACAGACTATCCGCACATGTCGATCCGGCAGCTACTCGCACGGCTCGACCGGATGCCGATGCTGAAAATCCTCGTCCCCTTCGCGGCGGGCATCGCGCTGGCCGACCGTTTCACACTGCCCCTGTGGTTCGCCGCAGGGGCTTTCGTGCTGACGGGGCTCACGGCCCTGCTGCTGCGCTCCTCCGCGGCGCTGGCGGGGATGCTCCTCACGGCGGGATTCGCCGCGGCGCAGCTCCGGGCGGCCGAACCGGCCGTGCCGCGGGGCGTACGCACTGCCTTCGAGGTCGCGGTGGAGGGAATCCCCGCCGACCGGGGCCGCTACGTCGCGGCCGAAGCGGTCGTCGCGCTCTGGCGGGACCCCGCGACGGGGCGCTGGCATCCGTCGGGCGACCGGGTGATGCTCTACGCCGATTCGCTCACTCCGCTGACGGCCGGAGAGCGGTTCGTGTGCCGCGGCGAGGTGCGGCCCTTCCGGGGCGGGGCGGAGAGCTACCGCCGCCTGATGCGGCGGCGGGGATTCGCCGGAACGCTCTCCGTCTCCGGACGCACGCTGCTCGAACGGCTGCCCGGACACACCGGAAAGCTCCACCACCGCGCGGCGGAGCGGCTGGCCCGGCTTCCGCTCGGAGGGGATGCGGGAGCCGTGGTGCGGGCCATGGCGGCGGGAGACCGGAGCGGCATCACGCCGGAGCTGCGCACGGCCTACTCGCGCAGCGGGCTGTCGCACCTGCTGGCCGTATCGGGACTCCACACGGGCATCGTCTTCGCGCTCGTCAATCTCGCGCTGTGGTGGCTGCCGCTTCTCAGGCGGGGACACCTCGTGCGCAACGTGCTGGCGGCGGGGGCCGTGTGGCTGTTCGTCGCGGCGGCGGGAGCCCCGCCGAGCGCCGTGCGGGCCGCCGTCATGTGTACGGTCCTGCAGACCGCTTTGGCGTCGGCATCGGAATACGTCGCACTCAATGCGCTCGCCGCGGCGGCTTTCGGGATGCTGCTCTGGCAGCCGGCCTGGCTGGGGGACATCAGCTTCCGGCTCTCGTTCCTCGCCGTGGCGGGCATACTCGCCTGGGGCGTGCCGCTCTGCCGCCGCTGCCGGACGCGCTGCCGGGCGGCGAACGCCGCGATCGACGCCTACCTGATCGGCCTCGCGGCCGCCGTCGCCACGACGCCCCTCGTCTCGCACACCTTCGGAACGGTTCCGCTGGCCGGGCTGCTCGTCAATCCCGCGGCCATCGCACTGGCGACGGCCGTAGTCTTCGGCGGGGCGCTGTGGATGCTCCTGCCCGCCGGACCGCTCGCCCCGGCCTTCGCCCTGGTGACGGGCACGGCGGCCGAAGGGATCAACGCGCTGGCCCGCCTCACGGCCTCGCTGCCGGGAGGCGCGGCCGAATATGCGCTCGGAGGGACGCAGACCGCGATCCTCTACCTCCTCTTCGCGCTCGCTACCCTCGCGGCATGGAGCGCGGAACCGAAAAAAAGCGTACATTTGCCGACATGATAACCCCCGAAGAATACGCCCTGCTCCGCACCGACGAGGTGCACGAAGCGATCGCCCGGGCCCGCGGACGCGACCCGCTGGAGGTGGCGACGGACCGCCGCGTGCCCCACGCCCGTCTGGTCGCCACGCAGGTCAAATACCTCGCGCGGGCCGAACGGAAACTCCCCTCGTACGCCGCGGCGCAGTGCATCCTGCCGCCGCGGGCCTTCGAGCAGGCGTCGAGCGAGGCGTGCGCGGCGCACAAACGCATCGCGGGCGACAGCGTGCTGGACCTCACCTGCGGACTGGGCGCGGACGCGCTCTTCCTGAGCCGCCGCTTCCGCCGCGTGGTGACGCTCGAGCGCGACGCCACGCTCGCCCGCATCGCCGCGGAGAACTTCGCACGGCTCGGCGCCGGAAACATCGAGGTCGTCTGCTCTTCGGCCGAGGAGTACCTCGCGCAGGAGGGGCTGCGCTTCGACTGGATCTACGCCGACCCCGACCGCCGTTCGGCGGAAGGCCGCAGGCAGGTGCGGCTGGAGGCGTGCTCGCCCGACATCCTCGCGCTCGGACCGCTCATCGGCCGGGCGTCGGAGCGGCTGTGCGTGAAGAACTCCCCGCTCTTCGACACGGACGAGGCGCTGCGGCTCTTTCCCCGCAGCCGCGTGGAGGCCGTCTCGGTCGGCGGCGAGTGCAAGGAGGTGGTGATCTACGCCGACGGCGCGGGACCGCTGCTCACCGCCTCGGCCATCGGGCTGGGCGAGTTCTCGGCCCGGCCCGGCGAGCGTGCCGGAGAGCCGCCCGCGACGTTCGGCGCGGCGCGCTACCGCTGGCTCGTCATTCCCGACGTGGCCTTGCAGAAGACCCGCCTCGTACGGCTGCACCTCGCGGGCCGCGCCGACTGCTGGAGCGAGAACGGCTACGGATTCGCCGCCGAACGCCCCGAGGGCGTGCTGGGCCGCATCCTCGAAATCGACCGCATCGAGCCGTACGACCCTGCACGGCTGAAGCGCGAGCTGAAGGGACGCGGCGCGGAGATTCTCAAGCGCGACTTCCCGCTCCGGCCCGAGGAACTGTACCGCCGGCTGGGGCTGCATCCGGGCGGAGAGGTGCGGCTGGCCTTCACGAAAACGGGGAACGATTTTTGGGCGATCCGCCTAAAATAGCTATCTTTGTTCGACCGTCACGACGCCGTTCCCATGAAAATCAGCGACATTCCGACATACTTCACCGACACGATCTTCCGGCGCGACGCCAGCGAATGGCGCAACCCCGTCGTGCGGTGGCTCGTGCAGCAGTACAAGCTGCTCTTCTACACGGCGAGGGGGTTGCAGGAGCACGGGACGCTCGTGCGCAGCGCGGCGCTGACCTTCTATACGCTCATGTCGCTCGTGCCGATCGCCGCCGTGGTGTTCGCCGTCGTCAAGGGCTTCGGCCTGGCGGACGGACTGGTGGAGAACCTCTACGCGCTCTTCCCGCAGAACCCCGAGATCGTGCGCTACATCGTCGATTTCGCCGAGAACGCCCTCGGCCGCACGCAGGGCGGCGTGGTGGCCGCCGTGGCCCTCGTGATGCTCTTCTGGGCCGTGATCCGCGTCTTCGGGTCGATCGAGAGCGCCTTCAACAACATCTGGGAAGTGAAGGTCGAGCGCGGCATCACGCGCCAATGGACCGACTACATCGCCGTGGTGATGATCGTCCCGGTGCTCTGGATCGTGGCCAACGCCATGACCAACTACGCCGAACGGCTGCTGGGATTCGACGACAGCTGGTACTTCGGCCTGCTGTCGCATCTGGCGTCGATGGTGGTCATCTGGGGCATGTTCACGCTGCTCTATCTGGTGATCCCCAACGCGAAGGTCCGCGTCGGCAGCGCCCTGATGGCCGGAATCGTCGCGGGCACGATCTTCCTCCTGTTCCAGTGGGGCTACGTTTACCTCCAGCGGTGGATGACCTCCTACAACGCCATCTACGGCAGCTTCGCCGCGCTGCCGCTCTTCCTCATCTGGTTGCAGACCTCGTGGGAGATCCTCCTCTTCGGCGGCGAACTGTCGTTCGCCTACCAGAACGTCGAACGGTTCGACGAGGAGCGCGAGTCGCTGCTCGTGAGCTACGACCAGCGGCGCAAAATCCTGCTCGCGGCCATGCTGATCGTCGTGCGGCACTTCCGCGACCACGGCGGGGCGATGCCCGCAGAGCGGATCCGGCGGCGGCTGAACCTCCCCACGCGCATCGTGAACGACGTGCTGTTCCAGCTCGTGCAGGCCGGGCAACTGATCGCCGTGCGCAGCGGCGACGGGGAGCGCGAAGTGGGCTACACGCCGGCATACGACATCGCCTCGATGACGATTTACAGCATCCTGGAGGCGGTGGAACGGAGCGGACAGACCTCCTTCGACCTGGCGGCGACGCCCGAACTGGCGCATATCGACCGCGAGCTGAACGGACTCAAGGAGGCGGCCCGCAACGCCGAGGACAACGTAACGCTCACCGACCTGATGAAGGACGCCGACACGAAACAGCCATGAAACAGATCGCAATCATCGGAAGCGGAAACCTGGCGGAAGCCCTCGCCCGGGCCGTGGCGGCGGCCGACGGGCTGCACCTCGTGCAGCTCTTCGCGCGCAACGCCGCACGGGGCGGCGAGGTGGCCGCACTCGCCCGCACGGAGTGGACGGACGACCCGCGGCGGCTCGCCCGGGCCGACCTATACCTCATCGCCGTCAGCGACCGTGCCGTGGGGGAGGTCGCCGCACGGCTGCCCATACCCGACGGAGCCGCGGTGGCCCACACGGCGGGCAGCGTACCCCTCGCGGCCCTGCCCGAACGGTTCGCCCGCCGGGGGGTCTTCTACCCGATGCAGACCTTCACGCGGGGCCGGGAGGTCGATTTCGGCGAGATCCCGGTATTCATCGAAGCCTCCTCGCCGGCATTGTGCGACGAGCTGGAGGCGTTCGCCCGCCGCCTCTCCCGCACGGTGATCCGCAGCGACTCCGCGCAGCGGGCGAAAGTGCACCTCGCGGCGGTCTTCGCCTGCAACTTCGCCAACCGCATGTACGCTCTCGGCGAACGGATCGCGCGCGACGCCGGGCTGGACTTCGGGGTGCTCAAACCGCTCGTCACAGAGACCGCCGCGAAAGCCCGCGACGCCCGCTCACCGCTCGACGTGCAGACGGGCCCCGCCGCACGGCACGACGCGGCGACGCTGGAGCGCCACCTCGCGCTGCTGGCCGACGACCCCGAAATGCAGGAACTCTATTCGAAAATCAGTCAGAACATATGGGAAACTTCAAAGAGGACATAGCCCGCTGCGAAGCCTTCGTCTTCGACGTGGACGGCGTGATGACCGACGGGGGCATCATCCCCACCGCGGACGGCGACTTCATCCGCCGCTACAACGCCAAGGACGGCTACGCGCTGGCCTACGCCGTCAAGCACGGCTACAAGGTCTGCATCATCACCGGCGGCCGCGGCCGCACGCTCGAACACCGGCTCCGGATGCTCGGCATCGAACGCTTCTACACCGACTGCATGGACAAAATACGGGCCATGCGCGAATACTTCGCCGAGGAGGGCATCGACCCGGCCAACGCAATCTACATGGGCGACGACATTCCCGACCTGGAGTGCATGCGCGAAGTGGGCATTCCGGTCTGCCCGGCCGACGCCGCGGCCGAGGTGATCGAAGCCTCGCGCTACGTCTCGGAGTTCCGGGGCGGCGAAGGCGCCGTGCGCGACATCGTGGAGCAGGTGCTCCGCGCCCGCGGCGATTGGGCCCGCGACTCGATGGGCGTCACCCCCTCGTCGCTCGTGGCGTCGAGGTAGCGGACCGGAGGAGAAGGCCGTCCTGAGCGAGAAAGATACACGGCATCCGCTTCTGCGGGATTTCGTATCGCCGTT
>ERZ1673744.1607-NODE-1607-length-19568-cov-7.594014_pt1 | contig 19568 bp, 16 predicted proteins | sample MGYA00580207_ERZ1673744 | MGnify/ENA primary metagenome ERZ1673744 (study PRJEB41218, sample SAMN15661751) | gut metagenome | host: Homo sapiens | place: Canada: London | collected 2015-08-20/2019-03-30 | study: EMG produced TPA metagenomics assembly of... | reverse complement strand
CGCATGGAGAACGACAGCGTGTGGCTGACGCAGGCGCAGATTGCGCAATTGTTCGGAGTTGACAGAACGGTTATTGTCAGACATGTCAACAACATTTATAAGTCGTCTGAATTGGAACGGGACGTAACATGTGCAAAAATTGCACATGTTCAGCATGAGGGGCGACGGCAAGTGCGACGTATGATTCCATTTTATAACCTTGATATGATTCTGTCGGTGGGCTATCGCGTCAATTCCAAAAACGCCACGCAGTTCCGTATTTGGGCGAACAAGGTTTTGAAAGAGTACCTAATAAAAGGCTATGCGGTTAACAGCCAGGCCAAAGCCGAACAGTTGGAGGAGCTGAAAAAGACCGTCCGCCTGCTCTCCAATGTTTTGGCTGCAAAGGATGTTACGAAATCCGAGGCGGTCGGGCTGCTGCGCGTGATTACGGATTACACCTACGGCCTCGATACGCTCGACCGCTACGATTATCAGCAATTGGAGGTATCGGCCACTACTGCCGAGGAGCCGTTCCGCGCGACCTATGAGAATGCGATGGAGGCGTTGCAGGTGTTGCGCGACAAGTTTGGCGGCAGCGCACTGTTCGCCCACGAGAAGGACGAGTCGTTCAAAAGCACGATGGGTGCGATTTACCACACTTCGGCGGGCGTGGCGGAACCTCTGTCCGAGCGTCGAGGAGAAGGCGGCCAATCTGCTCTGCCGGACGGTCGAAAACCACTCGTTCAGTGATGGCAACAAGCGCATTGCAGCGTTCCTGTTCCTGTGGTTCCTGGAGAACAACCGCATTCTTTACCTTTCCGACGGCTCGCGCCTTTTGGACAACAACACATTGGTCGCCCTGACGCTGATGATCGCCGAGAGCCGCACCGAGGAGAAGGATGTGATGACGAAGGTGGTAGTGAATCTGATAAATAAGAACAACTAATCTTGCCCTTATTCTCACTTCCCAATGACCAATATTGAACCGCAAAAACTATGTCTATCAGGTACGCATAGCAATTTGTGCTGTTTCACGGATATGGGTTATGACTATTCTTTAAAGGAGATTTGAGGTACTTTACTACGATTAATTATAAGGGTTACGAGTTCTTCAGACTCTTGTACTTATCAATTTCTAAAATGATTAAGTTTCTTTTATACATTGATTAAATATCTCTTCCAAATATTCTTTGGAGTGGAATCCAGTCTCGATTCTCTTATGAACAAACAGCTTTTGTTCGTATGTTATTTCGGTAAGCGAACATGGCAAATCGTTTTTGTTATACTCGTCAGGCCTGAGTTGCGTTACTGAAACGGGTTTAGAATCACCGACTGTTTGTTTTTTCCATACATAGGCGGCTTGAGACATTACAATCAAAGAATCTCCATCGCTTGAATAGCCGTATTTTGCTACTGAGTATGCACGATCCCCATTTTGATTGCGCCAAAAAATGGCATCGTCAGTCAGATTGGCTGCATACGCCGCCAAGGGATTTTCGTCGAAATGTTGTGGAGTACATGGATATTCGCAAGGCTTGTCGTCAAAAAACACTCTGACCTCGAAAGGTGTGGGATTGAATAAATGTAACGACTTGATTTATCGGGTAGTTACATTTTTGTATAGGATAATAGGTAACGAAAAGGCAACGGTTTATTTTCAGTCGATTGCACTGAATTTCCTTGTTTCAAATAACCTATTGCAAGATAGGTAAAAAAATCCGAATGGACAAATTAGAAAAATTGTAGGTATAATGGCAAGTTGGGGTAGCAATCATTATGATTGTTCGTTAAGGCAGGAAAAGAAATTTAGAACGTTATCTATCTCGCCCCGCACGATATATCAATATATTAATTAAGATAGCCCTCCTGCTTTGCAGAGCACACTTTATCCTCAATTTTTCTATGCTTATGAAAGATACAATAGTTTTATTTGATGCCCAATTTTTCAAATAATATTCGATTCCGTTTTTTTGCATTGTCAACCACCTTCTCAAAAGGAATAACTTCTATATAAGCAGAATAATAAGTAAACTTAAAATTGAAATATCCACGACCATCAGGGGTTGGCTTAAATTCGCGCTTTTTTAATATTCGCTCAAAAGAATCTGTAATATCACAAACTATATACACATAGAATGGAGTATTATTATTGATTTTTATTATTCTCCCTTTTCTATTGGTAACTTTACCTTCTAATAGATTATCAATATAGGTTTCAACTTGATCTAAAGGATTATGTTTAGGATCATTATCGATATAATGATCTCTTTGTGGTTTTTTAAACTCAACGATAGTAAAAGAACTAAACGGACCAGTTTCTTCCTCTGCAAAAGCTATTGCATCATTGAAAATGAGTAAATCTGGCCTATCCGAACTATGCGAATCAACCTGTTTAATAGACTCAAAAGTCTTATCAGAAGCCAAGAAAGAATGGTAAGTTAATCGTTCATCCAATAACCACAGATTTTGCTTGTTGAAGGGAATCTCATCCGAACCGCTGCGAATAGGAAAAAATATGCTATGTATAAGATCTTCGTTTGTAAACCGGTCTTCTTTTGTTTTTCCGATTAGTTTGTCTAATAGAGCAATAACAGCTTTTCTATGAATAACATATCTTGCCAATTCAGATTGGCCTACTTCATTGAATTCCGTTAAAAACTGAGTATATTGTTCCTTATATTCTTCCAATGTCGTGATATCTTTCTTTTCATCCAATAGAGTTATACATTTTTTCTTCACTTCCAACTTCCAATCAGCCTCGATTTTGTACAATTCGATATCCAATTTCTCAGGCGGCAAATTCGGAGATAACAACTTGACTTTATCTTCCTTATAATGCAAGATACTTTTATATTGAGGCATACTTGCATCTATCACAGGCATGTATTTCTGAATTTTTTCAGTACGAACTTGTTCAAGATATTCCGCCAATATCCGTTCGATGACCATTATTGCCTCTCGTCGAATTTTAGCTAACGACACATCATTAGAATCATCGTCTTCATCCCCATCATTATCTGTTTCCAAATCAAAACTCGTCCTTTCTATATCGACATGCTCATCAAGCAACAATCCGGTAACAAATGCCTGATAGTAGAATCCATCTTTACTTTCCGGTTCTTTTATTGAATATCTTCCCAAATCCACAATTCTATTATATAACCCTTCAATCTTTACAGCTCGATTATGGGCACAAAAAATGAGTTTATGACTTTGAGCTTTATAGGATTTTGTAAGAATTACCTGAAATTCATTATCCGCTATACTAAATGATTCTTCTTGAATCCCTTTTATGTATTCATTTGCGAATAAATAGTTTAAATCTACATCAATATGATTCTGATTGTGGATGATTATATGAGGAGCCTCTTCATTTAGAAAATACAACTGAAAATGAGTAACTATTTCTCTTGCAATTTCATAAATATCGGTCGGGGTATATTTCTTATTATCCCGATACTCTGGTTTGAATTCCTTTAAGGAAACGATGGTTTTCCGGCGAGAATCAGTATTATCCTGTTCGTTATAATTTTCGAATCCAGTCGGTGTCGGGACAAAGGAAAAAGAACGAGAATGGTTCCGACCGTCCTCATAGTATACGCTATTTACAGTGATTTTTTTGAATGCTTTTAAGCAGACGAAACGACCAACACCCTTTCCCCCGATCTTACGCTTGTGATCTGTATCAGCTTCTGCAAAATAGCTCAAATTATCATTCGTAAATCCTATACCATTATCCTCTACCTCAAATGAATCAATCCGATATTTGTCGATTGACGCACCGTTCATTTTCTCAAAAACAGTATCATTGGCCCCGTATCTGATAATTCTTATATCAATTCGGGCATTTGCAACATCCAATATATGTGCGTCAACAGCCTCCTGAATCGAATGAATTGCATTGCTAATAATTTCATATAACGGCAATAAAGGTTTTGTTCGTGGCAGTTTGGTGTTTTTAACCTTGTTTGCAATGTTACATTTAGGAATTAACGGATTCTGATTCATAGCCAATGTTCTATTACATAGAATCAAATATAGTATATTTATTTTGAAATACTTTGCTCTATTTAACAAAACCTATTTTTGATTTTATCCGTTTCCGGTGTAGAACGAGTCCTCCGCCAAGCAGAATTCCGATGCAATCTGCCCAGAAATCACCTATGTCGCAACTCCTATATCCGGACAGTCCCTGCAACCACTCTATTGCACCGCCTAACAATATTCCGGCAAGCATTATGCCTCCCCAAAGCCGATATGGATATTTCCGACCTGCATATCCGATCGCACGCATCGTCAACGGTGGAAAAGGAAAAAACAGCAGGCTGTGGACGATCTTATCTCCGGGAATGCCGATTCCATCCGCAATTTCAGTCCCGATCTGACTGCATGTTGTCGGGATATATTCAGATCGCATGAAACACAATCCGAGTGTCACCAGTATATAGACGGACAGAAGTATTCTGTTTCTAACAAACGTATTCATGATAATTGGGTATTAACCGGGCGGTTTCCTTACAGATACCGCCCGGTGATTGGGATTTTTGTTATTTACCGCTCGGCAACTCGAACGTCGGACAAAAATTTCAACAGAAGATGCAACTCCTCGGATTCTCCGTATTTGGCTTCTATCCGTTCTACAGCCGCATGAGGAGTGTATCCGCAATGATATATTTGTAGACAGGCCATACGCAGGCGGACAATCGCCTCTTCGGGAACACCGGATTGTCGAAGACGAAGGGTATTCAACAGGCAGAAATCTGCAGACGGCCCACCGACCGTGATGTAGGGAGGCACTTTCTTCCCCACATGACACAATGCCTGCACCTCGGCCAGCGTTCCAATACTTATATCGGGATCTACGAGCGTCATGTGTTGTATCAGAACGACATTGGCAATTTCGCATCGTTCGCCGATTTTACATCCGGCTTGAATTGTCGTGCGGTTGCCGACAAGCGTTCCCGATTGCACGGAGATATCCGCTCCGAAATAATTACTGTTCCCGATACGTGTCGCACGACCGAAACTGCCTGTCGTGATGACGCAGTTTTCTCGGAAAATATTGTCGTTCCCGATGATAAGACGCCCGTGCCCGTTTTCTTCCCTGTGCATCGGGGCCGCACCGAGAATCGAACCGGCAAAGATACGGTTACCCCGTCCGAGCTTCGTGCCCGGCAAAATCGAGGCATAAGGCATGATTTCGCAGTTATCGCCGATTTCAACCTCGTCGCCGATGTAGACGAACGGTGCGATTTCGACATTTCGGCCAATCCGTGCTTTGGGGCCGATGTAAGATGTGAGACTGATCATGGGTTATTCATTGTTTTACGGTTGTGCTTCTATTTCACGGCCTCCTCCCAACGCTCGGTAGAGCGAAACGAGAGCAGCGACCTGTTCGAACTCGTCTTCAGACTCCGAGAGCTGCGCTGCCAGCAGGCTTTGTTGTGCGGTCAACACTTCCAGATAAGTGGCGTCGCCGTTGCGCATCAACTCCTGCGTCGCCGCAACCGAACCATGCAGGGCAACGAGTTGCTCCCGGCGTTCGGCAAGTTTCCGCTCTGATTGCGTATAGCGATAACAGGCGTTGCTTACCTCCTCTCCGGCATTGAGCAGACTCTGCTGAAATTCGAGCAATGCCTCTTGCTGCTGGGCCTTGGCGACGCGCAGTTTTGCGCGGTTGAGACCCCGATTGAAAATCGGCTGAACGAGCGATCCGACCGCTGAAAGAAGGAGTTTGCCGGGATTGGCGATAACCGCACCGGCATTGTTTGTCCAACTGCCCGTGCCGTTGATCGTGATGCGGGGATAAAATGTGGCACGAGCTTCATTCGTAGTGTAATAGGCCGATGCCAATGCCATTTCGGCCTGCTTGATATCGGGTCGAGCCGAAAGTAGGCGGAGGGGAATTCCGGTTGCGATCGCTCCGGGCAATTCGAGCGTGCGCCATGTTCCCCGGTCGATTTTCTGCGGCGTCTGCCCCAACACCGAACATAACGCATTTTCCGTTTCCCGGATGCGGTATTCCAAATCGGGGATCGATGCCCTTACCGAGCGATACGACGCTTCGCTTTGTGTTACGGCCGCTTCGTTGGCTATTCCCGCCTCTTTGAGCGAGCGCATCGTTTCGACGCTCTCTTTCCAGTTCTCGGCCGTCCGACGGCTGATGGCAAGCTGGCGGTCGAACATCAGGAGCGTATAATAGCCGTCGGCAATCGTGGCGACAAGCTGAGTTTGCACGGCTTGCCGATAGGCTTTGCTCTGTGCCAATACAGCTTTCGAACGTTGCTTGGCATTACGCAGGCTGCCAAAAATATCGACCTCCCAACTCGCCGCAAGAGGGATGCCGTATGTTTTTGTCGTCGAACCGTCATAACGGCTCAAAGCGCCTTCGGGAGACAGCGTGAACGACGGAACAAAGGCCAGGCGAGCTGACATCAGCGTGGCTGCAGCCTGTTCGACACGCAGCTGGGCACTCTGTAAATCGACGTTCGATGCGATGCCTTGCGAAATGAGTTGCTGTAACTTCGGATCACGGAACATTTCCCGCCACGACAAATCTCCGAGCGAAACCGTGTCGGTCACGACATTCGGCGAATATGCATCGCGGTAGAGACTGTCCGTTGCGATTTCCGGACAGTCGAAATTGCGGTAGACCGAACAACCGCAGAGCAGTGCGGCTGTTGCGATATGAATGATTATTTGTCGCATATCTCCTCTTTGTTTTCAGGTTTCATTACTTTTTCCTCGATATACTGGAAGGCGATAAAGAATGTCGGGACAAAGAACAGCAATGCGAACGACCCGATCAGCATGCCGCCTACGACACCCGATCCGAGCGATGAGTTACCTTCTGCGCCGACTCCCGTAGCGAACATCAGCGGCAACAGCCCGATAATCATCGTGAAAGCGGTCATCAGAATCGGACGCAGACGTTCTTTGGCTGCAACGACGGCAGCCTGCGTCAGCGAAAGTCCCTGTCGGCGTCGTTCGGTGGCATATTCGGTCATCAGGATGGCGGTCTTGGCCATAAGACCGATCAACATAATGAGACCTGTTTGGAGATAGATGTTGTTCTCCAGTCCCATGAACTTAGCGAAAAGAAAACTACCCATTAGTCCGAACGGTACGGAGAGAATAACGGCCAACGGGATGAACGCGCTTTCGTACAAGGCGCAAAGGATGAGGTAGACCATAACGATGCAAACTGCGAATATCAGGAGCGTATTGCCTGACGAGGCGGCTTCCTCGCGTGTGATTCCACTGAATTCGAACGAATATCCCGTCGGCAATGTTTTTTCGGCCACTTCGCGGATTGCAGCGATCGCTTCTCCCGAGGAATAACCGTCGGCCGCCGAACCATTGATACCGATCGAACTGAAGAGGTTGAACCGGCTGACCGATTCCGCACCGTAGGTTTTTGTCAGGGTCAGAAATTGTCCGATAGGAGCCATTTCCCCTCCATCCGTCCGGACGAAGATATTATTGAACGATTCCGTGTCGAGCCGGTATTCGGGCGAAGCTTGGATCAGCACACGGTAGAGTTTCGTAAACCGGTTGAAATTCGAAGCGTACAGCCCTCCGTAATATCCCGACAACGTATTGAGTACTTCATTGGGCGATACGTCGGCACGCTTGCATTTCACGGCGTCCACGTCGACGATATATTGCGGAAAGCGGATATCGAACGAGGTCTGTGCCGTGGCGATTTCCGGCCGTTCGTTTAATGCCTCGAGGTAACGCTTCGTCACTTCGAATAGCTCACCGGTAGTACCGCCTTTCTTATCTTGAATCGAGAATTCGAAACCGCTGCTCTGTCCGTACCCGGGAATCATCGGCGGAGTGAAAACGAAGACCTGTGCATCGTCGATGTCCGCAGTGCGGATGTAGATGGAATCGGCAAGCGCGTCTGCGCCGTTGGCTTTTCCGGGACGTTCTTCCCAGTGCTTCAGCTTGAGGATAAACATGCCGTAGGACGAACCGTCGCCGGAGGTAAGCCCTGACCCCGTCACCTTCGACCAATGTTCGATCTGGGGCAGGTCGGCGATTTTCCGTTCGATACGGTCCAAGATCGAGCGGGTTTGCGCCAGCGAGTTGCCCGGTTTGGTCACGACGTCCACGAACATAGAGCCTACGTCTTCTTGTGGAACCATACCGGTTTTGGTCGTATTCATCAGCAAGGCCAATACAAGCACCGATGCCCCCAATAATGTCCATACGAGCCGTTTGCGCCGGACGAAGAAAAATACCGCATGACCATAGCGTTGTTTCATCCGCCCGAACGACGTGTCGAACGCCATGCGGAATCGGTCGGAGAAACGATGCCCCTCTCCGTTCTGCGGACGCATGACGAGTGCACATAGAGCCGGCGAGGTGGTCAGGGCGTTGATTGCGGAGATGCCTACGGCCGCGGCCATCGTCAGACCGAACTGTGTGTAGAACGTTCCGGCCGTACCGCCCATGAATGCTACGGGGATGAATACGGCCATGAAGACCAGCGAACAAGTTAGCACTGCCGAGCCGATACCATGCATGGCATCTACCGTGGCGAGGTAAGGCGACTTGCATCCGGTGTCGAACTTCGCCTGCACGGCTTCGACCACGATGATCGCGTCGTCCACGACCGTACCGATAACCAGCACCAGTGCGAAAAGCGTCAGCAGATTGATCGAGAAGCCGGCTACCTGCATAAAGGCGAATGTACCGACGAGCGATACGATGATGGAGATCGTCGGAATCAGCGTCGAGCGGATGTTCTGCAAGAAGATATAAACGACCAACACGACGAGTATGATGGCCTCGACAAGCGTCTTGATCACTTCGTCGATCGAAGCGTTGAGGAAGTCTTTGGTACTCATCAGATGGGCTATCTTCACCCCTTTTGGTAGTTCCTTCTCGACCGAGGCAAGATAGGCGTCGATATTGGCGATTACTTCGTTGGCATTCGATCCGGCGGTCTGGAAGACCATGCATGTAGCTCCCGGATGGCCGTCTGTTTGTCCGTTGATCACATAATCCTGCGCTCCCAGCTCCACCTCTGCCACATCCCTCAGTCGCAGTACTTTGCCATCGGGGAAAGCCCGAATTACCATATTCCCGAACTCTTCGGGTTTTTCGAGTCGCCCTCTGTACTTCATCGTGTACTGGTAGGTATTTCCCGAATTTTCACCGAGCGTCCCTGTCGGAGATTCGATGTTCTGTTCGCCCAATACAGTGGAAATATCCGATGGCGTAAGTCCATATTGGGCCATTTTTTGCGGATCGAGCCAGATACGCATCGAATAATTGGCTGCCATGTTGACGACCTCGCTTACGCCACTGATCCGCAAAATCGCCGGTTGGATGTTGATCTTCATGTAATTGTTCAGGAAGGTCTGGTCATAAGTATCGTCCTCGCTGTATAGCGAGAAGATTTTGAGCATGCTGTTCTGGCGCTTGATCGTCGTCACTCCGATCTGCGTCACCTCGGCCGGAAGCAGTCCGGTGGCTTTCGACACACGATTCTGCACATTGACGGCTGCCATGTCGGGATCGGTTCCCTGTTCGAAAAAGACGTTGATGGTCGCTTCGCCCGTATTCGTCGCGCTAGAGATCATGTAGGTCATGTTTTCCACGCCGTTAATGGATTCTTCGAGCGGAACGACGACCGACTTCTGGATCGTTTCGGCATTGGCTCCCGTGTAAGAGGCTTTGACCATGACGGTCGGCGGTGCGATGTCGGGATACTGTTCGACAGGCAGCGTCGCAAGGCTCAACAGCCCCACCAGCAAAATGGCGACCGATACGACAAACGAAAGGATCGGCCGGTCGATAAATCGTCTGATATTCATGGCAAAAACAATTTATTCGATTCTACAACCTTCTTCCAGCATACCGACGCCCTCGGTTACTATCTGCTCCCCTTCGGCAAGCCCTTCTGTCACTATATACTCCTGTCCGTTGCTGACTTCCATGACTCCGATCAGCGTCGATACGGCCTTGCCGTCTACAACCTTCCAGACATAGACTTTGTCCTGTACCTCATAGGTTGCCGACTGGGGTATGACAATGACGTCGTGCAGCTCATAGGGATAGACGACCGTGCCCGAACCGCCGCTCGTGAGGATATATTTTTCATTGGGGAACGTGGCTCGTACGGAGATCGCACCGGTCGAAGGGTCGATCACTCCGCTGATGGCATCGATACGTCCCTTTTCAGAATAAAGCGTCCCGTCGCTCATGCGGAGTCGTACGTCAGGCATTCCATATAATAGCGAATCGAGCGAGGTGCCATCACGACGCAAAGCCAGCACCTGATTCTCCGTTATTGAGAAATAGGCGTGCATCGACTTGTTGTCCGACACGCGAGTGAGAGGCTCCGTGATTTCCGGACCGACCAAAGCCCCGACACGATAGGCAATCATTCCGGCAATGCCGTCCACGGGACTTTTAACGACCGTATAGGAGAGGTTGTTGCGGGCGTTTACTTCCTGAGCCTCAGTCAATTCCAGTTCGGCCCGCCGGCTTTGCAGCGTGTTACGGCTCGTCTGGTATTCATAGGCCGAAACGATGTTTTTCCGGTAAAGTTCTTCCTTGCTCCGGGCGGTGATCTCCGCTGTGGCGACATTCGCCCGCGCTACTTCGACGTTGGCTTCGGCCGTTTGCAAGGCTGCCTCGTAAGGCACTTGGTCGATGATGAAAAGCGCCTGTCCTTTGCGGACGACCGCACCCTCTCCGATACAGATTTTTACGATCGTTCCCGAAACCTGCGGGCGAATTTCCACATCCTGACATCCTTTGAGCGTCGCGGCATAGTAACTGTCGAAAGTCCGGGATGTACGTTCGAGTGTCAGCGTCTCATAGCTGTGGGCGACGTCTGCCGTCTGTTTGTCGCCGCATGAGGATGCGAACGATAAACAAACGACGGCTGATGCCGCAGCGATTCCGGTTTTTAGTCTGTTTTTCATATTTCGTGTGTTTTTGAATTGACGGAACAAAGTTCCGCGTTTCACGATCGAACGATTAGCCTCGGTGCGTACGGATTGTTTGCCTGAGGAAGTCAAATAAAAACCGAACCCGCAGGCGGGCCCGGTTTCCGGGACGTATGGTCGGTGAGAAGTTCTGAAGCAAAGGTCGATTCGGGCGTCCCGTTTTCGCAGAGTTTATGCTGCCGTTTCCGCGGATTCGCCGTCCATCTGCTCGATGGTAGCCCGGGAAGCCGGAACAATCCGTCCGAGCAGTGCACAGGTATTTTCTCCGCAGGTGGCGACAGCTTCGCCGCGGCGCTTGTTCAGTTTGATGGTGATTGTCTGCGGGTCGTCGTCAATCGTAACGGACAGGCGGCAGGTGACATTTCCCCGTTTGTCGAAGGTGAGTTCGTTCCCCAAGATTTGCAGACGTTGCCGGATTCTGCACTGAATGGTCGGATTGTCCGGTCCCATCGGCGGAGCGGTCTGTATGATGCCTTCGTCCCGTTTTACGGCTATGAAATTGGCTGTAGAATCCACATCGGCGATCGTTTGTGTCCGATCCGACGCCACCTGTTCCGTCTGAAATACGAAATCTCCGTTTTCCAAAGCCGCGACCGTCTCCCTGTAAGCGGTTTCCCGTGCCGCTGCTTTGGCGGATTTCATCTTGGTCGAATCGGCCGTTTCGGCCGTTTGTGCATTTGCCGTCATTGTGGCCGCAAGCAGCAGTGTAGCTGCAAAAATCATTGTTTTCATAATTTTGTCTGTTTTGATTCTACAATGCTAAGTTCCGGATTATACGCCGGACACATTAGCCTTTGCGCGTCATGCGTCATTGCCTGTCAAAAGGTGAGGCCGATGCGCAGACCGACATTGTTCAACCCGTCGATCCGAGCACCGAGCGCCGAACTGCGGTTTGTGGCGTAGCTGTAATAGGCAGCCAGGTTGAATCCGAACCATTTGTCGCGGAAGGGAAAAATATTGACACCGATCTCCGGTGAGGCGTAGAATCCCCAGCTCGTATCTTCCAGCCGTCCGGTGCGCAGTACGGATGCTGCTTCCGAATAGTTCGCGCCGAGTTTGGCCGAAACATAGGGCTGCCATGTCCGCTCGGCGAAACGGTAGCGCAGCGACATGCCGAAAGGAAGCTGCAGGACGGATTGCATCTGATCCGTCGAAACCGACGCCGTACCAAACGTATAAATACTGCGTGGGACGCGTTCGCTGTTCGAATGGTAGTTGAGAAATCCACCGAACGAAATGTTGCGCGTAAGGTAGTAGCCCCCGTCGAAATAGAAGCCCCGTCCCGAAGATGCGGCGGCGAAATCGGTCGCCACGGGGATGTTGAACTGCCAGCCGGCTTCATAGTACCAGCGCGGGTGTATCTGGGCCGACGCTTCACCCGAACAGAAGGTAAAGGCGGCGAAAAGCAGGATATGGAATCCTTTTACGAATGTCGTTTTCATGGTTCAATCGTTATTTTGAGTTTGTAAATAAGGAGACTGTCCGAAAGCCAGCGCGATCCCCCTTGCGGCAAGTCCGGCGTCGTAATAATAGCGGCCCGACAGCCCCGTGATGTAATTGTGCCAGATGACCGGAAGCGAATCGCCGGTTCCGGCATCCGCTCCGAGGTTGACCATGTCGGCCAGCAGGGCGCCGGTCGTATAGCTGTAATGGATCGGAAAGGGATAATACCAACCGCTCCACCCGCCCCAATACCACGGCGACCAGTAACCGGGATAACCGAACCACCAATAGGGCGACGAGACGTACCCGACGAAATGGCGGGTTTCCGAAATATAAGACAGTTGCAGCCCGACATCGGCCTCGGCTTTCGTTGCGGCGGCCGAGAATCCGCAGGCCTCCAATCCGGAGCGATAGGCCGAAAGAACCGGTTCGGCCGCTTCGCCCGTCAGGTATTCGGCCTTCTCGCTCTGTCCTATCAGCAGAATGCTGTCTGCAAGAAAATAAGTGTGCAGTGCGGAGAAATCGGTTTCAGGATCGTAATCGGTAACGACGACGGGAGCCGCATCGAAATCCGAGGCGTCGTATTCCTTTTCGCAGGCCGTCGCTCCCGCCAGGAGCAGGCAGCCCATCCACAGGCTCTTTTTCATAACGCCCGGCCTTTGAATACGGTCGATTCCGCGAAGGGGACGATACGTCCGATCAGCGTCATCGTAAACGAGTTGAAATTCGGGATATAATTGTCGCAGATGCGCCGGCGTTTCCGGCCGACAGGTCGATCGCGACTTGTGCGGATACGCCCGTTCCCGACACATTCATTGTCAGATGATGGGCTCCTTGCTTGTCAATACTGCGCTCGATGCCCGATACGGTTCCTTCGACCGTGATGCCGCCTACGCCATTGGGACCGCCGCCACTGTACGAGGGTGAAACCTGAATGGTAGCCATGCCGTCGTGCAGGGCGACGAAATTCGTCGTCGATCCGACCGTGCCCTCTTCGCCGTGTTTCAGGCGCAGTCGGTCGGCTTCGAGAACGAATTCGCCGCGGGCGAGCGCATCCGCAGCTTTCAGATGTTCGACGGAATCGGCGGATTGTCGCTCCGCCCTAAGTTGCCTGGCTTCCCGCTTCGCGGCTTCGCGCCACGCCTTGTTGCGGGAGATTTGCTGTGCGGCCGATGGCAGGGCCGTCGTCGCCGTCAGCAGCAGTGCGGCGATCGAAATACGGATTGTTTTCATACCTTCTCTGCTTTTGGGTTTTCGAAGGCAAAGTTCCGTATTTCCACATCGGCCGATTAGCCTCTGCGAATCATATGAAGTTGTCCCAAAAACTACCTCTGACCATTTCGGTACTCGACTGGCGACAAGCCCGTATGGCGGCGAAAGAATTTGGCGAAGAACGAGGAGTTGGGGAAATTCAGTTGTTCGGCGATCTGTGTAATGGTGTCATCGGTCGAACGCAGGAGCCTTTTGGCCTCTTTCGTCACGAACTCCTCGATCCAGAAATAAACCGTATGTCCCGTCGTACGGCGAATCACTTTCGAGAGGTATTTGGTCGTGATGCAGAGCCGGCCGGCATAGAACGTCAGCGAACGTTCCTCAATATAATGACGGTGCAACAATGCGAAGAATGCGTCGGTCAGCATTTCGCTCCGGCGGACATGCACCTCAACGGCACGGCCGGCACAACGGTACAACAACTCGGAAACGAAGATGAAAAGTTGTGCTTTCAGTATGTTCTGCCGGGAGGGATGCTCCCTCGCCGCATAATAGTCGGCAAGGGTGTCAAATACCCGCTTCAGGACGGCAAAGTCCATTTCGGCGAAGCGATAAACGGGGCGCGCACTGAATTGTTCGGACGCCTCGGGCGGCAACAACAGCGGAAAATCGGACATGAAATCGAACGGAATCCAGAGCCATACGCACACCGCGTCGTCCGACTGCCATTGTACCGAGAGCGTGTGCATCGGAAAGAGCGTCACGATACATTTTTCATCGAGACGGTAACTCTGGTCGTCAATTTCGGCGAATACGCTTCCGCGCACGATGAGCAGCACGATCACCCCGCCACGTTCGGCGGTAGCGAAGAGCGGATCGGCGAGCGATTCCGACAGGCGGAGCGATACGGGTTGCGAAGTCATAACGATACAAATATAGTCGTTTTTTCAATATGGCGTGTTTCGGAACGAAATTACTGAAAAACGGAACGAGTGTTTGTCCGGGAAAGTCGGGAACTTTGCCTGCGGAAATCAAAATACGAAACTATGGATAATACACGCAATTCAAACCTCTATGTATTATTTGTCGTCGGTACGGTTTCAGCGCTCGGGCCGTTCGTCACCGATTTTTACCTGCCGAGTTTGCCCGCTTTGGCCGGCTATTTCTCCACGACGGCCTCGCTCGTGCAGCTTTCGCTTACGTTCAGCATGATAGGTCTTGCCGCCGGCCAGCTCGTCATCGGTCCGCTGAGCGACCGATACGGCCGTAAACGCCCTCTGGTATGGTCGATGACCGTTTTCTGCCTCTCGACGATCGGCTGCCTGTTCTCTGCGAACATACATGCGTTCCTCGCTTTCCGACTGTTGCAGGGACTTGCGGGGGCCGGAGGGGTGGTGATCTCGAAATCCATCGCCTCGGATCTCTATGAAGGACGGGAGTTGGCGCGTTTTTTTTCGATGCTGAGCGCCGTGCAGGGACTGGCTCCGATATGCGCCCCGGTATTGGGTGGCATTCTGCTGGAATATACCGACTGGCGGGGTATTTTCGTCGTGCTGACAGGTATCGGCATTCTGCTGACGCTTGTGTTGTTCCGCTTCCGCGAGTCATTGCTTCCGGCTGACCGCACAAAAGGCGATATCGGAACGACTTTCCGCAATTACCGCACCGTCCTTCACGATCGCAGATTCATGGAGTATGTGTTGGTGCAGGCTTTTGCAATGGGCGTGATGTTCGCCTATATCTCGGCATCGCCTTTCATTTTTCAGCAGTATTTCGGGCTCTCGCCGCTCGCATACAGCCTCTGTTTCGGGATCAATGCCTTGGCAATCATGGGCGGCAGCCTCACTGTGGGACAGTTTCGAAGCACCCGCAAGGCACTCAGGGTCGGCGTCCAAGGATTTCTGGCGGCGGGCTGCATCGTAGCAGTTGCACTTATTCGGGGTTCGGTCTGGACAGTCGAGGTCTCCCTGCTTGTGATACTGTTCTTCCTGGGACTGATCCTGCCCTCCTCGACGACGCTTGCACTGGAGTTGGAGCGCCGCAATTCGGGCAACGCCTCGGCCATGCTCGGATTCCTGATGTTTTTGGTCGGAGGAGCCCTGTCTCCACTGACGGGATTGGGTAGCATACGCTATCCGACGGCAGCTGTCATCGTACTGTGTTGCATTGCCGCATGGTCGGCAGAAAGGAGGACCCGCCATGAATAACTATGAAGGACACCCCGTCATGTACGAGACCGCTCTGTCCGAGGGACAGGGAGCGCGGCACCGGAGCGATGATTTTCTTTTCACCTATCTGCTCGAAGGAAGCTGTCGCATCACGCTCGGCACATTGAACTATTCTGCTGAAGCAGGACAGGGATTTCTGATCGCACCGCGATTCGACACCGAACTGGAGAACACGGGACGGAACTTATTTCGCGCGATCCACATCCATCTCTCCGAACGGGACATAGAAGATTATCTGCTGCGCAATACGGCTCCCGATGACAACGACAGCGACACGCCAGCCGATGATACGCGCCCCCTCTATCTGTTCGAGGCGCACATCCTGCTGCATTGTCTCGGCGAAGGAATCGAGACTGCCGTCGCACAGGGATTTCGGGCCAACAGGGCGTTGACATTCCTTAAAATCCAGGAATGTATCCAGATATTGACCTTTCTTCGTCCGGCCCTGCACCGTTGGTTTTCCGCGATGGGCCGCGGGCGCAAGATCGATCTCGGAATATTTATGGAAGAGAACTATATGCACAACATTCCGCTTGACCGCTTCGCCCGGGCCAGCGGTCGCAGCCTCTCTTCGTTCCGACGGGATTTCGTGCAGCGCTTCGGCATGCAGCCCGGAAAATGGCTGCTGATGCGGCGGCTCGACGAAGCCTACCGGCGAATCGCGGCCGGAGCGCGTCCTTCGGAATTGCTTATGGAATTGGGATTCGAGAGTTTTTCGCATTTCTCCCGTACTTTCAGGGAGCGTTTCGGCATGTTGCCGTCCCAAGTCCGCACGGGCAACGTCGATTGACATTTTCAGGCTAATCGTTCCGCCGGAAATAGGGGAACTTTGCAGTGTAAAACAAACTGGGAATTATGAATACGAACAAACGACAAGGCGTCGTCTCACAGGTCATAGGAGCTGTCGTGGATGTCCGTTTCGACGGGACGGAGCCGCTGCCCGCCATCCACGAAGCGCTGGCGGTCGCACGCCCCGGCCGGGAGCCGCTGACGCTCGAGGTACAGCAGCATGCCGGCGACCGTACCGTACGCTGCGTGGCGATGGATACCACCGATTCGCTGACACGCGGCGCGGAAGTTACGGCTCAGGGAGCGCCGATAGGTGTGCCTGTCGGCGACGGCGTCAAGGGACGTCTGCTGAACGTTACGGGCGACGCCATCGACGGCATGGCGGCACCCGAGGGGCCTCGCATGCCTATCCACCGCAATCCGCCGAAATTCGAGGAGCTCGCACCGTCGCGTGAAATCCTACCGACGGGCATCAAGGTCATCGACCTGATGTGTCCCTATATGAAGGGCGGCAAGATCGGACTTTTCGGAGGCGCGGGCGTCGGCAAGACGGTGCTTATCATGGAGCTGATTCACAACATCGCCAAACACCACAACGGATTCTCGGTCTTTACGGGGGTCGGGGAACGCACCCGCGAGGGCAACGACCTGTTGCGCGAGATGATTTCGTCGGGAGTGATCCGCTACGGTGAAGCGTTCAAACGGGATATGGAAGCCGGCGGCTGGAATCTTGCGATCGTCGACCCGGAGGAGTTGGTCGGGTCGCAGGCCACGCTGGTCTTCGGGCAGATGAACGAGCCGCCCGGAGCCCGCGCCTCGGTCGCCATGACCGGGCTGACCGTCGCCGAGGCGTTCCGCGATGCGCCTTCCGACGGCACGCCGCGCAATATTCTGCTCTTCATCGACAATATCTACCGTTTCACGCAGGCAGGGTCGGAGGTGTCGGCCCTGTTGGGACGCATGCCTTCGGCCGTAGGTTACCAGCCGACGCTGGCGACCGAAATGGGAGCCTTGCAGGAGCGTATCGCCTCGACACGACACGGTTCGATCACCTCCGTCCAGGCCGTTTACGTTCCGGCCGACGACCTTACGGACCCGGCTCCGGCGACTACGTTTGCCCACCTCGACGCCACGACGGTATTGAATCGCAAAATCGCGGAAATGGGTATCTATCCGGCGGTCGATCCGCTGGAATCCACCTCGCGGATGCTCGACCCGCAGTGGGTCGGCGAAGCGCATTACACCGTGGCACAACGCATCCGCAGCCTGCTCCAGCGGTACAGGGAACTGCAGGACATCATCGCTATTCTCGGCATGGAGGAACTCTCGGACGAGGACCGTCTTACGGTGCATCGGGCCCGTAAGGTGCAGCGCTTTTTCTCGCAGCCTTTTGCCGTCGCCGAACAATTTACGGGAATCGGCGGCAAGAGCGTGCCGCTCGACGAAACGGTTCGGGGATTTCGAACGATTCTCGACGGCGGGGCGGACGGGCTTCCCGAAGCGGCTTTCATGAATGTCGGAACGATCGACGAAGCCATCGCCAAAGCGGATCGGCTGACCAAACGAAGCGAACGATGAAGACGACGCTGCATCTTATCGTACTCGCTCCCGACCGGGTTTGCTGTGACGCAGACGTGTCGACCGCGACTTTTCCGGGCGTTATGGGATCGTTTACCGTACTGCCGGACCATGCTCCGCTCGTTGCGGCGCTGAACGAAGGAACGATCCGTTACACGGATGCCCGGGGAGTGCACACGATCGAAACAGACGGAGGATTCCTCCGCGTGGAAAACAATCGAATCGAGGTATGTATAGGTATCTGAAATATCTGTTGCTGTCGTCAGGTCTTTTCATCCTGCATGCCGCTGGTGCGCAGACTTCGACCGAGAAGATCGACGTTCGCCGCATCGTCCTGGAGCACATCGGCGATGCCTACGAATGGCACATCGGCGGAAACATGTCGATTCCGCTGCCGGTGATCGTCTGTGACGAACGGGGCGAATGGCACGTTTTCTCTTCGGAACGGTTGCGCGACGGAGCCCGTTATGCCGGATTCCGCATTGCGACCGAGGGCGACAACGCCGGAAAAATCGTCGATGAAGAGGGAAACCGCCCGCTCGACCTTTCGCTGACGAAAACGACGACCGCCCTGCTGCTGAACAGTGCGCTCGTCCTGCTGCTGGTACTGTCGTCGGCACGCTGGTATCGCCGTCACGGAAGCGGAGCGGTTCCGAGGGGATTCGTCGGAGCGATCGAGACCCTTGTGACGACGGTTTACGACGATGTGATTTGCAGTTGTGCGGGATGCCGGACCCGCAGATTCGCACCGCTGCTGCTTACGCTCTTTTTCTTCATTCTCGTGAACAACCTGATGGGATTGTTCCCCGTATTTCCGGGTGGAGCGGGCGTTACCGGATCGTTGTCCGTCACACTCGTACTGGCGGTCGTGACCTTTCTCGCCGTAAATCTTTTCGGAACGCGCAGCTACTGGCGGGAGATTTTCCGGCCCGATGTCCCGGCATGGCTCAAAGCACCCGTACCGCTCATGCCGCTCGTCGAACTGGTCGGTGTCGTCACCAAACCTTTTGCGCTGATGATCCGTTTGGCGGCCAACATGATCGCCGGGCACGCCGTCATTGCCGCACTCGCCTGTCTGATCTTCCTGACGGCGAAGATGGGGGCCGTCGTCAACGGCTCGATGACAGTGGTCGCCGTACTGTTCGGCGTCTTCATGAATCTGCTGGAACTGCTCGTGGCTTTTATCCAGGCTTATGTATTTACCATGCTCTCGGCCCTTTTCATCGGAATGGCCAGCCCGGAGCATAAAAACGATGTTGAACTGTAAGTATCCGTTTTACTACATATTTTTTAGAGGTATTCGAAAATATATGGGATAACCCGTTGGTTGAATTAAAAAGTTAGTAAAATGACAAATGAAAGGTTGTGC
>ERZ1673744.1588-NODE-1588-length-19747-cov-8.722019_pt1 | contig 19747 bp, 28 predicted proteins | sample MGYA00580207_ERZ1673744 | MGnify/ENA primary metagenome ERZ1673744 (study PRJEB41218, sample SAMN15661751) | gut metagenome | host: Homo sapiens | place: Canada: London | collected 2015-08-20/2019-03-30 | study: EMG produced TPA metagenomics assembly of... | reverse complement strand
AGCTTGAAGATGATTTGATTGAGGTGTAAGCTATGAGCCGCAAAAGAAGAATAGTTGGTTCTATTGACAAGCTCCAGCCAGCTCTTAAGGATACAGTAGACCAAATGCTGATGTCGGGTGAAAGCTATCGTGAGATATGCAAGTATCTTGCAGAAAATGAGGTTACGCTTTCACAGGCGAGCGTGTGCAGATATGCAAAGAGATTTCTTGCTAATGCGGAACAGCTTCGCATTGCTCAAGAAAATTTCAGAATGATTTTAACTGAAACGGAGCGTTATCCTGACCTTGACCCTGCGGAGGCTATTTTAAGATTAGCAAGCCAAAAGGTTTATGATGCAGTGGCTGCACTTGATGATGAACACTGGAATGAGGTGTCGGCAGATAAATTGCTAAGTCAAGCAACGGCACTTGCAAGGGCGGTCGCTTACAAGAGGGGCATTGACACAAAGGTGAAAAGTGACGAGGAAATTGCTCTTGAAAGCAATCAAACTCTTTTGTATGAAACCCTCAAGCACGACAACCCTCGTCTATACAAAGAGCTGCAGGAGGAAATTATGCGTATCAAGCACAAAGTCAAAGGAGGTACTGCAAATGATGGAAAATAATAAGTGGTACATATTGCAGGTACAGACAGGCTCAGAGCTTGATGTGCAAAAAGAGCTGCTTCGGCGAGGTGTTGAGGCGGTTGTGCCACTTGAAAACAGGCAGATACACAAAGCAAAGCAGTGGATGGGTGTATCTTATCGACACTGTAAAAAAGCAGTATGGACTAAAGGTACAGATACATAAACCAGATGAGCCCGAAAAGTGCGAAGCTCATAATTATGAGCTTAATGGCAAACCAGGCAGCTTTAAAATTGGCAGAGAAATTACTCAAAAGCAGGAACTTAGCCTTGAAACCTCAATGCATACCTGCCCTGTTTATCGTATATCAAATCTGCTTACAAGTGACAATATATATGGTCATGATGATTATGAACCGATTGACAGTATTGTTGCTGAAATCATTGTCAGAGTATCGCAAATAAGCAAGGTACTTGATAAATTTGCAAGTCCAAGTATGACGGGTCCGCAATCAGCACTTGAAATGGACGAAGTAACAGGCAACTGGCGTTTAAAGGTTGGAGATTATTTCCCTTGTGATAGTGATACAGTAAAGCCAGAATATCTTGTCTGGGACGCAAGTATGGACGCAAATTTCAAGCAGATTGAGCTTCTCACAAATCAGCTTTATACAATTTCAGAAATGGGTTCTGCTGTGTTTGGTGATTTGACGAATAAGGCTGGTGATGTTCCAAGCGGTTCGGCTTTAAGACGATTGATGATGTCACCGCTTGCCAAGGCTCGGAGAATCGCAAACCGCTTTGACCCGATACTCAAAAAGCTTATATCAGCAAGTGCTGGAATCCTCGGAGTGGAAATTGTCCCCGAAGAAATCACTATTACGTGGCATGACGGCTTACCTGCCGACCCAGCAGAGGACGCTGAAATTATGTCAGTTCGTACAGGTGGAAAAGCTACATTATCGCAATATACAGCAATACAAAGGCTTGATGATATGTCGGCTGCTGATACAGATGCGGAGCTTGCTATGATACGCTCTGATGATATTGATTCAAGCGTTGGTTTAGAAGAAACTGCCCTTGAACCTATTGAGGGTATCTGATGAGTACACAGAAAAAATTGATTGAAACATATCAGAAAGCACAGAAAAAACTCGTTGAGATAATCAAGCGTAAACAGGCTTATGGCTCGGCAGCAGCTTATGAAAGGTCGCTTTTAAGGCAGATTCAAAAGGAGCTTAAAAAGCTGAAAAAATCTTCAAAAGCACTTGTTGAACAGCTCATCAAAGAAAACTACAAAACAGGCTTGCAAAACTTAATTGATGACTTACTAAAAGACAATACCGCACCAAGATTGTTTAATATGTTCAGCGAACTTAACATAAGTCAGATTGAACTTATTACTCAAAACGCTAATATCGACTTAAACAAGGCAATTAACATTGTTGGTCGCAGAGTTCAGGACGCAGTCAGAGAGGCAGGCGTTGAAGCGACAGCAGAAAAGCTCACAACAGGTCAGACAATCAGAGAAATGCAGAAGAATCTTCAGGATAAACTTAAACAGCAAAATCTGATAGCAGTAGAATATGCCAACGGTACGAAAATGCCGATTGAAAAATATGCCGAAACTGTTGCTCGCTCAACTACTGCAGAAACTCAAAATAAAGCTAAAGTCATACAAGGACAAGATTGGGGCTATGACCTTGTAAGATTTACGGAACACAGTCCTACTTGCGGGGTCTGCTCAATGTATCAAGGTCGTGTATATGCTCTCACGAAAGAAGCTGCCAATGGCAAATACAAAGGTTCTAAAGGTCAAGCATTGCATTTTCCCTATCTTTATGATACAGCTTTGATAAGCGGTTACAGTACTATACACCCAAACTGTCGTCACCGTTTGTCGGTATTGCCAGCAGGAGCTTATACTGCTGCTGAAATGGAGGAATTTTCTAGAAAAAGTATGCAGCCATTTGAAGATATGCGGTCAGACCAAGAGCGTAAAGCGTATGCCAAGGAACAGGAAGTCAAGCGTAAACGGAACGAGAGTCGCAAGCAGTATGAGAAAATCAAGGCTGCTTTGCCAAATGACGCACCAAAAACATTTGCTGCTTTTGTTAAGATGAAGTCTGCTAAATCCGAGCGTTACAAAGAACTTTTGAAAGATTACCGTACTGTAATTGGTATTGCAAAGGAACAGGAAAGTGGTATAATAAAGAATATAGAATTACCACCAGAAATTGAGAAAATAAAAAGTATGGCTCCCGAAACACGAGAATTAATTTCAAAGGGCATAGATGAAATTTGTTCTCAGTATACAGTTAACTTGAATGAAATTACAGTTGTAGATTTGGGGGATAAATTTAGAACCACTCCATTTCAGTATCAACCATATTTTGAAAACGATAAGTTAAAGCATAGATTGGCTATCAATGGTGGTTATTACTTTAATGATTCCCAAAAGGAATTTCAGGCTCGAATTTTAAGAAATTATAACAGAGGCGTTCTTGCAGCTAAATCTGTAGAAGATTTGATTGCACATGAAATGGCTCACATAATGACATTTCAAGACTTGAATTCTGAGGGTGGATTACTTTTAGAAAATAAAAGATTACAAAATTTATATGTACCAGGAGTTTCGTTATATGCAGATGCTTCTTTAGATGGTGCTGAAACTATTGCTGAAGCATTTGTAAGATTAAGAAATAATGAAAAAGTTCCTGATGAAGCAATAAACCTTGTTAAAGAATATATTGAAAGGTGGCATAAATAATGTTAGTATTTTCACCATGTATGGATTGCAAATATTTATTTAAGGAAGATAATGATTTTAAGTGTCCTTCATATCCAAATGGAATACCTAAAAATATATTTTTTGATGGAAGCAGTAATCTTTGCAGAAATATTAACAAGGATAAAACACATTTTGAATCTATCTATTCTGAAAAAAATTAATTATTTATAAAAGCACTCTTGCAAAAGAAGAACAGACTATGCTTAATGGTATGATATTATCGCATAATCATCCATCTAATAGCCCACCTTCTCCTGCGGATATATATAATCTCAGAGCGTTTAATCTTGCAGAGGTTAGAGCTGTTACAAAATATGGAGTTTATTCTGTTAAACAACCTGAAATTTGGAAAAAAGAATTTTCAAGCAGAGAAGAACTTAATCAAAAATTTTTAGATTTAGTTGAACCTATAAAAGCTAAGATTTTAATTCAGCATAAAAAGGGAAAAATTGATATTGAACAAGCTAATTTTCTAGCCCAAAATATGATTATGCGTAGAATTGCACGAAGATATGGTGTTGTTATTGAACTTGAGAGGTGGTAATCTATGGCAAGCGAAGATATTATTTTTGATGATAATGTGTTTTTTGAAACAATATTAGGAAGTCAATGCGATAATTGTATATTTTACTTGCAAAATCCTAAACATAATTGTTGTAAAGCATATCCACAAGGCATACCTCCTGAAATATGGACAGGAAAAGTAATTCACAACACTCCATACAAGCAGGATAATGATATTGTATATAAGAAATCTTTATAAGCACTCTTGCAAAAGAAGAACAAGGTGCTTTTATTTATACTAAAAATCAAGAGAGGAATTTATATGATAAATATTTAAAAAGGGAGTAATTGTCTATGTTTTATTTCATACCCTGTGATAATTGTAAGCATAAGAGAACCATTAAGAAAGATGGTTGGATTTTTACTTGCGATGCATTTCCAGATGGAAGACCTTTAAACTTTATTTATGAACACAATTATAATGAACCATTATGTAATAATAATATAGGATTTGAATCCTTAGAATCGGAAATTTCCTCATAATTGCCCTAAAATCGTGTTTAATTATTAGAGGTAAAATTATCAGTCCTATAATTCATAAACGCTCTTAAACGGCTTATAAACGAATTTAAACGCATATATAACACAGGCAATAAGCGTACCTGCACTTTTATGGTGCAGGACGCTTTTTTATATTGCAAATTTTTTATAGAAGAAAAGAAAATCACTAATGCAGTCGGACACCCTGTGAAAATTGTAAAAAGAAACGAAATTCACGAAAGGAAAATAGCAGAGGTGGAATAGAGCGCAATTATTATGATGGAAACGGAAATCAGATTAAGCAGGTTTCCAATAACAACCACGGAAATCCGAAAAAACACCCTTATGGGAAAAATGGTGAACACACTCACGATTATATTTACGATGAAAATGGAAATCTCATAGGCAGACCAATGCGTGAATTAACTGATGAAGAGCGAAAGGAGAATGAAGATATACTATGAAATTATCAGATTTGAAAAACAGAATAGCTTCTCTTTCGGGATTTATCGGTTTTGATTATAACGATACCCCTTGTGGAATTGACCCGATAAATCAAAGCCATTTTGAAATGTGGTGCGGCAATGATTATATTACTGCCAAAAGTATTGACGAAGTAATGACTACAAAAATTTTCAACGGAAATTCTCTTACAGATATATTTGATAAAATCACAAACTTTGATTTTTAACCGCTCCTTGAGGGCGGTTTTTCTATGCCCGAAAACGAATACAATCTATACCCCAAACACAAATCAAACTACAATGTTTGGGCAGAATGTAAATCAGCAGATAGCTGACAGTATGAATGAAGAAACAGAGCAACGCTGGGACGGTCAGCCTCGTGATAGTGACGGCAGATTCGATAAAGGAAAAAGACGAAGATTAGTTCGTTCAGGAGCAAAGCGAAAAAACTCTGAAAAATCCTCTGAAAGACTTGAAAAATTGGATAAGAATGATATAATAAAAGAAAAAAGTTATAAACCTATCACAAAGATAACAGATAGTGCAATTACACGTGTTCCAAAAGTTAATATTCGTGGATATACAGAAGAGCAATGTTCAGAAATTCAAAGGCAACATAAAGAACTATTGCGATATTCAAAAAATAACAACAATAATAAAGAAGTTGCTTTTGTTTTTGATAGTTCTATAAGTAAACGAAAAGAGTTTGTTGGCTCTGATGATATGCTTGATTTTGGTAGTTCATTGCACGGCAAAGATTTGCTTGTTATGCACAATCATCCAAGGAATAGCAGCTATTCTGATACCGATATTGCGTTTTTACTTGAAAATGATAATGTTCGTTCTTTGTCAATAGTAAAAAATAATGGCTCTGTTGAAATTTTAACAAAGAGCTCTTCCTTTGACAAAGAAAAAGCTATAAATGAGTTCAAACGCTCATACAAAAAGTATGTTAAATCAGGAAAAGATTCAGAAATTGATAAGGCTGTAAACAAATTTATATCTAAATACACGGAGGGACTTTTATGGATAGAAAGCCAATAAACTTTTTAGATGGTAATCCTGAAGAACGAACTAAAGCAATGAAAGAATTTTTTGGGCTTTCCCCTGAACAATCATTTCAGGATTTAACCGTTGATGATAATGATAACGAAAATAATAATGATGATTAAACTGCCCTTAAACAAGGCGGTTTTTCTATGCCCGAAAGTAGGTGAAATAATGGACTTCCGAGAATTTATAGAAGAAAGATTCATAAAAAGAAACTAAGCACTTTGAGAAATCAAGGTGCTTTTTTAATGCCCTGAGTATGGCTTAAAACTGCTCTATTTTTATACCCGAAGGTAGGTGAGAATATTGCAAATCGAAATCAGAAGTAGCAATGAGGCTGTTATAAGCGGTTATGTGAATGCTGTTGAGCGTGATAGTCGCATAATGCCAAAAGGCAAGGGAGCAACTGCGGTACGAAGTTTTGTTGAGCGAGTTAGGGCAGGCACATTCGATAAAGCTATAAAGCGAGGCACGCCAATAGAGCTTCGCTTTAATCACGACAAAATAATAGGCGACACTACAAGCAATCTTGAGCTCTATGAAGATAATATCGGCCTTTATGCGAGGGCAATAATCAGTGATACCCAGGTTATCGAAAAAGCTCAGCGTGGTGAACTTCGTGGTTGGTCATTCGGCTTTATCGCAGAGGGTGAAACTTGGGACAAAGAGGGTGAGATTGACAGACGAACACTTGAAGATATTGACTTGAAAGAGGTTTCAATCCTCGATAAAACACCCGCATATTTTGGCACTTCCGTTGAAGTAAGGAAAGAAGAATCGAATGTTTTTGAAACAAGAGGAATCGCAGAGAGTATAAAGCTTATTGGAAAAGAATCACCGAAAACTAATAGCTTAGAAATCTATGAAAAAGAACTTGAAATTTTGAAAGAGAGGTAATTTATTATGAAGGCACTAATCGAAAAGAAAAATGCTCTACTTGATGAGGCAGACGCTCTTATCAATAAAGCAAAGACAGAGAACAGGGCGTTTGAGGATAGCGAACTTAATCGCTATAATGAAATCAAAGCAGAGCTTGCAAGGCTCAATAAGACTATTTCAGCCGTAAAAGAAACAAGAGAAGCTGAAATTGATGAACCTGATAATAAAAAGAACAGTACAGAAGAAACCGAAACAAGACTTTTTGAAGCTTATATCCGAAATCCGAAGGCTGTTGAAACTCGTGCTGACACTAATCTCACCTTCGGTGCTAATGGCGCGATTATACCAACAAGCATTGAAAATAAGATTATTGATAAGGTGAAAGAAATTTGCCCTATTTTTGAACTTGCAACAAAGTATAATGTCGGCGGTACTCTTACAATTCCGTACATTGATACAGATACAAGCGATAATAAAATGGCTTATGCAACAGAGTTTACAGAGCTTGAAAGTACATCGGCAAGTTTTAAGTCGATTTCTCTTACAGGATTCCTTGCTGCAACACTTTGCAAGATTTCTAAGTCACTTATCAATAATTCACAATTTGATATTGTGTCATATACAATTCAGCATATGGCTGTTAATATCGCACAGTGGATAGAAGGTCAGCTGCTTAATGGTACATCAGGTAAGATTGAGGGATTGAGCGGAGTTACTCAGTCTGTTACTACTGCATCAGCAACAGCTATTACAGGTGATGAACTTATCGACTTGCAGGAAAGTATTCCTGATGTATATCAAAACGGTGCAGTATGGATTATGGCTAAGAGTACACGCACAAAAATTCGTAAGCTCAAGGACGGCGAGGGTAATTATCTTCTCCAGCGTGATTTTACAGCTCCCGCAAGATATATTCTCCTTGGCAAGCCTGTATATATTTCTGATAATATGCCGAATATGGCAGCAGGTAAAACAGCTATTTTTTACGGCGATATGAGTGGTCTTGCAGTAAAGATTACAGAAGGTTCACAGTTTAATGTATATACAGAAAAGTATGGTACTCAGCACGCAATCGGTATTGATTGCTGGCTTGAGATGGACGCAAAGGTTGAGAATGCTCAGAAGATTTCAAAGCTTGTTTGCAAAAGCTCATAAGGAATGATATAGCGTGAAGATAAGTGAAATCACTATTGACAGCGTAAAGGAATATTGTGGTATAAGCAGTAATGACAGTGATGTAATTCTGACAGCGTGTCTTGCTTCGGCAAAGGCATACGCTGTCGGTTTTACTGGCTGTGCTTTGGCAGAACTTGAAGAATATGAAGATGTATCGTTAGCTATTATGATGTTGGCTAACGATTACTTTTTATTCAGATTCAGCGGTCAGGGCAACGATAAGCCGAATCCTGCAGTTGAAAATATACTGCATATGCACTGTAAAAATTTTTTATAGGGTGGTGTCTTTATGCAAAATATTGTTTTTAAGGACCGTATAAAGCTTGAAAAAAGAAAAAACGGCTACGGAAGTCACCCAGAGCCGCAGACTGTCGCTGAAAAAGATGTGTGGGCTTGCGTATGCTTGCCAAGTATGACAACTAAAACAACTGCATTAAGCGTTGGTATAAGTGTTGATTTAACTATACATATGTTCAGAAGTGAGTATATGGGTGAAAGCTATACGCACATACTTTATAACAATGAGCGTTATAAAATTGAGAGTGCAACAGCTTCGATAAATAATTTATATATTAAGCTGTCAGTATCAAGGGTATAGGGCTATGGGCTTTATAGATTTTCAGATACCAGATGTTAATAGCTTTATGGGCGACCTCGAAAATTGTAGAGATAGGCTTAACGAAAATGTCAATAATGCATTATTAGAAGGCGCGAAAGTTATTGAATCAGAACAGAAAAGAATTATTTCTGCAAAATCCGCGAAACTTGCAAAGCTTATAACTCATAAATTCGGCGTAACTAAAAAAGGCAAGATGTATTACAAAATCGGCTATCTTGACGGTTCAAGGGTTGATGAATGGCTACACGGTGCAGTTCTTGAGTTTGGCAGACCTGGCGCAAGACACAGAAAAGAAATCAAGCGAAAGATTAAAACAAAATCAGGCATAAAAGAAATAACCGTCAAAAATGGTGCTATTCAGGAATATTCGCATATACGCAGAGGCTTTGAACTCAAAGAGGAATCCGCTGCGGAAAGAGTACAGAAAGCCTTTGACAATACATTAAATAAATTGGGGGATTGATATGATATACGAGATTATCGACAGCATAATTGAAAGTTTTGGTTATCCTTTTTATGTCGGTATGCCGAATTTTGGAGATGATGAACCAGGATTGTATATCGTATACACTCTTTGGGAAACTCCTGATTTTTATGGGGACGGCGAATATCTGGCAACTAAATATACGATAAGTCTGCATTTTTTCTGCGACATAATACACTTTTCCGAATGCAGACGAGTTGAAAAGCAAATCAAAAAGAAATTACTTGAGAATGATTTTGGTTATATTGGTTCGCAAACTCCGTCCTACGGAGCAGATGAACCACAACAAAGACATATCATTTATGAATTTACTAAGATTTTAGAAAGCGAGGAATAATATTATGGCAAAGAAAACAGTAGGAACACTTGTTAATATCAATAATCTTACAATGTGGTCAAGAAATGAATCGGAGGAAACTGCTACATATGGTGAGGCAGTATCTTTTCAGAAAAGATTTATGACAGTATCGGATACACCAACAACAGTAAGCGACCAGCTTTTCGGTGATGGCGAAGTCGCAGCCGATTACAATGCAGTAACAGGCGGTACTCTTGAGCTTGGACTTACAGACCTTAGCAATACGGATAGAGTGCTTATCTATGGCGAAAGCGTAAAAGATGGCACAAATGTTATTACAACAGACACAAACAGCGGATATAATGTTGTTGCATATTCAGGCAAACAGCAGAACGGCCTGCTTACACTTGTTAAGTATCTGCGTGTCAAGTTTGCACCGGGTCAGGAGCAGGCACAGCAGGTCACAAATAGTGGCGTTAATTGGGCTACAAAGACCGTAAGCGGTACATATTCGGCAGACCCTGAAACAGGTATATTCCGTTATATTCGTGATGATGTAGACCCAGCAAAGGATTCTGAAATCGTCACAAAATGGTTTAGCGACGCCACATATTACGGAAAGGTTGGCGTATAAGAATGTTGAACGACTTGGAGCGTAAAAGCTATATGCTCCATATCGGCGGTGCGGAGTATCATATTAGATACTCCTTGAACAGCCGATTATGCTTGGAGCAAAGCTATAAATCACTTGAGGATATATTGCTTATAAAGGTTCAGGATTGGAGTATAGACGATGTTTTACAACTTGTAAGAGCAGGCTTTGTAGATATGCGCTATAATAATCGTGCGGTTGTAAGGCGAGATTGGAATAATATAAAAATCAAACGTGGAAAAAAATATTTGAACATAGCTAAGCTTGGCGAGATTATCAGTCCAGAGGATTTAATATCTATAAAAATTGAGCTTATGGAAGCAATTATCGGCAGTTTTCCTGAACCGATTTATGGCGAAACCGAGGATTTTAATAATGGGCGGAGCGATATTGATTATAAGCCGCTTTGGGCTTGGTATGTTGCAATACTGCACCGCCCTGAATCCGAGTTTTACAGAAGCACTCTAAAAGAGATATACGAAAGAATTGACAGTTATTTAATCATTAAAGGTATGAAGGACAAGCCTGCGGAAGTATCGGAATTTATTGATTGATAAAATTATTTATTTTAATCTCTAAATAAAATATTTGACAAAACTCTTGAAAAATTTTGTGACTTGTGGTAATATTTTGACAAATAACTACAAAAATTTCAGGAGGTTGTGCAAGAATGGATTTTATAATGTTTATACTTTTCTTTATTCTTTTTTTGTTTTTGGGACTGTTTATAGCTTATAATGTAATGCTTATTAAAGTTCAAAATAAAGCAAAAAACAAATTAAAAAAAATATGGGAAAGTAAATATAAAACTACTAAAAAACTCGGAAATTTATATATTGATGAGAATGCTAAAAAATGGTATGTTTTTGGCTATAATCAAGTGTATAACTATTCTGATATTCTTGATTTTGAAATTTCAGAGAATGGCACAAAATACAAGTCTAAAGGTGGGATAACACGCTCTGTTGTTGGTGGATTGACTTTTGGAGTTGCTGGTGCTGTAGTAGGTGCAAGTACTGCAAAGAGAGTAACAACGGTTAATAGCATGAATATAAATATTACGGTTGATAATCCACAAAATCCATTAGTAACCATTGTTATAATATGCTCGGAAGTTAACACATCATCATTTGAATACAAAAATTCTGTACAACTTGCAAACCAAATTATTTCGCAACTAACTTATATGCAATCTAAAGTTAAAACAAAAGAAAGTTTTTCTTTGGAATCTGATTTTTCTATTGATACACCAACGAAAGTAGTGGGTGTTACTAAAAATAATGATGAGGGTGTAGATATTCAAAATATTTTACCAGAACTTGAAGTTGGTAGTAAGTTGACATTTATTCGTGAGCCTAAAAACATTTACGATACAAATGCGATAAAAGTTATTTGTGATTATCAACATATTGGTTATCTCAAATCCAGCTTAGCTGAAGAAATTGCCCCTATTATGGATTCTGGCAAAGAACTTAAAGGCTATATAAAACAGATAACTGGCGGAACTGATGGAAAAACTTATGGCTGTAATATACATATATCTATATAAAAGGAGAGTTTCTTATGAAAATCAACCGTTATCGCTATCGTTCTGACAATATTATAACTTTTGCGTGGGTATCAATTATTGCTGGAGTTATGCTTGGAATATTTGCTGGAATGATTACATTTAGCACAGAGTATACTACTCACGGAATAATTGAATCTTTTAATTGGACGAATGCTTTAATTGCGTTTATCCCACTTTTTGCAGTAGGTATGCTTTTATTTGGCTTGGCACAATTTTCAATTATGATTGAAGAACTTAATCACGATGAAGATGATGAAGAATAGTATTTGTAATTAAGGAGTGCGTTTTCATGAAAAGAAAAGTTGTTTCAGCTATTTTGCTTGCTTTATTGGCTTTGTCTGCTTGTACTGGGTGCGGGTCTGGGACAAGTACATCAAGTAGTTCAAATATTGAATCATCTATAAATTCTACAATTTCACTAACTGAAAGCTCTAAACCAGCTTCACCTAATACATTTCAAAAAGTTATTGAAATATCTAAAAAAGCTTCTTCTGATTCTAAATCAACATCTAACCAAGAGGCTGATGTGGATATTGCCATAAAATGGTTAAAGAATAATGTTGATGATATTTATAATAGTAATGAAAATATGGAAAAGGCTATGTACTATGGCTTTTTGTTAGAGGATATACATTCTGGTATGAATGATAATATATATGAAATAGGTATGAGGGCAGAAATAGCAGTGAAATATGTTTACTCTAAAAATGACCAAATAGAAGACAGTTCAACACAAAGACATTATTCTAAACTGAAAGAACTTTTGAATCAAGTGTGATTATTGAAAGTTGTTTATTTATTTTTTTATAAATAATATTAAAACTTAATGCCCAAGCGTACATCAGAAATGATGTGCGCTTTTATTATGCGATTTTTTATGAGGAGAGTGAGCAATATGTCGCAAAGGTCTATGGATGTTAAGCTTGGTGCAGACACAAGCGGATTCTTGACAGGTATAAATGATGTTGTTGCTAAACTTAATGTACTTAATAAGCAAATGCTTGAAAGTCAGGCGGCAACTAAAAAAGTTAATCAAGAAATGCGTGAATATGAAAAAGAGCAAGCTAAAACGCAAAAAGAAATAAAAGAATCAGGCAGTGCTACTGATGAGCAAAAAGAAAAATTAGCAAAACTTGAACAAAAGCTTGATGAGGCAAGGTCGAGAGCGGCAGAATTAAAAACAGAGCAATCAAAGTTGAAGTCGGAAATCAAAAGTGCATCAAAAGAACTTGACGAACAAACCGAGGGTTTGAATAAAGTAGCTAATGCGGAAGATGATGTTAAGCAAGCAACTGATGAAATGAAAGTATCGGTTGAAAAATCTTCCGACGGCTTTACCGTTATGAAAGGTGCTATATCTAACCTTGTTTCAGATGCGCTTAATGTTGCTGTTGATAAATTCAAGGAAATGGCTGTATCTTCAGAGCAAGCCTTGAATAGCTTACAAGTTAAGACCGGTATGTCGACCGAGGCAGTATCGGAATTAAAAGACGAGATGTACGCTATTTACAAGGATAATTTTGGTGATAGCTTAACAGATGTTGCAGATAAGATTGCGTTAGTTGCTCAAAATATAGATGAAAGCGACCCAAGTAAGATTAAGAGTATTACAGAAAACGCAATCGGTCTTAGCGATGCCTTTGGTTCGGATTTTGAGGAAAATCTAAGAGGCGTAAACGGTCTTATGACTAATATGGGTCTGACAGCAGAAGAAGCATTCGACTATATAGCGAAAGGTTCGCAGAATGGTCTTGATAAGACGCATGAACTTACTGATAATCTCGCAGAATACAGTCAAATATGGTCACAGGCAGGTTTTTCGGCAGAAGAAATGTTTTCTATACTTCAAAACGGTCTTGATAGTGGTGCTTATACACTTGATAAGGTTAATGATTATGTTGGAGAATTTGGAAAAGCTCTTGCTGATGGTAGAATGGGTGAAAATATTAAAAGTTTTTCTACTGAAACACAAAATTTATTTAATGCGTGGAAAAATGGCAATGCAACTATTGCAGACGTATTTCAATCATCTATAACGGATTTATCTAATATGAAAAGTCAGCAAGAGGCTCTCACACTTGCAACTACAATGTGGGGTTCACTCGGCGAAGATAACGCAATGTCAGTTATTACAGCGTTGAATAATGTCAATGATACTTACAAAGATGTATCAGGTACAATGCAAGAAATCAACGACATACAATACAATGACGCTGGTAGTCAAATAGAGGCTCTCGGCAGGCAATTTGAAGTAGATATTTTACAGCCAGTTGTTGAAAAAGCTACTCCAAAAATCAAAGAATTTATTTCGTGGGTATCAGAGCATTTACCTGAGGTGACATCTGCACTTGCGGGACTAACGGTAGGTGTGGTTTCGTTTAAAGCTGCATCGGTGGCGGGTGATTTTTTAAAAACAATAATTCTTGGGTTTAAGAGTCTAAAGCCCGCTATTGAGAGTGCAACAGATGCAATGAAAATTCATAATGCAACAGTAAAAGCGAACTTTTATGTCGCACTTGCTTCTGCGATATTAAGTGCTGTTGCGGCTATAACAACTTGGATAGTGACGGCAAATAACGCAACTCAAGCAACTGTAAACAATACACAGTCAATAAAAAATTATACTCAAGCTATGCAAGAGGCTGTGTCTTCTGCCGAAGATAGCGAAGCACAAGCGACAAGTGAAATAGCTTTGATAAAATCTAAAGAAGAACGCTATGATGAATTGCGTAAGAAAGTAAATTTAACTGCTCAGGAAAAGAACGAACTTAATAATTTAGGTGCAGATTTAGCTAAAACAATCGGAACTACTACTGATAAACTAAAAGATGAAAGCGGAGCTTGGAAAGATGCATCGAGTAGCATAGAAGAATATACAAAGCAGTTAAAAAGCAGACTAATATTGGAAAGTTCGGAAGAAGCATTAAAAGAAGCATACAAAATCACAGAGTTTGATATAACGCAGGAAGATGTTGATACGGCTCTGAAATCTTATAATGAATACGCTGATAAACTTTGGGAGCAGATACAAAACTCAAGTAAATATCATGATTTCGCTCGTGAAGGTAAAAAATTCGATAAATCTGGGGCGTTAAACAATAAAGAATTGGTTGAAGTTGTTGGTGGAGACTGGAACAAACTAAGAAACTTAGAAAGTGTGTGGTCTAATCTATATTTTCAGCGTGACCAAGCATTAGGCGTAATTGATAAATATACTAAAATAGCAAATGACGAACGCCAAAAAATAAATGACGAAGGCAAAGCTCTTGAAGAATCTACTGAATCAATAAAAAACAAAACAGAAGCGGTTGAAGACCTCTCAAAAACACTGTCAGAAATGGCATCGAAAACTACTGCCGTAACGAATGCGGAATCGGAGTACAAGGAGACTGGAAAGCTTACAGTTTCTACACTTCAAGCTATCATAGATAAGTACCCAGATTTGGAGAATGAAGTTTATAAGTATATGCTCAATCTTAAGGACGCTAAAACATTGATTAAATCAATGAAAAACACTTATCAAGATGATTTAACATCATATATAAGTGTTATCACTCAAAAAGCGGAAAAAAGTAATACTTTCTATAATGAACTGATAAATGCAAACGCAAACTTTGTTAATGCGGCAAAAGAGCAGTACGGAATAGACCTTATGAATTTTAAGAATTTGCAAGAAGCTAAACAAGCAATGATAGCTGTTGAAAAATCTAAAATTGATAAAGGCTGGGGAAACAGTGCATCTTGGAGTGATAAATTTGATTTAGCTGGTAATCTATCGAAATTTAATGATGCTATGAATAAGTATGGTGACGCTAATACTTATCTTGCTAATCAAGCAGTAAAAAGATTTATAAATAATTCTCTATCGGCAACAACAAATTATTTGAATCTTTTTGATAAGACTACGGATAAAATCAAGAAAACCGCAAACGAAGGAAAAAAAGCAACAGATAAAGCCAGTAAAGCAGAAGACACACTACTTAAAAAATATGAGCTTGTTGAAGCTGCATATAATCGCTTGGTTGATAAGCGAATTGAGCGTATACAAAAAGAGCAAGAAGCAAAAGAAAAAGCTAAAAATGCTGCAATAGCTGCCATTGATGCGGAAGTCGAAGCACGAAAACGATTGAATGAAGATAAAGAATCGCAAAACGAACTTGATACAATTAATGCAAGGCTGAAATATGAAAAACTCGATGAATTGAGCAGAAGAGAACTTATGCGTAGAAAACAAGAATTGCTCAATGAGCAGGCAGAAACCAAGTGGCAGCGTATGATGTCAGATAAAAAAGACAAGCTTCAAAGTAACTATGATAGTTATAAAAACAACAGTGATTCTATGATTGACGCATTGCAAAGAGCTGCCAATAGTGCTGCTGATTATTTTGATACACTTAAGAATGGTTATAAAACAAACTCATATATCGTTAATAACAATTCTGATACACGCAATATACAAATTATTCAAAATGCTTTGAGCAATCAGCAGATGGTTGATAAATTGCTTAAAGCAATATACAGCAAGTAATGAGGTGATATTACGAAGAAGAGAATAAGATATAGAGCGAATAACGGCTTGATATTTGAATTTGGTGATAAAGCACCGTATTTTCTTGAAAAAATAGATGCAACGAGTTTGCAAGGCTCATTTTCAACGGATAATTTGCTTGGAGCAGTAGGACAGATAACAACAAGCAAAACATATGGTAATCGAACAATCCCGTGTGAGTTAGCTGTGGTTTTTAATGAGCCAAATATGATTATGTTCAAGCCTGAAATATTGCAAAAAATTATAGTAGCATTTAGCCCTTTGATTGGTGGAAAACTTGAAATTATTTCAGATAGCGGAACATACGATATTGAATGTTATCCGAGCGAAATTCCAAAGTTTGATAATAGTAAAATATCTTATATATATAGATTTACGGTAGATTTTATATGCGATTTTCCTTATTTCCGTAATATCAGAGAGCAAAAGGCTTCCCTTGTTGCTGATAAAGCAATATTTCTTAAATCTCAATCATATGTAAATACGCCTTTACATATTTACATACCTGATTGCTCTAAAGGTATGATTCTTACAAATAAAACAAGCGGAAAAAGTTTGAAACTTATTGCTTTTAGTGGAGGACCTGTAACAGTTGATACGGGAACTTATTCAGTTGCAAGTGCCGCAGATGGTTCTGATATTTCAAATCGTATTGATTTAACATCGAATATGGACGGTTTCGGCCTTGTTTTCGGTAAAAATGAACTTATTTCAAATGTAGCAATAGATATAAGCTATCATGATTATGTTATAGGAGTGATATAAATGGTGCTTAAAGCGTTTGCTCCTCCAACGGAGCTTAATAGCTTTCAATCAAGCTTGTTGTTTTCAACAGATAAGATTATAAGTCTCACATATACAAAAAAATTTGTTGGTACGGGAAATTTTACATTAATACTTCCGGTGAAGGAGCTTTTTATTGAAAAGCTGATTGAAAATGTATTGTTGAATGTCGATAACGATTGGTTTGTTGTTAATAACATTAAGCGAGATGAGAAACAAATAGAATTATCGGGTACAGACTTGAATGGCTGGCTTGATTTGAGAATAACCGTTTTTGGCAAAACGCAAGTTTCTGGTGCAGAGGGATACGATGTCGTCAAAGGTACTACAGGGGAATGTATCAATCATTATATGATGAATAACGCAATATCGCCAACTGATAAAAACAGAAAGTTACCACGCTTAATTATAAAACAAACAGCACAAGGAAAGAAAGATGATAGTTATATGGCGAGATTACAACTTTTATCTGAGGTGGTTGGGAATCTCTGTAAAAACGCTACTATTGGCTACGAAATATCTGCAGATGTCGAAAATAATCAATTTTTATTTAAGACGGTTGTAGGAACAGACCGTTCAGTTGAGCAGAACAACAGACCATATGTAATTTTTTCGCCGACATATGGCAATTTGTTGTCAGCTACATATGAGCGTGGAAATTCAGATTTGCTGAATGCTATATATGCTACTGGTGCAGGTGTAACGCAGACAGTTTATCGCAATAATAATAAAGCCGCAGGGGTACTCCGCAGAGAAACTGCTATTGATGTGTCTGTGTCAACAATAGCGGATATTGAGGATTACACGCTTAATCAGGTTTCGGGAAACATAGCTAATAACAGTTATGAACTTGATGTAAGTGCAATAAATGATTTTGAAGTAAGATACTTTCTTGGTGATTATGTAACAGTAGCAGACCCTAAAACGGGTAAGCATTGGACAGCTCAAATAGAAGAAACAACACTTACTAAATCTGCAACCGAAACAAAAAGAACTTTGACCATAGGAGATGCAAAAACAAAGCTGTTAAACAAAATTCAAAACAGTGCAAATTTAACAATCAACAGTAATGCAAGCAAAACGCAGAATGTTGCTGAACATCTTACAGACCTTATCACTGGCAATGAGGGTGGATATTTAGCTATTCATGAAGATGAAAAAGGTCGGCCTTTTGAACTTCTTATTATGGATAATGAAGATTATAGGCTTGCTCAAAATATTTGGAGATGGAATAAACAAGGGTGGGGACATTCTGGTAATGGGTATGATGGTCCTTATACGCTTGGAGCTACTATGGATGGAGCAATAGTTGCAGATTTGATAACAGCAGGAACCTTGAAAGGTATAGAAATTATCGCAGAAAAAGGAAAAATTGCTGGTTGGACAATCAAAGGCAACACGCTTGTATCAAATGACGGTACTTTTACTATTGATAGTGCTAATAACTGTATTACTGTAAATGATACAAATAATATACCGTTGATGAAAATTGGCACAGGTGGTATCAAGTATATACGCAGCGGAATTGAAATCGGTAGTATAGGTATAACAAAAGGTGCAGAAAGTGAGACATATGGCATAACTTTCAATCTTAAAGACGGTGATGCAATGACCTGGAGTGTGTACGATAAAAGTCAAAAAGTATATGTAAATAAGCTTAGATACACCGAATCAGAGGGCTTAAATGTAAGCAATAACTTTACCTGCAATCAGTTCTTTGGCCATAATGTAACGGATATTGACCTCGGCAATGGGCTACACGCTTGGGGATATAGTGAATAGGGGTGATTAGATGATTAACATAATCAGAGGCACAACAAACGATTTAAGCTTGAATATCGAGAACGAAAAAGGCGAGCAGTACACGCTTCAAGACGGCGAAAAAATCATATTCGGTGTTAAAGAAAATGCAGAAAACAGCGATTATAACATAGTAAAAACGCTTACTTCTGCAGATGTTGTTGACGGTATTTGTACTATTAAACTTACACCAACGGACACAGCCGAGCTGTCGTTTGGGCGATATTACTTTGATATTGGCTTACAGACCGCAAACGGTGATTATTATATGATTGTGCCTTGTGATGAGTTTTGTGTGTGCAAGGCTGTTACAGCAAAGGAGGCTACGCAATGATAGCTTTAAAAGGACAGATAAAACAGGTGCAACATCTATCAGGCAAGCTCGATAAGCCCAGCGGTGGCAAGTCAGACCATTACATCAAAACTGCAAATTATTTTGATAAACTCATCAAAACAATATCAAGAGTAGTACCTATTGTCTACGAAGAAAGCGAGGTAACAAAATGAGTTATATAAATAAAACGGTAAGCATAAACGGAACAGAAAAGGATTTTATAAAAGCATTTGCGAATGAATTAACATCAGCAGATAACAGAATTACTTGCGAAACAGATATTGACGCAGAGTTTGCTAATGAAGATTCATCTCATATCATTACTGTAATTTTTGATGTGAATAACTGCTATAAGATAAAGCTTATAAGAGCCGTGGCGATTAATAAGTCAACTTATCAATATAATATACAGACAGTAATCAATAATGTGGATAAATCAAGTGCAAGTTTGTATTTTTCAGGTGTTTCAAAAGCAGTAACAGATATAGCGACGAGAACATTTAACTTTATGTTAATTTCAAACGATAACACAGTAGTAATGTTGTTTAGTGATTATAATAAAGTTTTACCAGCAACTAATAACAGTAGCTTAATGTCATATCACGAACAAGATTTTAATATTATCGCTTGTGGTACTAATACAATAGCAAGCAAATCGGAGTTTATTCGTACAGACGAAAATCATAAGGGC